>Ga0255056_10000760_pt1 | contig 10036 bp, 10 predicted proteins | sample Cases_109_1_MG_FD_183639 | JGI IMG/M metagenome (GOLD analysis project Ga0255056, IMG submission 183639) | Seawater microbial communities from Amundsen Gulf, Northwest Territories, Canada - Cases_109_1 | ecosystem: Environmental > Aquatic > Marine > Gulf | place: Canada: Northwest Territories... | reverse complement strand
CCTTCTGCGGTAGAAAGCCGGTGGGCAATGGTCACCGACGTCCGACCCTCGGTCAGCTTGTCAATGGCATGTCTGAGCGCGACGTCGAGAGCAGGGTCAACGGCGGAAGTGGCTTCGTCGAGCACCAGCAGGTCGGGTGATCCGATCCAGGAACGCACCAACGCCACAAGTTGACGCTCACCTGTTCAGACATGTGGGCAGATCAAGGTACAAGTTCAAGTGTGGTTCAAGTCAAGACATCTGATGCTGTGAGGCCCTGAGCGGTGTCGATTGTAGAGGTGAGCGTCCGGGAAGGCTCTTGAATTACCGATCGTCCTGTGGTCGGTCCTCTAGACGGTGTCCACCAACGACTTGAGCAGGTCGCGTATGGAGACCACACCCAAAAGCGAACCGTCGTCACCAACGACCGGCATGTGGCTATATCTGGACTCGGCAATCCAGGCGGCCGCGTCCCAGACGTCAAGGTCGGGATCGAAAGTGTCCGGATCCACGCTCATGATCTCTGAGACAGGAGTGGCGTCAAGCTGCACTGCGTCCGCCACCGCGCTACGGATATCACGTTCCGTGACGAGACCGAGGAGTTCCATCCCCTCGACAACGGCCAAAGAGCCGAGATCAGAACTCTCCATTGCGGACGCGGCCTCGGCTATCGAAGTGTCAGGCCCACAAAGATATGGAGCCTCGCCAACGAGCTCGCCAAGGTTCACAATCGCGATGAGTTCAGCGACAAATCAAAAAGACCCGCCTGAAAAGCGGGTCTTTTGGCGAAACTCGAGGTATCGCTCAGACGAGATCCGCTTCACGAATACCGAAAGAGGGGTGTCGGAGTCTGCAAAGAGCAAGCTTCTCGAGCTGACGAATTCGCTCCCTGGTCAAATTGAATTCATCGCCGATCTCTTCAAGTGTGCGAGGCACGCCATCGTAGAAGCCATAACGAAGGGCCAGGATGCGCCCTTCACGCTCGGGCAGGCGCTCAATGGAGACCCTTAGAGAGTTGGCAACATCCATCTCTTCTGTCATCTGGACCGGGTCGGCGGCATCTTCGTCTTCAATGAAGTCACCGAGCTGTGCGCCATCCTCACCAATGGGTTGCTCGAGCGAGACCGTGTCTGCAACGCTCAGAGCAAGCTCCACCTTGTCGGTGGTGACGCCCGCTTCCTCGGCAATCTCGTCGGGACGCGGGTCGCGCCCTAGCTCGGCCTTGAGAGAGGCCTGTGCAGCGCGCACTGCAGCCAATGTGTCGTGGAGATGTACTGGAATCCTCACCGTCCGGGACTTGTCTGCGATCGCCCGTGTGATGGCCTGGCGAATCCACCAAGTGGCATAGGTGGAGAATTTGAAGCCCTTCCTCCAGTCAAACTTTTCGACAGCACGAATGAGACCCAGGTTTCCTTCCTGGATCAGGTCCAGAAAGTCGATTCCAGAAGTGTTGGCATAACGCCTGGCATTGGCGACGACCAAGCGAAGGTTGGCTGTGAGGAAATCGTCTTTGGCTTGGGCACCACGACGAGCGTGGCGACGAAGTTCCATCTCTTCACGTTTGCCTGAAAAAGTGCCCTCTTCGAGCTTCTCGGCGGCGTCCTCGCCAGCCTCGATCTTTTGGGCCAACTCGACCTCTTGCTCGGCATTGAGCAAGTCGTACTCACCAATCGCGGTCAGGTACTGGGAAACAAGATCTGTGGTGAGACGCCCGCGTTCGTCGGTCAACTTCGAATGGAGCCGAACGCGACGGGGCTTCTCGGTTTTACTTTTACTGGTCTGAGGGGCGGCCATATCTATAAAATCCTCCGCAAGGGGCACATAGAGCGAGGGGTGGGGGACCCCGAGCAGTCAAATATACGCAGTTTGGGGGGTTTGTGAACCCCCCTCTTTTCCACAGCCCTAAGACGTCGTGGATGCGTTGGCAGTTCCCGACGAGACCAGGGTGAGAACCACAAGTCCGCCGGACAGGAGAAGTATCCCAGAACTGGACGGCTCGATCGAATCGGCACTTTCGAGATGTGCGAGGAATATCCCCTCCTGGGCCATAAATTCTTCTGGCCCGGCCATCTTTGTGACGGCCAAAGTCGAAAAGACCAGCCCTTGTCCGAGCCTGCCTGTGAAACGATTGACACCCGAGCTTCCCGACACCTGTTCGCCGTAGACGGCAAGTGTGAGGGGCCGAACTCCGTCGAGTGGTCGCACCAATTCGCCTCCAACCGCGAGACTCTCGACCAGCCAGGTCCCCTCAAGGCTCAACCGTCGCCCCAGGATCGGGAGTCTTGACGGCCAGCCACCCGAAAACGGCTAAGAAAGTGGCTGTCAAATAGACAACAACAAATATCGGTGATGAAAACATCGCTAGAAGGAAGAAAAGCCCGGTGGCGCCGAACGCCATTCGGCGCTCCCGCCCGGTGACACTATCGGCAAACCAGGCAAGGACACCCGCAAATACCATGACTGCCAGCCACAGGTACGCCTGGGGAAAACCCGATCGATCTTCGACTCCGACGATCACGGCCAAGTAGAGAGCCGCGCTCAGAAAACCGATTACACCGGCGATCTTCAAAGGTATCGGACGGATGGGTCTGGAGGTTTCGGCCATCCTCACTGAGCTTAGGTGGGGCGTCACCAACACCCCACCACAGCTACTGACGTCCGCTACTCCTTGGGCGGGATGTTTTGGTTTACCGAGAAGAAGTTCTCAGGGTCGTACTTCGCCTTGATCGCCTTCAGTCTCTCGTACGACGGCGCCCGCGCTTATACCGACCGGTTCTATCCCTCCGTTCTCACGTGATGCCACACCACATGCAGGATCCTCCACTCACCGCGGGCTTTAGCCATATGAAGAAAGTCGACCCACTTAGATGAATAAAGACGTACCGATGCGATGTCCTCTGATACCGCATCGATGATGATTTCGTGTTGGATATCTTCAACGATCGAATGACCGGTTCTGGCGTAGTCGACCATCCCTTGTGGTGAGATGGTTTCCAGGATGTCGATGCCACTCACATCTGATTTGTCGTAGCGACGCTTCAACGCTTCTGGGTGATATGCAAGAGCATGTCGGTCCGCATCTCCCTGGGTGAAACCCTCGACATAGTCCAAAGAGGCTTTGGTGATCCCATCAACGTCCTCTTGGGAAAACTCGAGTCGTGCCGGTGCAAGTGTCATCTTTTCCCTCTCTAAATCAGTTCGGCGATCATCGCCGCCGCTCTCGTTGCTCCATCAGTTTCAACATCCATGTAGTCCACCTCTCGACCCAGTTCTTGTGAGATCGCCGCAGCGAGTGAGTCGGGGTCAATTTCGCCGTAATCCATCTGCCGACCTGCTCGATAGCGGGCGAGGCGTGCCCTGACATGGTGGTTCTGCTCGAAATGGTTCCGCAGTGGCACATAGATGAACGGGACCTTCGAAGCGGCCAACTCCATCGTTGTGGTCAGGCCGCCCTGGACGATGGCCAGATCCGCCACGGCCAAGTGTCGGTACAAACGATCGACGTACGATCGGTACTCCACACCTTCGACTTCGGGCATGGACGAGGGGTCGATTCGGGGGCCGGTAACCACGATCATCCGAAGGTCGGAGACTGTGTTGCTGGCTTCTGGGTATCCCTGGACGATTCGCCGAATCAGATGTGCTCCGACACCGGACCCGCCTACGGAGACGATGCACACCTTCTCGTCGGGGTGATAGCCAAGCTCCGCCCGAAGCTGGGCACGATCACCGAGGCCAACTGGGTCGAAACCAGTCACATAGCCGGCGAAGTCGTAGTTGGCTTCGGTCCACTCCTTGATGAGTGGCAACCCCGGACCGAACGTCCCCGGAATGATGTCCTCGGGATTGCCGACGAATACCGCCTTGTCACGAACTCTGCCGTACCGGGCGATCTGTTCAATCATCTCGGCGTTGTAGTCGGCAGAAACGAAGGCTTCGCGCTCACCACCGGACTCCATCGGCACCCAGCCCACGAAGTCGGTCATCCAGGCATATGCAGTCTTCTTGACGTTCGGGTTCTCATGAAGGTGATAGTCGAGCTCCCACGACTCGTCGCCGATCACCAGGTCGTATTGGCCTTCGGCGATGACCTCGTCGGCCAGCATGAAATTGGAGAGCAGGATCTCGTCCATATTTCGGATAGCTTGGAAGGCGTTCAGATCGTGCTCACCTGACTCGGCTTCGATGTGAGCCGACTCATTGGCCAAATGTGCTGATGCGGGGTGAATTGACTCCCCTTTCGAGTCCAGAACCCGAGTCACCGGATCCTGGGCTAGCCAGTCAATCTGGAGATCTGGGTGTATCCCACGCAGTTCGTCGGCGATGGCCACATCGCGACGGGCGTGACCGAGACCGATTGGCGAGGACACATACAGAGCCCTCTTGGTGCGGCCGTGCCCGATGTGCCACTCCGCCTGAGAGCGCTGTATTCCGTAAACACGATCCGCGAAGTTCTTGATCAATTCGTTGATCTTCACCGGATAGCGGCCCATCGGGACATGCCCGGCGCCATCAAGAGTCACCAACTCAGCCCCTCGGATCATCTTCTGCAGAATCGCGCCGCTTTCGTGAGCAATGACCCGGTCGCCGGTGCCATGAATGATAAGCGTTGGGCAGCTGATGGCACGAACTGCTACCTCGATCTCCGCTGCATCGAACGAAGGAGCATTGGTCCCTGTGTAGTTGATGATCTGACCGGTGGTCTCCAGAGCCCAACCCTGGAGATCATCAAACAACTTGGTCGAATGCGGATCGGAGGCACATTGGTCAAAGAAGAAATCAACGAAATCAGGCCAATCAATAAGCCAGTACTCCGGGTTGTCTTTCTCCCAGCCTTCAGGGGAAACACCTGGCTTCGCTGGCGAGGGCTGGTTCACCGTCGGTCGATCCAAGGGAGGGACAGCCCAAGGACTCGACGCTGCAATCGGAACGATTCCGTCAAAGCGCTCCGGATGCAAAGCCGCCAGGAAGGTAACCAGTCCTCCACCCATCGAGAGCCCAACGGCAACACATGTTTCAGTGTTGGTGGCGTCGAGGACCGCAATGGCGTCGGCCACCACCTCTTTGGCCATGTAACGCTCCCTGACATCGGAGCGATCCGACCTCCCATTCCCAACCGGATCAAATGTGACAACTCGGAAGTGGCGTGACAGGTACGGGATCTGCATTTTCCAGTGACGCGAGTGAGCCGTTTGCCAGGTCTGGCCCAGAAAAATGGTGGGTCCCTCGTTCTCGTAGACCTCGAAGTAGATCTTGGCCCCATTGCGTTCGACGTAGCCATCGTTGTCCGGGTATCTAGCCCTCATGTGTTTGGCCCTCCTCGGTGATCCTGATCAGATCGCCCACCTTCCTCAACGCCTTACGAACCGGTAGTTCCTCGTCCTCCATTCCCAATAAGATCATTGACTCCGCCCCAATAAACCCAGCTGCTACCAGGGCCACGATTTCGTTCGGTTCCCACATGGCAGGAAGGATTCCCTGCCTGCGGGCGTCGGTGGCAACTCCACGCAGCAAGTCCTGCCAAGCACCCCATATGCCCCGCATCTCCTTGCCAATTGAGCTGGATGACCAACCGACTGCCGTCATCTCTTGGATCACCCGCACGTATCCCGAAGCCAGGTCCTCGTCGAAGTAGTCACAGGCCAGCTCCCATCTCTCCCACAACGGAAGCTCCTTTTGGAACATTGCTGCCTGCCTCCCCAACAACCGATCGTTCTCGCGACGAAGAAGAGCAAGGATCAATTCATCTTTCGATCCGAAGTGGTAATGAATCTGAGAAAGAGGAACAGACGCATCCTCAGCGACCTTGCGGGTCGACATCGCCGCGTAGCCGTCGGCCAGCAGACATCGTCTTGCGGCCTCCAGAATCTTGGTTGCAGTGTCGTCAGTCATTCGAATCCGATCGATCGCTGCCCGACCAAAGCCGGGCAGCTGATTTCGTCTCCCACCCGTACCCGAAACAGTGTTTCCTCTCTCTTTCGGTCGATCGACCGAACGAGAGAGAACATACGACCCCCGACACTCGGTGTCAAGAATGCCCCAAAATGTTTGGTTGCTAGTCCACCTTGGAGATGGTTCCCGGCTGATACACCCTGACGCCGTCATCCGTGATGACTCTGCCAATTCCCGGCATTGGATAGTGCCCGGCAACAAACGTGGCGTTCGATTCCCTGATCTCGTCAAAAACGCGATCACGTGTCGTGCCTGCGAGTTGCTGATCGTTGTCGACGGGGAGACTCCAGTGGGGATGCTCGACCTGGAACGGGTGATTGCTGACATCACCACCAATAAGCGTCCGGGTGCCATCCGAGATGAGACTGACCGTGAGATGCCCGGGGGTGTGGCCAAAGGATTCGACGGCGGTGATTCCTGGAAGGACCTCCGTGTCCTTTTCGATGAAGTCGACCCGATCTTGATCCAACAGCGACTTCATGATCTTCCGTGCCGCTTTGGCTAGATCACCCTCTGCCGATTTCCAGAAATTCCACTCCTTGGTGTGAAACACGTGCCGGGCGTTGGGAAACACCACCTTCCCATCACGTTGACTGCCACCAATGTGGTCGTAGTGCATATGCGAGTAGACGATGGTATCGACTGATTCACGGGCAATGCCCAAAGAGTCAACAGCGGACGGCATCAAGCCTGCTGTCATCCCGGGAGGCCCACCGGGCGTATCACCGATGCCGGCGTCGATCATGACGGTCCGTTCCCCGTCGGTGATCAGATAACAGCCGAAGTTCATCCGGACCTGGCCCTGGTCATTGCGGGGATGGAATCGCCAATCCGTCTCGGTGGCGCTCACGTGGTATCCGGCCGGGTCGCGCCAGTAGTAGCCGTCTTCGATCACAAAGAGGGTGTATGAACCGCAATCGAGTTTCCAGGTCATAAGGCCGATCTTCGCACAAGGTTCATCCGAGATCCCATTGAGAAGCGAAGTACGGCCTGGGGTGTTGAAGTGAAGTCAGCACACCCTGGGCTGTTTCCAAGCCATTCCAATCGTCGATCATGAAATCGATGGCCGCAACCGAGGCAGTTTTCATGTCAGCGACTGCACCTGTAAGTCGATTCACCAGCATCCCCCACGTCGGCTGATGGCCGACCAGCATCAGTCGTTCCACGTCTGGCGCGCTCGCTGCGATCTCGAGCACGGCCTCAGGACCGCTTCCATAAAGACCACTCTCGAGGCCAATTCGCGTCCTCCATTGACCAGCTTCTGAAGCGAGGTCGGCGGTGGTCCGTGCACGAACAGCAGTCGAAGAGATGACGTATTCCGGTGTCAGGTCCAACCAGGCGACGAGACGCCCCATCAAGCGGGCTGAACGGACTCCCCGATCACTCAGCGGACGCTCATGGTCCGCCGTGTAGTCGGCGTCCCAATCCGACTTTGCATGACGCATCAGAAGAAGCGTCTTCATGGGCTACTAGTCAACTGGCCAGACGAGCAGCAGTGGTGAAGATGCGTCCGTCCGGAAAGTCCTCGCAGTAGTTATAGAGATAGGCGACTCTGACGACACCGGTTGTGTCCACAACAAATTCGGCTGACTGCATCCAAGGGTCGTCCACAAGGTTGTAAACGCCATCCCGTCGACCTGCCTGGAACTGCTCCCCGATGTCTCTGCTGATCGAACAGAACTCCTCTGGAGCGTCGTAAAGCACCTGTTCCTTCGACCAGTGCGAAAGGCCAAATGCCCTGTGGGTGGTGTACTCAGGATCGGCCATGACCGGAACCGGCAGTTTGTGCCGATCTTTGTAAGCAATCACCCGTTCGATTTCGCCCGGAGCCACCACAACTGTGTCGAGACCCGCGGCGGTGTACTCCTCGACCTCCTCCTTCAGTTTGGCAATCCGATCGATACCGCAACCACAGCCGAGATGCCGCCACAACATGACAAGGGCCGGCTGGACAGACCAGTGAGTGCTGAGCATCACCCTCGAACCGTCCTCGGCAGTGAGCTCAATATCTGGCGCCAGCTGGCCACGACGCACCGGGTCCCCCTCAAGAGTGGGACCAGCCACCCAGTTGTCCAACCAACGTTGTTCTGCCGACATTGTCATCGCCAACATGTCGCGGTCTGTCATGAGACTCCTATCTACAACGTCCAAGATAGACAACACGACAAGCCAAGTATCTTTGAGATCAATGCCCAACCGTCTCGCCAACGCCACGTCTCCTTATCTGCTCCAACACAAGGACAACCCGGTGGACTGGCATGAATGGGGAGATGAGGCGCTTAGCGAGGCCAGAGCGCGCGATGTTCCCGTCCTGCTCAGTGTCGGTTATGCCGCTTGCCACTGGTGTCACGTCATGGCCCACGAATCCTTTGAGGACGCTGAGACCGCTGCGGAGATGAACCGACTCTTCGTAAACGTCAAAGTCGACCGGGAGGAAAGACCGGATGTCGATTCCATCTACATGGAGTCGGTGCAGGCAATGTCCGGGCAGGGCGGTTGGCCGATGACGGTCTGGCTCGACCCTGATGGGCGACCATTCTTCGCCGGCACCTATTTCCCAAACGAACCACGTCATGGCATGCCTAGTTTCCGCGAAGTCATGAGGTCGGTTTCGACAGCCTGGGAGACCAAGAGAGACGACGTGAATGAGCAAGCCGAACGTCTCGTTGCCGCGATTTCACAGGATATTCCAACCGGAGTCCTTGCCAATGAGCAGACTATTCGGCAGGCGTATTCAGCGATCGCCTCTCAGTTCGATCACGTGAACGGTGGGTTCGGCGGGGCACCCAAGTTCCCCCAGCAACCGGTTCTGGAATTCCTGTTGCGGGTCCGTGACGAGGAGTGGGCTGATCGGGCGGACCACATCATCGAGCACACGATGGACCGAATGGCGGCAGGGGGCATTCACGATCAGATCGGCGGGGGTTTCGCCAGGTATTCGGTCGACAACGACTGGCTCGTCCCTCATTTCGAGAAAATGCTCTATGACAACGCGCAACTGGGTCGTCTTTATCTCTGGGCCGGTCTCGAATTGGACCGAACCGACTTCCTTGATGTGTGCCATTCGACACTCGACTACATGCTCCGAGATCTTCGCCATCCCGAGGGAGGATTCTTCAGCTCTGAGGACGCCGACTCTGAGGGTGTTGAAGGAAAATTCTATGTCTGGTCAATCGACCAGGTTCGTGATCTCCTCGGCGCCGAGGCGGATTCGATTATCGACTTCTACGGGGTCACCGACGTCGGCAACTTCGAAGAAACCAACATTCTGAACGTCGTCGGCGACGATCCACCGGTCGGCCTTGCCGAAGCGAAAGAAAAGCTGCTCGAGGTGAGGTCGAAGCGGGTGCGCCCTGGTCTGGATGACAAGGTGATCGCATCCTGGAACGGTCTTGCGATCAGGGCATTTGCCGAGGCCGGCGCGGCCCTCCATCGACCCGAGTATCTCGAAGCTGCCAAGGACGCGGCGCGGTTTGTCAGTGACAATCTCATGCTCGGTGGTCGGCTGATGCGATCTTGGCGAGAGGGTCAGACTTCCGTCCCAGCGTTCCTTGACGATCACGCCGCCATGGCCGTTGGTCTCTTCGCCCTCTACGCGGCCACCGGGGAGATCGAGTGGTATCAAACTGCAACTCGGTTCGTGGAAGCGCTCGATCGTTTCACCAACCCCGGCGGTGGCTTCTACGCAACGGCTGATGATTCAGCACGCCTAATCAAGCGCCCAACCGATTCCACTGACAACCCCTTGCCCTCGGGAAACGCTATGGCTGCCGAAGCTTTGCTCATGAGCGCTCTGTACACCGGTGATGCTGCCCGCCGGAAGGCTGCGGAGGGAGCAGTGGAGTCGGCCGGTGCTCTGATGACGAGGTATCCCTCGATGGTCGGCCATCATCTGTCGGTGAGTCACTCGTTGACACGCTCTAAGGAGCTGGCGATCGTTGGTGCCGAATGGGCACAGATGGCGGACGTCTATTGGTCGAGATTCCGACCCAACATCGCATTGGCCGGCTCACAGGAAAACATCGAAGAGATCCCCCTCTTGAGAGACCGCCATCAGCCGGGCCAAACACTGGCCTATGTGTGTGAGGGTTTCGTCTGCGACCTA
>Ga0255056_10000758_pt1 | contig 10064 bp, 11 predicted proteins | sample Cases_109_1_MG_FD_183639 | JGI IMG/M metagenome (GOLD analysis project Ga0255056, IMG submission 183639) | Seawater microbial communities from Amundsen Gulf, Northwest Territories, Canada - Cases_109_1 | ecosystem: Environmental > Aquatic > Marine > Gulf | place: Canada: Northwest Territories... | reverse complement strand
ACCATTTGAGATCTTCCGACAGGCTGCCGCTCGATCGTATCTGCCCGCTCTCCGGGAATTCGATATTCAGCGTCAATGGCAGCGAATCGTAGGCGAGCTTCGAAAATGGCGCCGGCATACGCACCTCCATGCCGCGCAAATCCGACTCAATTCGGATATCCAGCGGTACTGGTTGCTCCTGACCACCCCGTGGAAAATAGATGTTGGCGCGATAATCCGCGACGCCGTCCAGCAGGCCCCTTAGCGGCGCGGCAAGCTCGTTTGTCAGACCGGAGTTCGACACGCGGCCGGTGGCGGTGGCGACCACGCTGTGGTGCGGCAGCTCCTCGCCGGCGCGGCGCAAGTCGATGTTGACCGGCGCCCCCAGGAAACGGCCGAACAAGGACTCGGCACTGATGTCGTCCCGGGTAATGGTTACCACACCGTTGAGTTCCGAGAGTGGCGGCGCGAAGCCCACGAAGCTGATGCTACCGCCGCTGCTCTGGATTCGGGCCGTGAACTCGTAGTTCGCGCGGTCGAATATCGGCAACGCCAGGACCAGGTTGAACGACGCGTCGCCAGCGACCTCGACCCGGCTCAGGTGGCCCCCGAATACATCCGCGATCGGGCTTTGCGCGGAAAAATCACGTATGGATTGCAGCGTTCCGGTGACAAATGCATCGATCATCAATACCGGTTGCCGCAGGTCCGGAACCTCGATCCGTGCGTCGCTGAAAGTATTGCCGGCATTGACGGCCGAATTGCTGAAGGAATAAAGGCGCATGTTTTCGAGCACCAGGTCGAGATCCATGTTGGCGGCCGCCGGCCATTTGTCCGAGTACTGCAACACCGCGTCTTCTATTCGCGCATCGATGCGAAATACACCTTCACCGCCGTCGAAAGGAAATTTGTCCAGCGGACCGACCAGCCGCGCTGTGCCACGCGGTATGCGGCCCTCTACCAGCGCCGCCGTCAGCCAGCGATACAGTGCGGGTTTGATCTGCTTGACCGGCAGATAACGATCGACCGCGGCGACATCGTTGATGCTCCAGGTGCTTTCAAAGTCGATAACCGGCGAACTGCCGTCTGCAGCGATGCTGATTTGCAGGCTGCTTTGACTGTCGAGATCGGTGTTGCGGATGCTGACGCTGTCGGACAGCACGATAATGCCGTCGTCATTGCGCCGCCATATGACGGTGCCCAGGGCGTCATCGAATTCGAGCGGTTCGTCGAGGTAGGCGGCCAGGTCCAGCTGCATCGCGACCGAATCGATTTCCAGCAGCCCGCCGCTGCTATCCGCGCGAACACTGCCGCTGAAGCCGCGCACGCCGGGCCAGTTACCGTACGCCGCGATGCCGGCATCCTGTGCCAGTGCTGCGATATCGAATCGCGGTTCATCGGCGCCCAGATCCGCCAGGGCCAGGTCCAGATTGCGCAGTACGCCGCTCGGCGCAAATCGTGCCAGGGTTTCGCGGTGCTCGTCCGGTAACCATGCCGACAGGTACTGCAGGTCGTCAAGCTTTACGTAGCTCGAACTGGCGCGCAACGCCTCGAGTTCTCCAAGGTCGCTTACGTTCGCCTGCAACTGCCAGTCGCTCTGCGGCCAGTCGCCCGCGACCGTCATCAGGCGGAACTGGCTGCCGGCGACCAGCCAGCCTCCCTCATCCGCCGACATCTCGATTCGGCCTTCCGAGCCGAAACGGGCATTGCTCTGTGCGTCCCTCACGGCGAGACCTGACAGCACGAAATTAACGGTTGCCCTCTGCACGCCGGCGTCGCTCCGCTCCAGCCACAGGTTGATATCGGCAACGCCGGAGCCGATGGCCGGCAACTCCGTTGGCTGCAGGGTCGACCAGGCGGCGATGTCCAACGCGTCACCTTCGATATACAGCTGCCAGGTTCCCGACGCCGCGTCAACGCGCCGCTGCACCGCGGATACGTCCAGGCGATTGCCGAAGCCCCGCGGCAGGTCGATGTCAGCGTCGATTGTGACCTGCAGCTGATCGCTCAGAATCTCCAGCCGATCGACTGCAAAATTCAGCGGCGCATCGCTACCCGGATGCTGATACTGAATATCAATGTCCTGGCCAACGACCAGGATGCTGCCGGCCTGTTGCGGCGAAACCCGCCGCGCATCCAGGAGCTGCTGCAACGATACGCCCTGTACCAGCCACCCGCCCTCGGCATCCTGTTGCACGGCGAGCGCGGTATCTTTGATCTGAATCCGGTCCACCACCAGCTCGCGATCGACGAGCAGGCGCATCAGGCTGACCCCGACGCTCAGTTCGCGCGCGCTGACCAGGCTGTCGGGCGTGTCCGCGATGCTCAGATCGGCATTCAGGAAACTGAGTTCCGGCCCGCTCAGGCGCCAGCGGGCATTCATACCCGAGAAGTCCACTTGCAGGCCGACGGCGGCATTGGCCCAGTCCTTTATTTCCTCCTGGTACTCCGGCAACCGTGGCAACAACAGCCGGAACAGTCCGACTGCAACCGCCAGCAAAATGATGAGCAGCGCCGCCAGGTAGGCAAGCGCTTTGACTATGCGTTGCAGCAGCTCTTTCATGTCAGTGTTGCCGGTCCTTCCGCTTCAGATCAGAACGACGTCGAACTGATCCTGCATGTACAACGATTCCGGCTGCAGCCGGGTGCGCTTGCCGGTTTGCTGTTCGATGTCCGCCAGTCCTTGCGACTCTTCGTCCAGCAACAGTTCGATTACATCCTGATGCGCCAGTATCAGGATTTCATCGAACGTAAACTGCCGGTGTTGGCGGATGATTTCCCGAAAGATCTGGAAGCAGACGGTCTCGTTGGTCATGATGAATCCACGCCCGTCGCACTGGCTGCAATCCTCGCAAAGAATATGCTGCAGGCTTTCGCGCGTGCGCTTGCGTGTCATTTCGACCAGGCCCAACGGGGATACCGCCGATATCTGGTGTTTTGCGTGGTCGCGCGCCATCGATTGCTGCAGTACTTCCATAACCCGCTTGCGGTGTTCCGCCACTTCCATATCGATAAAATCGATAATAATAATCCCGCCCAGATTTCTTAGACGGAGTTGCCGGGCGATTGTTACCGCCGCTTCGAGATTCGTTCGATAGATCGTTTCCTCGAGATTGCGGTGGCCGACGTACCCACCCGTATTGACGTCCACCGTGGTCATTGCTTCCGTTTGATCGAAAATTACATATCCGCCTGATTTTAAAGGAATACTCCTGTCCAGCGCCTTTTGAATTTCGTCCTCGGTGCCGTGCAGGTCGAAGATCGGCCGACGCCTCGCATAGTGTTCCAGCATCGGCTCGATTTCCGGCAGAAACTTGCCCGCAAAAGATTTCATGCGATGGAAGTCCGCCTCCGAATCGACCTGAATCTTCTCCACGTCGCTGGTCACCAGGTCACGCAAAATGCGCAGCGGCAGCGGCAGGTCCTCATGTATCAGCGATTTTACTTTGCCGTTGCTGCACTCAACCTGAACGACCGACCATAGTTTCTGCAGGAACTCGAGATCCGAGCGCAGCGATTCGCGACTCGCGCCCTCGGCCGCAGTGCGCACGATCACGCCGGAGGTCAGCCGTTCGTCAGGCAACAATTGTTCCAGCGTACTTCGCAGGCGTTCGCGCTCGGCGTCGTCCTCGATGCGGGCCGATACGCCGATGCCGTTGCCGTTGCCGTTTGGCAGCAGTACCAGGTAGCGTGACGGCAGCGTGATGAAAGTGGTGAGCCGCGCCCCCTTGCTGCCCATCGGATCCTTGACCACCTGCACCAGTATCTCTTCGCCTTCGCGCACCAGCTCGCGAATATCAGGCAGCGGGGCATCGGCCGCGGCCGGGTCCGTGCGCCGCACGATGTCGGACGCATGCAGGAAAGCGGTGCGCGGCAAACCGATATCGACAAACGCCGCCTGCATGCCGGGCAGGACACGCGACACGCTGCCCTTGTAGATGTTGCTGATCAGGCCGCGCCGCGCCGCGCGCTCTATGTAAACTTCCTGCAGGATGCCGTTTTCGAGCAGGGCGGCACGCACCTCCCTGTGGGTAACGTTGACCAGGATTTCCTCTTTTTGCGATTCGTCAGTCACAGCCTGCCCCGCTCTCGCTAATCAAATATTGCCAACGGATCGATCCCGGCCTGCCTGAGCAATGTTGCCGTTTCGAATACCGGCAGCCCGACCACACCGGAGTAACTGCCGGACAGCTTAGCTACGAAAATGCCGCCCAGTCCCTGCACCGCATACCCACCCGCCTTGCCCGCTGGTTCACCACTTTGCCAGTATGCGAGCGCTTCGTCAGGAACAATCTCCCGGAACGTTACGCTGGTGATCGAACGGGCCCGCAGCAGGCCCTGGTCGCAACGCAAGGCGACTGCCGTCACCACCTGGTGCGTGCGGCCGGACAGGGCCGCCAGCATGGAAAGCGCGTCCTCCCTGGATTCCGGTTTGCCGAGGATGCGAGCGCCAACGCAAACCGCAGTATCGGCGCCCAGCACCGGACAATCGCGGCCCGGGCGACCGGCATCTGCCTTAGCAGCCGCCAGCCGCTCCGCCATCGCCGTTGCCTGCTCGCCCGCGCGCGGCGATTCATCGACATCGACGCCCGCATGGCTATAGCGGATACCGAGAGCGCTGAGAATTTCCCTGCGCCGCGCCGAGGATGAGGCAAGATGTAGATCGATCTGCTGCATGCTGTTACCCGGTCCGCGAACCGGTTACGCGCGATGATACGGATGGCCTTCGCTGATCGACCATGCACGATACAGTTGTTCCGCGACCAATACGCGAGCCAGGCCATGCGGCAGGGTCAGTTTCGACAAGGACCAGCAATAGTCTGCACGTTGCCGGCAGGCATTGGAAACGCCATCGGGGCCGCCGATGACAAATGTCAGGTCTTTGCCAGCCGCCAGCCAGTCGGCGAGTCTGCCTGCCAGAGCCTGGCTGCCCGCCTGCTGGCCGCGCTCATCCAGCAGCACGACGAACTCGGCCGGCGATATGAGCTTGAGGAGCTGCTGGCCCTCGGCTTCGACAGCCTGCAACGGATTGCCGCCTTTGCCGCGCCGGCGGCCGGCCAGGCACTGCAGACGGAACCGCCACTGGCGCGGCAGGCGCCCGGCATAGTCGTCAAAGGCCAGGTCAACCCATGACGGCTGCCGGTCCCCGACGACAAGCAGGCGGATGTGCATGTGGAGCAGGACCCGTGCGAGAAACGGCTGCGTCAGCCGTCGGTCGCCAGCGCGTCGGTCGCGGGGCTCAGGGACCAGAGTTTTTCCAGGTTGTAGAATTCCCGCACTCTCGGCAACATCACATGCACCAGCGTATCCTGCAAGTCGAGGAGCACCCACTCGCTGCCTTCCTCTCCCTCGATGCCTGCCGGCTTGTGGCCGGCCTGGCGCGATTTTTCCGCCACCGCCTCCGCCAGCGCCCTGACGTGGCGATTCGAGGTGCCGCTCGCCACGATCATATAGTCGGTTACCGTGGTCATGTTTCTGACGTCGAGCTTTACGATGTCCTTCGCCTTGACCTCTTCGAGGGCGTTTACGACCAGGTCGCTGAGTTGTTCGCTATTCATTCAATAGTCCAGAGATAAGTAAAAACGGAGTCCGGGACCGGCTGCTCACCGATGCGATGCCTCGTCCGCGATCGCGTAGCAGCCGCTCCCTTCGATGACCGCGCGAACCGGATCCGGCATCAGGAAGCGCGGGTCGCGTCCGATCGCGACCAGTTCGCGAATTTCGGTCGAAGAAATTTCGAGCTGGGTCACGTCGTGAATATAGATGTGACCGGATTTCGCCTGGTGCAGATTGCCAATGCGATGCGTGCCGCGATCCGCCAGCAACTCTCCGAGCGGCCCGACGTCCGGCGCGCGCCAGCCCGGCCGGTGCGCGACCACGATATGCGCCAACTGCAGGATCATCTGCCAGTGATACCACTTCGGCAGGCCGAGGAACGCGTCCATGCCGATAATCAACGCCAACGGCTGCAGCGGGAATTCTGAGCGCAACGCAGTGAGGGTATCGACCGAGTAGGACGGGCCTTCGCGCTGCAATTCGCGATCGTCCACCACGAATCCGTGCTGGCCTTCGGTTGCGACCTGCACCATTTTGAGCCGCACGGTGGCGTCGGCGAACGGCGTGCCGCGGTGCGGCGGTCTGCCGCAGGGCATGAAACGCACTTCCTCGAAACGGAGGGCCTGCAGCATCTCAAAGGCGGTGCGCAGGTGGCCGTAATGGATCGGGTCGAAGGTGCCGCCGAAAACTCCCATCGGGCTCAATGTGGTGCTCCCGGCCGCTGCCTGCAGATGCGATAAGCGGTCATGCGGCCCTTAGGTTGACGCCGGCGAGTCCGATCACGATTTCCGTCGCCAATTGCCAGGGGTCGGCGGCAAGCTGGCCCTTGGCTGCAGCATCCGCCCGCCGCGCAAGTTTCAGCAGCCGGTAAAAGTGCGCAACCGGGTGCCTGCTGACACACGACCTGATCAGTGCCTGGCGACTTTGCCACACGCGGCTCGCACGCAACGCCGTACTGAGGTCGACGCCGGAGCGAATCTTGTCGGCACAATTGGCCAGCGTCCGCAGCTCGCGCGTCAACGCCCACATAACAACGACGGCCTCCGTCCCCTCTGTTCTGACGCCGCCGAGAATTCGGATGGCGCGCGGTGCGTCACCTGCAACCGCGGCATCGACCAACTTGTAAACGTCGAAGCGGCTGCTGTCGGCGACTGCGTCGTCAACGTCGGCGGCGCTCACCGGACCCTCGCCGGACAGCAGGCGAAGCTTTTCAATTTCCTGGTGCGCCGCCAGCAGATTCCCTTCGACGCGATCGACGATCAGCGGCACGGCGTCCGCGTCCGGCTGCAAACCTGCGCGCCGCATGCGAGCAACGATCCATGCCGGCAACTCGCGCAAGCCGACCGGCCATACCTGCACCAGGCCGCCGTCGGCCTCGAGTGCCTTGACCCAGCGGCTTGCCAGCGTGCTCCGGTCCAGTTTCGGGGCGCTGACCAGGACCAGCAGGTCGTCACCCGCCTGCTGCAGCAACTCGATAATCGCAGCACCACCGGCCTTGCCCGGCTTGCCGGTCGGCAGGCGCAGCTCGATCATGCGGCGCTCGGCAAATAGCGACAGGTTGGCGCCGGCTGAGGACACGTCGCGCCAGTCGAAGCCGCTGCCGGCGTCATACTGCTCGCGCGACCCGAAACCGGCCCGCCGGGCCGCGGCGCGTATGGCATCCTGAGCCTCCTGCACCAGCAGGGGCTCATCACCGCATACCAGATAGCAGGGCAACAGGGATTTTTTCAGGCTGGCGTCGAGCTGATTAACCGAAATTTTCACGCAGGGCACGGAGCTTTCATTGGCGTTCGATCATACCTCGGGCGGCGCGACTCAACCAGTGGCCGCCGTCAGGCGCTGACCTGGCTCATCCTGATCGATTCGCCTTCGAGAAGCACCGGAATTCCGTCACTAACCGGGTACAGCAGCTTGCCGTCATCGGTCAGCAACGCATCCTTCAGCGGCCGCGACAGCGTGGCGCCATCGAGATTGACCAGCTCACCCGCGTCGATCGAGGCATTGACCTTTTTGAGCAGCTCCGGACGGGCCAGCGACAGCCCCTTGTGGGTAACCGGGCAACAGAGAATGCTGAGCAGGCGTTTGTCCATACAGAGCCTTATACCTTATACCTGTCAGGATACAAGCCGTTGCCGCCCGGCGGCTTGCGGCCTGTTTTGTTATGTTATACCATTAGCATTCCCATGCCCGAAGAGCAAGCCAATGCCCGAAAAGCAAGCCAATTCAGGCTCGCGCCTCGATCAGGCGGCGCTGGCCTTGTCCGGCATCTGCCTGCTGCATTGCCTGGCGCTACCCTTTTTACTGGCTGGTATGCCGTTTTTAGGGGCGTTCGGCGAGCAACATTTCCACCTGCAGATGCTGGTCGTGGTCCTGCCGGTCAGCCTGCTGGCCTTCGCGCTGGGATTTCGCAAGCACGGCAGCCTGCGGGTTGTATCTTTTGGCGGGCTTGGCCTGGCACTGCTGGTTGCGGGCGGCAGCGTCGTTCACAGTCGCTACGGCGTGGCCGCGGATACGGCATTTACGGTTGCGGGCGCCCTGATCCTGGCTATCGCGCATTTTTACAATGGCAGCCTCGGCCGTCATCGACTGCAGGCCACCACGGCCAACGCCGCCTGACAAAAGACAAGACTCCGCGGCCGTTAACGCAAATCCAGTTGCCCGATCAGGTCATCGCGGCCGTGTCGCTCGAGTAGTTGCAGCACGGCCTGCCCATCCCCGGTCAGCGGCCTGAACGTCGCGTCTTCCAGCAGACAGCGGGAGATCAGTTTGATTGCTGCGATGTCCCGTTCCTCTGCCAGCAGCCGCTGCAGGTAATCCTGTGCCAGGAACAACGCGGCGTCGGTATTCTCCCAGCCGAGCAGCTCGCGGAAAAACCACTCGTATGCTACGCCGGCATCGTCCTCGCGGGCTATCCAGCGTTCAATGTGCCGCAGTCCGCCCGCCCGGTTGCCACGACTGACGAAGCCGTAGGCATGGCCGGCGACTTTTTTCCGCTCGACCTGAAGCCGCTGTCCGAGGACCGCATCCGACGCTTGCAGTGCTTCCGGAATATCGACCCGGGCCGTCATTTCGCGTGAATGCAGGACAGCGCCGGTCAGGCTGAACAAAACGAAGTAGGCATAAATAGCCGCCGCGCTCACGACGATGGTCGGCGCGCCGGCGCGATCGAGCAACAGTACGCCGGCAACAGCGAGCAGCAAGACCGCCGGAATCCAGAAGTATTGCCGGCCACAGGCGGCCATGACGCGTTGCAGCGCCAGCGGATTCAGGCTTTGCAGCGGCGAGTGGGAGAGGCCGAGAATTCCCATCGATGCCGGAATCAGCGTGCAGAGCACGGCCGCCAGCAGCAGTGCCGCCGCAAGCGAGACCCTGTGTGCGACCAATCCAAGCAACCAGCCGCAAATGAGCAATAACAGCAGCGGGAACAGGCTCCAGTTGTTCTCTACCCAGTTGAACAATTCTCCGCCGGGTGGCTCCGCGGCGCGGCCATGCGCCCGGGCCTCCAGCACATACAGTGCATAACGAAAAAATGCCGGCACCAGAATTACGGCAAGCCAGATACCGAACAGGCCGGCTGCCGACACCAGGGCGGACAGCGCCAGGAACAGCAGCATCGCCAGCAGGATCGCCAGATCCGTGAGCGGGTAGAGAACTTCGCGCAGGACCTCAGTCGGTTTCACCGGACGGCTTCCGCGGCGGCGGCACCGGATCGTATCCGGAGCCGCCCCAGGGATGGCAGCGGCAGATGCGCCGCAAGGCAAGCCACGACCCGCAGGTCGCCCCGTGCAGCCGTAAAGCTTCCTCGGCATATGCCGAGCAACTCGGCTGGTAGCGGCAATTGATGCCGAAAAACGGCGACAACAGCTTGCGGTAGATCCAGATCAGGCCCCGCAGTGGCCAGGCGGCGACCCTGCTCACGCCCGCCGCGGCACTGGGCTCGCCGCCCTTTGACGTACTCATCCGGCAACGGCGGCGCCGGCAAACTCGCGCATGGCGCTCATCATGGCAGCAAGACCGTTGCTGCGGGTCGGGCTGAGATGTTGCTCCAGTTGCAGCTCGGTGACGAAATCCGCGGGCGTGTCGATTATCTCCTTTGCCGCCTTGCCGCTGTAGACGCGCAGCAACATGGCGATCAGGCCCGAGACGATCGCTGCATCGCTTACTGCGCGGAAGTTCATCCGGCCACGCGAGTTTTCCGCGACGAACCAGACCTGCGACTGGCACCCTTTGATCCTGTTGTCCTCGGTCTTCTCGGCTTCCGGAAATTCCGGCAGGCGCCTGCCCAGGTCGATCAGATACTGGTAGCGGTCGAGCCAGTTGTCGAAATAGCGGAACTCCTCGATCAGTTCCTGCTGCGCCTGCCGAACCTCGTTCATTGCAATAACCTGTTCAGGCCGTGCGCCGCCAGCGGGTTCCGGACGGGCCGTCCTCGATGGCAATGCCGGCCGCCGCAAGCTCATCGCGCACGGCGTCGGCCGCGGCAAAATCGCGCCGGGTCCTGGCCTCGTTGCGCCGCTCGATGAGCGTCT
>Ga0255056_10000757_pt1 | contig 10066 bp, 6 predicted proteins | sample Cases_109_1_MG_FD_183639 | JGI IMG/M metagenome (GOLD analysis project Ga0255056, IMG submission 183639) | Seawater microbial communities from Amundsen Gulf, Northwest Territories, Canada - Cases_109_1 | ecosystem: Environmental > Aquatic > Marine > Gulf | place: Canada: Northwest Territories... | reverse complement strand
ATGCCGGACGGACAATGAGTCTCGATCAAAAGCTCGTTGGACGGTTTAAGTTTTTGGCGTAGTACGAGCGGCGCCCACGCCGCGGATCGCGGGCCGGGGCCCGCACCTACATAAGAGTGACGTTGTAGGAGCTGCGCTTGCGCTGCGACCGGGATTGCGCTGCGACATCGCGCTGCAAGCAGCGCTCCTACAAAGGAAATCTTCCGGTATAATGCGCCGGCTGGACGGGCGCCAAAGCCCCCCGGGAGGGTCACGCGAAAGTGGCGGAATTGGTAGACGCGCTGGCTTTAGGTGCCTGTGGGGCAACCCGTGAGAGTTCGAGTCTCTCCTTTCGCACCACGCCCTCACAAATATGACTATCAATTAACATATTGATAATTAAGTAAGTTTTAAGTCTCCGGTGACCCTGCAAGGTCGCCGGTGGCGTTTACAAGGAAAGAGAAAATGCAGGTCACAGTTGAGACGACGGGAACGCTTGAGCGCAAGATGCGCGTGGAATTGCCCGTTGAGCGCATAGAGAAAGAAGTGGATACCCGGCTGAAATCCGTCGGCAAAACCGCAAAAATGAAGGGCTTTCGACCGGGCAAGGTTCCGCCCAAAGTCGTCAAACAACGCTACGGCAAACAAGTTCGCGAGGAAGTGCTGGCTGAGCTCATGCAAAAGAGCTACACCGACGCCGTCATGCAGGAGAATCTGAATCCGGCCGGTGCGCCGCAGATCGAGCATGATGACAGCGACGATGGCAAAAACTTCGCCTATACCGCGACGCTCGAAATCATGCCTGAAGTGGAACTCAAGGGCCTCGACAAGATTTCGATTGAACAGCCGGACGTCACGATCGGCAACAAAGATCTCGACGAGATGATCGACAAGTTGCGCCAGCAAAAAGCGACCTGGGCGGAAGTTGATCGAGCCAGCAAAAGCGGCGACCGCGTTGTCTGCGATTTCACGGGCGAACTCAAGGGCGAAGTGATTGAGGGCGGGAAGGGTACCAACGTTCCTGTCGTTATTGGGCAGGGCCAAATGCTGCCGGACTTTGAGAAAGGCCTCACGGGTGTCAAAGCGGGCGACGAGAAGACCTTCAAGGTCAAATTCCCGAAGGACTACCACGCTGAAGACCTGCAGGGTCAGAAAGTTGATTTCTCGGTCGTGACGCATACGGTCGAAGAAACCTCGTTGCCGCCCGTCGATGATGCGCTGGCCGAGATGTTCGATGTTGAAGAAGGCGGGCTTGAGCGGTTCAGGCAGGACGTCCGCGAGAACATGAAGCGCGAGTCGGAGCAGAAGGTCAGGAATGACGTGCGCGAGCAGGTAATGGCCGCCTTAATGGACAGCAATCCGATCGACATACCGCAGACGCTCAAAAAACAGGAAATGCACTCGATGCAGCACGATGCAATGCGCCGGCTCGGCGTCGAGGATCATGATCAGGCGCCGCCGATTGAGAACTTTGACGAGGCCGCTGACAAACGCGTCCGCCTGGGATTACTGCTGCGTCAGCTGATTGCAGATCAGGGTATCAGCGTGAAAGACAGCAGCGTTCGTGAACACGTCGAGGAGTTGTGTGCGGGTTACGAAAATATCGACGAGATGGTTGAGATGTACATGAGCAACCCCCAGTTCCTTAAGCAAGTTCAGCCGATGGTCCTCGAACAGACAGCGATTGACTGGCTTATCGAGAATGGCAAGGCGAATAGGACGAAAGTCTCTTTCACGGACTACATGAATTCCCGAATATAAGAATTCATCAATTCGTGAATTCATGAGAAAATAGACGGCTCTAACCCAGCAGAGAACGCAGCTATGAGCGCAACGGCACTGAATCTCGTCCCCATGGTCGTCGAACAGACGGCGCGCGGTGAGCGGGCATATGACATCTACTCGCGGCTCCTCAAGGAGCGCGTGGTCTTCATCGTGGGCCCTGTTGAGGACTACATGGCCAATCTCGTCGTCGCGCAGCTGCTGTTCCTCGAGTCGGAAAATCCGGACAAGGATATTCACCTTTACATCAATTCCCCGGGCGGCGCTGTCAGCTCCGGGCTATCGATTTACGACACGATGCAATTCGTCGCCTGTGATATTTCGACGATATGTATGGGGCAGGCGGCCAGCATGGGCGCATTGCTACTGGCCGGTGGCACCAAGGACAAGCGTTTCGCGCTACCGCATTCGCGCGTCATGGTTCATCAGCCATCGGCTGGCTTCCAGGGTCAGGCGACCGACATCAATATCCACGCACAGGAAGTGCTGGATTTGAAGGTGCGCCTGAACCTCATCATGTCGAAGCACACCGGCCAGGACATCAAAACGATCGAGGCCGATCTGGAGCGTGACAACTTCATGGATGCCGAGGCAGCAGTTACGTACGGCATCATCGATACCGTACTGTCTGAACGCACCCAGATGGGCGACGAAAAAAGCGACTGATCCCTTATTTTTCAAGTGCTTATGTTGTCGAATGTCTCAGTTTGACACTTCGGCTTTGCACCCCTGAAAGCCCCATGTTATATAAACATGTCAGCCGTAAGCGACTGATTTTTGTTACCTAAGCTGAATAGGACGAGCGATCCGAATGAGTGACGAAAACCGCGGTAAGAGCGAAGACGGAAAACTCCTCTATTGTTCTTTTTGCGGCAAGAGCCAACACGAAGTACGCAAGCTGATTGCGGGTCCGTCCGTTTTCATCTGCGATGAGTGTGTCGAGCTCTGTAATGACATTATTCGCGAAGAGCTCGAAGACACCGGCGAGCCGGGCCACGACAAGCTGCCGAAGCCGCAGGAAATCAAGGATATCCTCGATGAGTACGTGATTGGCCAGCAACGCTCCAAGAAGGTCCTGGCCGTTGCCGTTTACAACCACTACAAGCGTCTTAACGATCGCCTCGACGAACGTTCCAAAGACGACATCGAGCTCGCCAAATCAAACATTCTGCTGATCGGCCCGACGGGCTGCGGCAAGACGCTGCTCGCCGAAACGCTGGCGCGGCTCCTGAATGTCCCGTTTACAATTGCAGACGCCACGACGCTGACCGAAGCGGGTTATGTCGGTGAGGACGTCGAAAACATCATTCAAAAGCTGCTGCAAAAGTGCGATTACGACGTCGACAAGGCGCAGACCGGCATTGTCTATATCGACGAGATCGACAAGATCTCGCGCAAATCGGACAACCCGTCGATCACTCGCGACGTATCGGGCGAGGGCGTGCAGCAGGCATTGCTGAAGCTCATCGAGGGCACCATCGCCTCCGTTCCGCCGCAGGGCGGTCGCAAACACCCGCAGCAGGAATTTCTGCAGGTGGACACAGGCAACATCCTGTTTATCTGTGGCGGCGCGTTCGCCGGACTCGACAAAATTATCCTAAATCGTTCGTCGAAGAGCGGCATCGGTTTCGTTGCCGAGGTCAAATCGGCTGATGACGAGCAAAGCATTGGTGAGTTGTTGCACGACGTCGAGCCCGAGGATCTGATTCGTTACGGACTGATCCCGGAATTCGTTGGCCGTCTGCCGGTCGTCGCGACACTTGAAGAGCTTGACGAAGAGGCGCTTATCCAGATTCTGCTCGAACCGAAAAATGCGCTGACCAAGCAATATCACAAGCTCTTCGATATGGAAGGCGTGGAACTGGTATTCCGCGACGACGCACTGCGCGCCGTCGCGCAAAAGGCTATGGATCGCAAGACCGGCGCCCGCGGTTTGCGCACGATTCTTGAGAACGTGCTGCTCGATACGATGTACGAGCTGCCGTCGACATCAAGCGCGAAGAAAGTGGTGGTGGACGAGGCCGTGGTCACGGGCGACACCAAGCCGTACGTCATTTACGAGTCGGATGAGACGCCGACCGTCGACCTCGAAAAACAGCAACCGCCGAGGCCGACAGGCTCCGACGGGGCTTAATTTTTTGTTGATTCCCGTGCTTGGGCCGGGAGTCGCATAGTAGGAGCGCTGTTCGCAGCGCGATCGCGCTGCGAACAGCGCTCCTACCGTGTGCTTCCTTGGCTTGAACTCCGGTGAATCGGACACATGTCCGCTGACAGTGTTTTTGAACGAGGTTTCACATGTCCGATGAAGATCTGATCAGTCCAGTTGACGAGAGTTACGACGACTCGGCGATTCCTGTATTGCCGCTGCGCGACGTTGTCGTCTATCCGCACATGGTCATCCCGTTGTTCGTGGGGCGCGAGAAATCGATCATCGCACTCGATCTTGCGATGAATGCAGGCAAACGTATCCTGTTGATTGCGCAGAAGAAAGCCAACCTCGACGACCCGCAGCCTGAAGACCTGTATGAGGTTGGCACGCTCGCGACAATTCTCCAATTGCTGAAGCTTCCTGACGGTACCGTGAAGGTGCTGGTCGAGGGCGGTGAGCGCGCGCTGGTCGACAAGCTGTCGGTCAGCGATCACTTCCATGCCGCGTTCACCTTGCTCGGCGAGGACGATCGCCATGATGAACGTGAGATCGATGTCCTCGTGCGGTCGATCATTTCGCAGTTCGAAAGCTACGTAAAACTGAACAAGAAAGTGCCGCCCGAGATTCTGACCTCGCTATCGGGCATCGACGAGCCCGGCAGGCTCGCCGATACGGTTGCGGCGCACATGGCGCTCAAGCTGTCCGAGAAACAACGCGTGCTCGAAATCCAGGACGTGAAGACCCGGCTGGAGCAGATTCTCGGCATCATCGAAGGCGAGATTGACGTCCTGCAAATCGAGAAACGTATTCGCGGCCGCGTAAAACAGCAGATGGAAAAGAGCCAGCGCGAGTACTACCTGAATGAGCAGATGAAGGCGATTCAGAAAGAACTCGGCGAAATGGAAGATGCGCCGAATGAAATCGCCGACCTCGAAATCAAGGTCGAAAAAGCCGGCATGTCCGCCGAGGCGAAAGAAAAGGCGACCTCGGAGATCAACAAACTGAAAATGATGTCGCCGATGTCGGCTGAGTCAACGGTGGTACGCAATTACGTCGACTGGCTGCTGAAAGCGCCGTGGAAGAAGCGCAGCAAAGTATTGAAAGATCTGCGTCGCGCGGAAGAAGTACTCGAGGAAGATCACTACGGCCTCGACAAGGTCAAAGAACGCATTCTCGAATATCTCGCGGTACAGCAACGCGTAAAACGTCTCAAGGGTCCTATCTTGTGTCTCGTCGGACCGCCGGGTGTCGGCAAGACGTCGCTGGGACAGTCGATCTCACGCGCCACCAACCGCAAGTTCATTCGCATGTCATTGGGCGGCGTCCGTGACGAGGCCGAGATTCGTGGTCACCGCCGTACCTACATCGGCTCGATGCCCGGCAAGATTATCCAGAACCTCGGTAAGGCCGGCGTGCGCAATCCGTTGTTCCTGCTCGACGAAGTCGACAAAATGGCCATGGATTTTCGGGGCGACCCGTCGTCGGCGCTGCTCGAGGTGCTCGACCCGGAGCAGAACGGCACGTTCCAGGATCATTACCTTGAAGTCGATTTCGATCTGTCGGATGTCATGTTCGTTTGCACGGCCAACAGCCTGAATATTCCGCCGCCATTGCTCGATCGCATGGAGGTCATTCGCTTACCCGGTTACACCGAGGACGAAAAACTGAATATCGCACTGAAGTACCTGGTGCCGAAGCAGTTGAAGGAAAACGGTTTGAAGAAGGAGGAATTGATGGTCTCCGAGAGCGCCGTTCGCGACATCATTCAGCATTACACCCGCGAATCGGGCGTTCGCAACCTCGAACGCGAGATTTCCAAGATCTGCCGCAAGGTTGTGAAGTCACTGCTGCTCAAGCCGCGCACGAGCCGCGTCACGGTCCAGCCCAAGAGCATGGAGAAATACCTTGGCGTGCGCCGTTTTCGCTATGGCAAGGCCGAGGAGAACGATCAGGTCGGGCAGGTTACCGGGCTGGCCTGGACAGAGATGGGTGGTGAGCTGCTGACCATCGAAGCAGCCATCGTTCCCGGCAAGGGCAAGCAAACCTACACCGGCCAATTGGGCGATGTCATGACCGAATCGATCCAGGCCGCGATGACCGTGGTGCGCAGCCGCGCGGACGTACTGGGCATCGAAGAGGCCTTCCACCAGAAGTACGATGTGCACATCCATGTGCCCGAAGGGGCCACGCCAAAGGACGGACCGAGTGCGGGAGTTGGCATGTGTACTGCACTGGTGTCGGCATTAACCGACATCCCCGTAAGGAGCGATGTAGCCATGACGGGAGAGATCACTTTGCGCGGTGAAGTACTGCCCATTGGAGGCCTCAAAGAGAAGCTCCTGGCGGCCCACAGGGGCGGTATCAGTACGGTTCTTATCCCCCATGAAAACGAGAAGGACCTTGTCGAAATTCCGAAGAACATCAAGGACAAACTGACGATTGTTCCAGTGAAATGGATCGACGAGGTACTCGAACATGCACTGCAGCATTTGCCCCTGCCCAAAGCGGAATCGAAGGGCTCCGAAACGGAGTCAAAAACGCCCGCAAAAGAACAAAAACCCGACGATATTGTTCGTCCGCACTAGGCTCCTGTAACCCGCGTGGTTGTGCGGAATTTGACCCTGTTTTGGTCGCTTGGTATAAGCATCGCAGCTGTACGCGGATGCACGGAGCCGCAAAACAGCAATTCAGCGGATTGCGACTTTTGGGGAGCGCGCTGGATTGATGACTAAATCCACTATCAATCAGCAAGGGTGAATCTATGAACAAGGGTGAACTGATAGATGCAGTTGCGGGCTCGGCCGGACTTTCTCGCGCCGATGCGACAAAAGCGGTCGACGGCATACTGGAGGCCATTACAAGCACTCTCGCCGGCGGCGGAGGTATCTCGCTCGTTGGCTTCGGAACCTTCTCGGTGAAAGCGCGTGCAGCCCGCATGGGCCGCAACCCGCGAACCGGTGAAGCGATCCAAATCAAGGCAAGCAATGTACCTGGTTTTAAGGCTGGTAAAGCCCTCAAGGAAGCCGTAAACTAGCGCACCCTTCGGGGACGCAAAGACCCGAAAAGCCCGTAATTACGGGCTTTTTGGCGTTTTGCGGGACCAGTGTAGGAGCGGGCCCTAGCCCGCGAAGTTCGCGGCCTTGGGGGCCGCCCTTACTTGGGTGCTTAGCTCAGCTGGTAGAGCATCGCCCTTACAAGGCGAGGGTCGGCGGTTCGATCCCGTCAGCACCCACCATATTGGGAGTGGTAGTTCAGTTGGTTAGAATACCGGCCTGTCACGCCGGGGGTCGCGGGTTCGAGTCCCGTCCACTCCGCCAAGTAAAAAGTCCTGTCCCCTTGATGGGGACGGGACTTTTTTTTGCGCGCGCAGGGTGAGCCGCCGAAGGCGGCACATCAATCCCGTCCAGTCCAGGATCGCGGCGTGGGCGCCGGTCCTACAATGCTCTGGCGACTGCTTCAACACTCAGCTAGAATTCCCGCCCTTCTATAACAAGACAGACCCAAAACCATGCTGCAACAGATGCGCGACAACTTTACGGGCACGTTCGCCATAGTTCTTCTCGGAGTGATCGGCGTTTCGTTCATATTTTTCGGCCTTAATTACAGCTTCATCGGCTCGACGTTTGCGGCCAAAGTCGACGGCGAGGAAATCAGCCCTGGCATCTTCGAGCAAAATTATCGCGATGCGCTACAGCGCAACCCGCAGCTGTGGTCGATCTCGGGCGAATTGCGCCTGCAGGTGCGGCGTAACATTCTCGATCAATTGATCGGCGAGCAACTCGTCGAAAACTATCTCGATGAAAACGGCTATCGCATCAGCGACGAGCAGATCAAGCTGCAGGTTCAGAGCACGCCAGAATTCATGTTGAACGGCGTTTTTGACATGGGAACGTATCGAACATTCCTGCTTGAGCGAGGCATGGACCCGGTACGATTCGAACAACTGCAACGCAACGCCTTGCGGCGGCAGCAATTGCAACTCGCCGTTGCCGCGACGGCGTTGGTCACGCCATTGGAATATCGCCGTTATCTCAACTTGTTCGCTGAGCGACGGGTCGTCACGATCGCCTCGATCAGCGAGGAAGCCGTGGCCGGGGACATCGCGATCACCGACGACATGGTGATCGGGTTCTACGAGGACAATCCAAACATGTACCGCTTGCCGGAATCCGCGGATGTTGAATTCATCGAAATTCTCCGCGACAGCGTTGCCGAGGGCATCGAGATCAGTGAAGCAGACCTGTTGGCCCACTACGAAGAATCTCAGGGCCGCTATCTCCAGGACGAGCAACGCCGCGCGCGCCATATTCTTATTACATTTGACGATGATGAGGACGCGGCTGAAACATTGGCAAACGATCTGTTCGCCCGCATTCAGGCCGGTGAATCTTTCGAAGATCTCGCCATGGAATATTCGGCTGACGGTGGCACTGCATCGCGTGGCGGTGACATGGGGACGCTGACGAGGACACAATTGCCCGGTGAGCTTGGCAGTTCCATTTTTTCGATTGATGCCGGTGAAATAGATGGCCCGATCGAGGGTGAGTTCGGTTTTCATATTGTGCGGGTTGACGAAGTACTGGAACGCGGTCCGCTGCCGCTCGATCAGGTTCGTGGCGAGCTGCTTTCCGAGCTGCGCGCAAGAGAAGCCGATGATCGCTTCCGCGATCTCGGCCGCGCATTATCCGACGCATTGTTCGATAACGATGACATGCAGCTTATCGCTGACACTGTCGGTCTCGAGATTCAGACTGTCGCCGGCTTCACGCGTGCGGGCGGCGAGCCGCTCGGTAACAATCAGGCGGCTATTGACGCGATTTTTGATGAGCTTGTTTTGACGGGTGGTCAGGTGTCCGACGTCATCGAACTGGACGCCAATCGTTCTGCGATTTTCAGGGTGGCGGCGTACAATGCAGCACAACGCCAGCCGCTCGAAGCCGTTCGCGAAGAGGCGTTGACTGCGCTGACGTCCCAGGAGGCCGGCCGCATTCTGGTCGGCCGAGCCGAACAAATGCTCGCAGCCGTCGCTGCCGGCGAAGACTTTGGCCAGGCAGCCGAGGCAGCCGGACTCACGGTCTCCGAGCCGCAGATCCTGTCGCGGCAGGATCAGAACATCGACCAGGCGCTGATGTTCGACGTGTTTGCCGCAGGCAAGCCCACGATTGATTCACCGGTGACCGGTCGCGTACAGATGCTGGATGGCGCCTACGCCGTTTACAGCCTTGACGCGGTGCTGCCGGGACGTCCGGAGTCCATTCCGCTTGTCGAGCGGGACGAGGGCAAGCTCGTCGTCGCCCAGCAATCCGGGATTAGTGATTTTCAGGCCTTCGTGAAATCGCTGCACGATAACGCCGAGATCATCATTAACGACGACATGCTGGCCGCTAACGACCAGTTCCAGTAAGCTCGACCAATAAAATCGGGGTCGAACCGAGGTTTACAAAACTGCGGTCAAACCGCAGTTTTGTAAACCTCGGTTCGACCCCCAATTTTCTTTTGGGGTAACTATGCGCAAACTTGCGCTGCACTGGCAAATTTTGATCGCCATCACACTGGCGGTCATTGTCGGTTACATCATCAACCAGATCACGACGGTTGTGTGGGTCGACGGCATAGTTGACGGCATAGTCGACAAGGATGCGACGGACGCCGCCAGGCCAGGTCTGATTGGCGTCGCATACGTGTCGATCTTCAATTACATCGGCACCATGTTCCTGAATGGACTGAGGATGATCATCGTGCCGTTGATCACGTCATCAATCATCATTGGTGTTGCGGGCATCGGCAGCGGCGGCAACCTCGGCGCACTCGGCGGCAAAACGCTGCTGTTTTATGCGAGCACAACTCTGGCCGCGATTCTTGTCGGGCTGTTGGTCGTCAACATAATTGGTCCCGGCTATGTCGATGGAGAACCGGCGCAGGAGCTGCTGGCGCTCGAGGATCCGCCCGAAGACCTGACCTCAGAGATCGAAGGTCGTGGAGCAGGGGACGTCGCGGAAGTCTTCCTGCGCATGATCCCGCCTAACATCTTCAGAGCCGCGGCGGAAGGACAGATGCTTGGCCTGATTTTCTTCGCGATCCTGTTCGGCTACTTCATGACGCATCTGGAAAACCAGTACGCCGAGCCACTCTACAATTTCTGGAACGGCGTCTTCC
>Ga0255056_10000754_pt1 | contig 10082 bp, 10 predicted proteins | sample Cases_109_1_MG_FD_183639 | JGI IMG/M metagenome (GOLD analysis project Ga0255056, IMG submission 183639) | Seawater microbial communities from Amundsen Gulf, Northwest Territories, Canada - Cases_109_1 | ecosystem: Environmental > Aquatic > Marine > Gulf | place: Canada: Northwest Territories... | reverse complement strand
CCGGATCCTTTGGATGGCCCGTATTTTGAAGAGACGTATTACATTACGCCATCGCGGCTATCGGCCAACGCGCAGTCGATTCTGAATGCCGAATTGCAACTGGCGTGTGGCGCGCTTGGTTTGATTTTCGGACCGATACACGCCGAATGCCGCATCAACGACGATGGAATTTGGTGGCTGGAAATTGCGAGTCGCACGATTGGCGGCGATTGTGCACGGATATTTCCGCTTGCAATTGGCATCGGCTTGGAAGAAGTAGTCTTACGGCACGCAATCGGTGACGATTTGAGTGATTTGCTTCCGGCACCGGGGGCCGGAATACTGATGTTACCGGTGCCGTCTGCCGGCGTACTGCGTCGAATCGAAGGTTTGAGTTCAGCGCTGAAAGTGCCCTATATCGAGGACATCACTATTGATGTCCGTGAAGGCCAAGTTTTGACTCCGTGGCCAGAGGGCTGTTCCTATCCGGGATTTGTATTCGCGAAGGCACCAAATCCCGCGTTGGCTGAACAAGCGCTACGAGACGCCCACGGCTGTCTGCGCTTTGTCGTGGCGCCGCATCTGCCGGTCGCAATGGCTAGCCCGCCTATTGCACGAGACCGCTCGAAAATTTCCATAGGGGATTAATTACGTTGGTGACATGAACACTTTGATGGAGACACTTTGGATTTCGCCCACACTGTCCGGTTTTTGGCTGGATCTCACTTCAGTCTGGCTTGCTCTTCCGTCAAGTCATAGCTGCGGCTATGACTTTCAGTCCAGAGCGGCGCAACATAAGCGAACTCTCAGCCAAATTTCCGCCCTCTCATGCAATACGCGGGCTAAAGCGGGGTAACTGTGACTTTTCCTTTGGCGCTGACGTCGATCTGATACTTTGATTTGTTTGGACACGTGGCGGTTATGGTGCGCGTACCGTTTTCGCTAACAACTTCTTTCATTTTTACGACAGCGCCGCCGCAGGGGTGCCCGCGCAGCATAATGATGGCGGCGATATCTTCCGCCGGGGTGACAGCGGCAACCGGCGGTGCTACGCCGACAGTCGCAACGGCCAATAATGCGCGGACGATTCGAATTAATTTCATATTTCAACCTCCAAAATGGACTCCCAGACGAGATCTCGCGCTTGATACATGTCTGCCGCAAGATCAGGATCTTTATCATTCAATAGAGTGATGGTTTTTAATACCAGTCCGTCAAATCGCTCCCGTACCGATTGCAACTTTGGGAGTGCGGCTAGACTCTGATACTCATGTGCCATCTCGATAATTTCCTCGACATCGCCCTTTAAAGCGAGTTTGGTGAACACGCCGAGAGCATCGGTCTCTTTGAGCCTCGTAATTAATATATCTAAATTAAATTCGTCAGTATCCCCATCGGCATCCCAAACCGTATCATCGCCATCCAGTTCATCGGTAGTTGTCGAAGCAGTGCTATTGGTCCCCACGGTGGTCCCGATTGTGCCAGAGTCTACGCGATCGGATGTGCAGGAATCAGCGGCAATTGCGACGCCCGCTGATGACCACAGTACTGCCATTGTGATGCCGAGCAAGATACACAGTTTTCGCATCGTTAGTGTCTTATAAAGCACGCAATTCACCATACGTGATGATGAACAACGGATCGCATATTACGAGATAAAACTATACCAAGGCATCCTGAATCCCGCGTGAATGCCGGACGAATAACCTCCAGGCAAAAAAAGACCGGCTAATAGGCCGGTCTCAGTGGAGGACGCTACGAATTGTCAAGCATACTGTCAGAACAACAGGTTGCCACTTAAAAAGAAGAGCTGGATGTCGTTATCACCGCCCGTTCCGGTATATTCTAGTTCGATATTCGCGGTATCCTCGAGTAGCCGTAAACCGAGCCCTGCCCCGAGCGCGAAACTCGTATCGTCGAAGCTCGCTGATTGGCCGGGTAGATTAACCTCTAGGTCGCTCCACATTGCCCCGAGCTTGCCCTTAAAGTAGACAGTTCCCGGTGTGCGATACGCGAAATAGGCAGCCCATGTATTGACGTCATAGTTTCCCCCGTCGAATTGGCTACTAGTGCCGGTGATATTGCCATCACTGGCGGTCGTGGTGAACTCAAACTCAATCGAAGAAGAGCCGTTAAATCCAACGGCTCGCGCAAACTGATAGCCGAGTAAGATGCCCGCATTGGTCGCATCGCTAAACCCGGATTGTCCACTCTGCACAGCGCCGCCTCGTAACCCGACGAACCATTCACCGTCGGCGGTCTCTCCAAACCAGGTCGGCTCGGCGGCGAAGCTGGTCGTAGATAATGCGCCGAACAGGCACAACGCGGCAGACAATTGGGTAGCACGACGGGAAATTCGTTTCATATATAAGTCCTCGATTTGGGCAGAGCGGCCATGGGAGTTTCTCTAACCCATTGTACCGATTGGAAATTTTCTCGTAAAGTTATTAATTCTCAGTGCAATACAAAAACTTTAGTCGGTAAATTCTGGATTGTCAATATAATTGGTTGTTTTTGAATTGTAATTTTGTTCCTGTTGTGGGGACCGCGGGGGCCGCAGCCTATCATTCGCGCACGGCTCATCCACCCTAATCCCGTACCTATCGTAGCTTGACCGCCTAGAGCGTGGCCAGTAGCATTCGCGTTCCGCTGATCCCCGGTAGCTCAGTTGGTAGAGCGGGTGGCTGTTAACCACCTTGTCGGCGGTTCGAGTCCGTCCCGGGGAGCCATACAAAACAAGCTCCAGATAGACTTCCGGTACTTCGCAGCTATACAAACGCGCAATTGGTCCGCAGTTACAGAGCATTTGGAAACCACGAGCAATCAAGCGGCGTACCGTCCGACCGAGTCCGGGAGATTCGTGGGCGACCGCTCTGGAAGAATATGACTGCCCGCGCGTCGTCCGCGCCTCGGCGGTCACAGAACGTAAATGTGCCGTTGGGCCAGCCGGTGCCGTCCGGCCGGTAACGTAAATAGTCAGCGGTTACAGCGCCGAACTTGACGCCGGTCGAATTCGCGAAGCGCTGTTGGATCTTGAGCACGGTTTCCGTTTCGTCCCGCTGATTGTTTCGATTCTCGTCAACAAACACGATCCAGCCATAAGACCACGCGTCGCCGTCGCAATTTTCGCCGCCCGAACTGCGGCATACAATGACAAACTGCCAACGTTTTAGCGCCTCGGTCCGGGCCAAAAACAAATCGGTATATAACGCGTTTACCGCACTATTTATGCGGCGTTCGAGAGTAAATTGGGTAAAAGACGGAATGGTTGCGGCCGACAGCAATCCCGTCAATGAAATGACGACAATCAATTCGGGTACGGTCACACCGCGATAGCGAAACGGGTGAGAATTGCGGCTGCCTTGGCAACCATTGTGTGTGGTATTGTCCATCGAAGCACCTCCGTGTGCTGTGTGATGCGCTCCGCGTCCTGCGGAACGTCTGGTCACCATAACGCGATCGGTGTGCGACCGCAATCATTGTTTTAAGGCATTTGCTATTCCCCGAGCGCCCGGGCGATACGGGCTAAGGCCGATTCCAGCAAATCGAGGCTGGTGGCAAACGAGATTCTCAGATATCCGGGCGCCCCAAACGCTGAACCCGGGACCAGGGCCACGCCCGCGGTCTCAAGTAGGTGTTCGGCGAACTGAATATCGTCCCGACAATTCTCAGAATGAGCGATAACTTCGGAGACATCGGGAAACGCGTAGAAGGTGCCGGCGGAATTCAAGCATCGAACCCCTTCGAGTTCGTTTAATCGACCGACGACGACGTCGTGTCGCTCGCGAAACGCATCGAGCATAGGAACAATGCAACTTTGATCACCGCTCAGGGCAGCAACGGCCGCCGCTTGCGATACCGAGCAAGGGTTCGAGGTCGATTGCGATTGAATTTTACGCAGTGCGGCGACAATGGGTTCCGGGGCGGCTGCATAGCCAATACGCCAACCCGTCATTGCGTAGGCTTTGGATACACCGTTGACGACGATAATGCGGTCGCGTAATTGTGGACAGACGTTAAGCACGTTCACGAACGGTTCGCCGCTCCACAGCACATGTTCATAAATATCGTCGCTCAACACCATGACTTGTGGATGCCGGATCAGGGCTTCGCCAATCTCTGTTAATTCCCGGCTCGAGTAGCACGCCCCGCTCGGATTGTTGGGACTATTAAGGATCAACAGCCGCGTTTTGGCGGTGATGGCGCGCTCAATTTGTTCGGCGGTCACTTTGAAACCTTGCTCAAGGCCCGCTGTGACGATGACCGGGACGGCGTCCACAAGACGCACCATATCGGGATAGGATACCCAATACGGAGCTGGAATAATTACTTCATCTAATGGATTTAGTAATGCTAATAAGACATTGAAAATACTGTGTTTTGCTCCTGAAGATGCAATAATTTCTGCGGCTGAGTAATTGAATCCGTTGTCGTGTTTTAGCTTAGCCGCAATCGCCGCTTTCAATTCTGGGGTGCCATCGGCGGCGGTATATTTGGTCGCGCCCGCACGGATGGCCTTTATGGCGGCCTCTTTAATATGATCGGGTGTATCGAAGTCGGGCTCCCCGGCGCCCAATCCAATCACGTCGTGACCCGCCGCACGCAGCTCGCGCGCTCGATTTGATACAGCAATCGTTGGCGACGGTTTGACCGCAGCCAGCCGTTGCGCCAACCGGTGCGGGTTTATGGCAAGGTCACTCAATGCGTTCGCCTCAAAATGGTCTCTATTCGATGGCGGCAATTGTAACGTGTTGCGCTGCAAGATTTGGTTTGGGGCCCAGATTTTTGAGAATGGCCGACGGTACAATAGGGTTTGGTCTGGGTATCGGCGACCGCTGAGGTAAGGCATTAGGGTCGATTCGATGTTGACCGACTCCAAATTGAATTTTTCAGCATGCGCGAATTTACACTACATAGTGAATACCAACCCGCCGGAGACCAACCGCAGGCGATTGCCGCACTGATTGACGGATTAGGTAGCGGTGAGGCTTTTCAGACTCTGTTAGGGGTAACGGGCTCCGGCAAGACGTACACAGTCGCCAACGTCATCGCCTCCGTACAACGCCCGACGTTGGTATTGGCACCTAATAAGACCTTGGCCGCGCAACTCTACTCGGAGATGCGCGACTTTTTTCCAAACAATGCGATCGAGTATTTCGTGTCGTACTATGACTACTACCAGCCCGAGGCCTACGTGCCGAGTTCGGATACCTTCATCGAGAAGGACGCGTCCATCAACGAGCATATCGATCAGATGCGCTTGTCGGCGACCAAGGCGCTACTGGAACGGGAAGACACGATTATTGTCGCAACCGTATCGGCCATCTACGGCCTTGGAGATCCCGCTGCCTACCACAATATGATTCTGCATCTTCGCGAAGGTGCGATTATGGATCAGCGGGCGATCCTGAGGCGCTTGGCCGAGCTGCAGTACACCCGTAACGAGGTGGAGCTGCGGCGCGGCACGTTTCGCGTTCGCGGCGACGTGATCGATATCTACCCAGCTGAATCGAACAGCATGGCGATTCGGATCGAACTATTCGGTGACGAAATAGAGAAACTCGCGGTATTCGACCCGCTTACGGGTGCCCTCGACGAGCGGCTCAACCGTACCACCATATATCCAAAGTCTCATTATGTGACGGCACGCGAAACGATTCTAAATTCGATTGAGGCCATCAAGGACGAACTCTCCGAACGGCTTGTCGTATTGCGTCATGCCGAGAAGTTGCTGGAAGCACAACGTCTCGAGCAGCGCACGTTGTATGACATCGAAATGATGCAAGAACTCGGATATTGTAACGGCATCGAAAATTACTCGCGATTCCTATCCGGGCGTGCGCCCGGCGAGCCGCCGCCAACACTTATTGATTACTTGCCGCCGAATTCGCTACTGATAATCGATGAGAGCCATGTGACGGTTCCGCAACTCGGTGGTATGTACCGCGGTGATCGTTCGCGCAAAGAGACTCTGGTGGAATACGGCTTCCGGCTACCGTCCGCATTAGACAATCGGCCGCTCCGGTTTGATGAGTTCGAAGCGATGATGGCGCAGACTATTTTTGTTTCCGCCACGCCGGGGCCCTATGAAGAGCAAAAAGCGTCCGCCATCGTCGATCAAGTCGTGCGGCCGACGGGGCTCGTAGATCCGGCCGTGGATGTACGTCCTGTGGGCACTCAGGTCGATGATCTGTTGTCGCAGATTGGCGAGCGCGTGGCGCGCCAGGAACGTGTGTTAGTGACGACTCTCACCAAACGCATGGCTGAGGACCTGACGGATTATCTACACGACCATGACGTTCGCGTGCGTTACCTACATTCCGACATCGACACCGTGGAACGGGTTGAAATCATCCGTGACCTGCGGGCCGGGCTGTTTGATGTGTTGGTGGGCATTAATCTATTACGGGAGGGGCTGGATATACCTGAAGTTTCGCTGGTGGCGATCCTGGATGCCGATAAAGAAGGATTCTTGCGTTCGGCGCGTTCGCTGATTCAAACTATCGGGCGCGCTGCGCGCCACCTGCATGGCCACGCCACTTTGTATGCCGATACCGTTACCAAATCGATGCGACGGGCGATCGATGAAACCGAGCGACGCCGCGAAAAACAACTCCAACACAATCAACTACACGGTATCACGCCGGCTGGGGTGACCAAGGCGGTGCGGGATATTATCGACGGTGTGGGTGCGAGCAAATCAGGCCGGCGTCGCGCGCATGTGGAGGGCGCCGCATTAGGGGTTGCGGAAGACCTCCGTGAATACTCGGCAATGAGCGCCGGACAACTTGCGCCGATTCTAAAGAAGCTTGAAAAACAAATGTACGACCACGCCCGCAACCTGGAGTTCGAACAAGCCGCACGAATCCGGGACAAGATACAGGCCTTGAAAGTCGGCGCATTTGGAGTTGCCGCAAACGTATAGACAACTCTGGGTGGGGTCAGTAATCACGGGTAAATTGAATGGGTAAAGGCGAATGTGGTATGTTCCGCCGCTTGATCCCACACCCTTTCGAGGTAATATTTACGGTTATCTGGTTATCACTTTATACAGAGCATTAGGCGCGTAGCTCAGTGGTAGAGCACTACCTTGACATGGTAGTGGTCGGTGGTTCGATCCCACTCGCGCCTACCATAAAATCAATGACTTGCGGCGAGGGCAATTCGTCTCCATTGATGATTTGATGGTATCGGTCATCATACCTATCGGCCGGGGCCACATGGTCCAACGACCCATGATATCGCTCATGGATGTCGTGATGGACATACGGCCCGATTTGCTCGTTACAGCTCGCCCGGCTAATAATAATGTTCAAGCTGTACCCCGTTTTTCATAGAACGATGATAAGGATGCAGAAAGAAGCAGCCTATTGCTCAGTTAACTCAAGTCGCCGGGCGCCGATAGCTCTCAAAACTGCTTGCCGAAGGCGATACCATAGACCTCTTCGTTTTCCGCATTCTCAATGACGTCCAGGTTGGCCTGTGGGGCGATTACCCAACCTCCACCGAGTTCGAACTCGTAGCCGATTGTGGCTCGGAAAGTGTTCTCGCGCTCTTCACCGGGATCCTTGCGGCCAACTCCGGCACCCACGAACAGCCCTTTATAGGGCCAAAGGTGGACGAACGCAATCGCGAGCGTGGACTCCTTATCCTGCTCTGCACGTTCGATCACGCCTCCTATCGACCAACTCTCATTGATCCGGTAGGAATACTCAATACCCAACGTCTCTCGGTTCTCGCTTTCTTCAACGGTGACACCCGCAAACACTGCCAATGTATGCTTGAGGTGGTGTTCTTCGCCGCCGCGAGTTTCTCCACTTCCGGCTTCACCCGCGATTGCGCCGGCCGAGAACAATGCACACAAGGCGATAGCAGTAATCTTCATTCCACGATTATATTTGAAATATCGGCTTGGTCTATTCAACAATCCGTGGTTTCGCGGAAAAAGGTACTACCTGCCAAGGTCGCTCAATAGACCAAAGGTCCGGACCCGAATTGAAACTATCTTTAATTCTGCTCGCTCAGGAGCAAGCGAGATGTTCTTCTATATTCAGAATTTCTGCGTGGCGGAAGTGTTCAGCGTGTTTATGAAGCATTCGTTTGGATCTTGGAATGTTCATTTTTCGACTCATGTCACATACGATAGACAACGATAACTGATACAATTAAGTGCAAAATTACGAACACAATCATGAGGATCTAAATTGACATCAACACCAAAATATTTCTTTCGCTGGATCTCACTGATAACCCTGATTGGTATCTTCTCAATAGTACGCGCGGACTCCGCGACCGACGACCCGAATAATAGCCTCGAGGCCGCCGACGAGTCGTTCTTGAAGAAGGACACGGAGGCGGCTGCGGCGGATATCCACAAGGCCGGTGACGACATTCGCAAAGAGGGCGATAAGGCCGGCGCCGAGTCGAAAAAGGCATTCGACGCCGTAGCCGACGAGGCCGACAAGCTCGCCAAGGACGTGGAAAAGGGAGCGGTCAAGAGCGAGAGCGACCTCAAGAAGGGTTTTGCGAAGATCAATCACGGTCTGGCACACGCCTGGCACGATGTCGCCCGTGGTGCTAAGGACGCGGGACAGGACGCCACGGAGGCGATGAGGAGAGCGGCGCACGGCGTTGGCGCGGCGGCCAAGTGGTCCGGCGCCAAGCTCAAGGAAGGCACGAACAAAACGATCGAGGCGATGAAAGGTTTACCGCAGGACAGCAAGGTCGCGGCCGACAAAGTGGGAGATTGGTTCAAGGATATTGGCGATGGCGTCGAGGACGTTGGTCATAAAATCAAGAGTCAGTGAAGCAAGCATGAGTAACCCGGTGCGTTGGTTCCGCCCGGTTACCGAAATTTGTCAATGAGCTTGAGATGGCTTTGGAAAAACCCATCAAACTTACCGGGCCGCTGGCCGGCATTCGTTCAGAGGCCAATCGTTGTCCACCTCGATAGGCCCCGACTTCCTTGAATTTCATTGCAGTTGACTGTAAATTGAACAAATCATCGGGCAACACCTGAAGGACGTCCGATCGAGGTGGTCCTACGGGTGCGGATATGTTAGTGAACGACGAATGGAGGACTGCACCGTGTGGAAGCAGGTGCTGATGGCGGTGAAGGACCAACAGTGCCCTCTCTATCTATCTGGAACGCGGAGTGCTTAGGGAGAATGTCATGAAATCGTTGTTAGTTGCTATCGGGTTAATCATTCCCCTCGTGGCGAGTGCTGCGGAAGACGAATGCGACGCTTTGTTCGTGTTGCGCGCAGCCAAGCTGGAACTCGTCGCGGGCAAGGACCTGTATTTGGTGGGTGTCGACCCGAATATCACGTGGTTTTGTGATCGACCAGTACGGCAGGCCGGCCACATGACGCTGTCCGCATTGGTGGAGCTCGGGTCCAGTGGCGGAAACAGTTTCAAAGACAATCCCCCCAATGCCGCCGTTTCAGTGTTTGCCGATGACGGCAGTATCACCGATGCGGTGGTGACGCTGACTGATCCACCGCAACTGGTTGATGAAAAGGTACTGTTCCAAGTAACCGAGATCGACGGTCAGATACCGGCCGTCGGCGGCAGCACGGTCCTGTTCATTGACCCGATCGGGCGGCCCATGTCGCCGACTTCGAGGGCGGGCGTGCATCGGCGCCACGTTCGAAGGGCTGTACGCTATTAGTGTTACGGATGTTGAAAAATCCTGCCGTGTTCTGCCAATTCGCCCTGATTTGAATGAGAATGCCGATAGCCGACAAGCTAGATTCATCAACGCGTTAACGTCGCTTCATTTACGTGATTTTTAATCAGGTGCTCGCAGGGTTCGATTCGTGCAGGTCTAGACAACGGGGTAGGGCGGAATTAAATGGTTGTTCCGATATGTCGCGATCTGTTCGATTTACGCCTATTTTGCTACTAGGGTAAAATCGGGAATATACCTTAAAAACAAAACGTTAGGCGTGAACCGCCACATTCTTGCCAAGGTTGGGGTCGCGAGTTCGAGTCTCGTTTCCCGCTCCAAATAATCAAGGGGTTGCGAGTTGGCAGGTGGATCAACTAACACGCAACTAACACGCTGTTTCCCGAGCTCCATCCGAATGCGACGGTTGAGGTGC
>Ga0255056_10000751_pt1 | contig 10097 bp, 10 predicted proteins | sample Cases_109_1_MG_FD_183639 | JGI IMG/M metagenome (GOLD analysis project Ga0255056, IMG submission 183639) | Seawater microbial communities from Amundsen Gulf, Northwest Territories, Canada - Cases_109_1 | ecosystem: Environmental > Aquatic > Marine > Gulf | place: Canada: Northwest Territories... | reverse complement strand
CCTGTTCGCCGGCACCACGAAGGACGCGAAGTTCGATTGCCTCTCCTGATTGATGCCCGCTCACTATGCCCTGGAGTGTGAAATGACTGTCGAGCATCTGGCTATCGGCTGCCACGACAACATCTCCATGGCATAACCCGGCTTCGGCTGCGGCACTGCCACTTCTGGGCGAATGGACGAAAACGACACGATTTAACGCATGTGTTGCGTCGATCGGTTGGCCTCGCCACGGGCCATGTTTCGTCCGACTGACCGAACCGATTGGCCGGTGAATTCTGCCGTCTCCTCATCAAACTCTGCCTGATCTTTATCAGCATTCTGTGACGGGGCAGGTTTCGTTTTGGCCAACTTGGCCAATTCAACCCTCTGCCTCACCAACTCCGCCCGCTTGGCCTCCTGCCGAACAATTACCCTTAAATAAATGGACTTGTTAACATAAGTTAAAGTCTATTAATGTTTATAATTAATATCTATAGTTAATTATTAATAGTTATTATTTGCATATTTAGTTAATACGTTGCTATTCTAGGAAAGTAACGGGCGCAGAAGTGCCCTTCGAGCGGAGACAAGATATGGCAGCGCATCTCTCTATCGGACCGACACTATCCGCTTCTCTGGTGGCTCTTCTCGGCCTGGCCCTAGTGGCCGGGGCCGCCCACTTCCTGAACCGCCCTGGCTCGGAAGTCCAGACGGTGCCCGGACCCAAGTCCATGGCCACCGCGCCCCAGAGTCTGGTCGAGCCAAGTTCACCGCCCAAGAAAGTGGTGCCAATCCCGACGCGGGCGCCGCGCGCCAACCGCAAGGCCTACGACGCGGATAATGCGGCTAGAAACGGCGCCAACGCCGCGCCCGGCCTGCTCGGCATCGCAGCCCAAACCTACCGCACACAGGGCGGGGCCGGTGTGGCGGAAAATAAGATTTACTCGCTGGCAGATGCCATGCACGACGCGGTCTGGCGCAAGAACACCTCGGCCAAGCTAATGATCCTGATGTCCCAGCGCCGTCCGCTCTGCGCGACCGACGCCGAAAACTCGGCAACCTCCACGCCCTCGATAGGGCTCAGAACCACCTGTTAGATTGACAGTCGTCTATTTCTGGAACCAGGCGTGCGCTACATTCTGCTTTTCACGATATTGATCTCCGTCTGGACCGGAGCCGTGCCTGCGGACATGGACGCAGGCATCGAGGCCTATGAGCGCGGCGATTACGGCGTTGCCCGGGCGGCCTGGGCGCCCCTGGCCTCGGCCGGCGATCCCATGGCCCAGTACTTCCTCGGCCATCTCTACGCCAAGGGCCAAGGCATCGCCCGTGACCATGGCAAGGCCCTGGTTTTGTTCCGCGCCTCCGCCAGCCAGGGCGAACCCTACGGCCAGTTCGCGCTCGGCTACGTCTACGAGCACGGCCAGGGGATCGAGTCGAATGCGGGCGAGGCCGCGCGCTGGTATCGCTCGGCGGCGGAGCAGGGCATCCTGCCCGCTCAGAACAACCTCGCCCTGATGTACGAACAGGGCCGGGGCGTGGCACGGAACTACGTCCAGGCCTACTATTGGTATGTGCGCGGCGCCCGCAGTTCCGGGCTCAACCCCACCAAGGCCGCCGCCAATCTGGAGCATCTGATCGGCAAAATGACCCCGGCCGAGATCGCCGTCGCCGAGCGGTTTCTCGATAAAAGGTAACCTTGACTGGACCCAGCCGCCCACGCGGGCGACTCCTTCGACTCGACAACCTCCGATTCCGGTAGCCCACTCATGGCGGCGGCAACTCTGCACCAGGTCCGTTTTGCTGGACAAGCGCGCCGCAGGCCAGCACAGCTCTTCACCTGACCTATCTGTCAGGGCTAGCCGCTTAGCCCTAGCAGGCTAATTTGTTAACAATTTGTTAACAATTGTTAATCCATGCTTCTGTTTTCTCGAATGAAATCACACAAGAAAGAAACTGACCTATGACACGGATCGAAGAGGCCCAGGAGCAGTTGTTGGCTTACCGAAAGGTGGCGCCCCTTGACCAAGGGGCCGCTGTGCAATGGGTCGAGACGCATGACGGCATCGAGCAAGATATCAGCCACTTGAAGGCAGAAACGCTAGGTGACGTGCTGATCAAGCTCGATGTCCTATGTGATCGGCTAGAGCAAGCTTGTGTTTGTGAGGGCGATCTGATGATCGCTATATCGGCTAGAGGGGATCTTGAGAGGCTAATTACCAAAATGACCCATTAGCCGGACTCATGTGAGCTCTTGTATAGGCAAAGATGCTGACTGAAATCGACATGCCGCCGATTCCGTTATGGCTGCGGCGCGGCAGGGTTACGGGTGACGACTTGGGACCTGGGCCATGTCTACAGCATTATGACTAAGCCATTCACCCTCGAAGAATTGGTTGGAACCGGCAGATGATTTGACGCTAGGGAGGAGCGACATGAGCGCCACCGGCGCCGACGCTGCTGCGGCACGTCGAGTTCAAATTGAGGGATCGGGAGCCGTCGGCCAAGGTGCTCGATCTGAATTGTCCTCTATTTTGGATGGTTTAGCGACGTTTTCGGCGGGAAAATGGCCAGATGTTGGCCGTGCTACAAGCCGCTGGGAAACAGCGACAGAAGCCTTCATGCATTCAATAGACTGGCGTCGTGGGCTTTTTGGGCTGTGGTTAACCGCCAGCATCGTGTGGCTGGTAGGCGCTGGCTTTGTGATGCAGAAAGATATACGGCGGGACGTTTCCACGCGTATGTCCGCTGAGTTACGCCCGGACACGGATTCGGCCCATTGGACTCAATTGAATGCGCCCGGTCTAGGTTACGGCGAGTGGATCTATCAGTTTGAGCCAGGTTACGCCGCGCGGGATGCGGGCCAAGGAAATCTGATACATGCGGTAAGCATCCTCTTATTACCGCCGATCTTTCTCTTCGCGCTAGGCTGGGCTGGGCTCTGGACATGGAGAGGCATTCGCAGCCAGCGGACGATTAGCCGGCCGGTCACCGTGTCGTCGTCAGGATCAGCTGATCGTTGGCCTGGTCAAGCGTCACCCACTACCTATCGTCAAGCACCACCTCAAATGCGCCTGTAGCATACGTGCTCAATTCGAACGTTGGTGCCGCCGGAATGGTGGCGCTTGTTGGCGGGTTGGATGTGTGACTGTACTTCCGTTTGGCGAGGGTGCCGACGCAAAGATTAGTCCCATCTCCCGTTCTGCGATGGCCCATGCACGCAGCATTGTGGCAAGGTGACCTTGATCTAAGAGGATTCCTTGGTCTCGATAACAAAGTCCGCAAAGGTTTTTCAAGGTTCGCGTCAGGATGCAGGTCAAATCCGAAGCGGATGCTGAAACGCTAAAATCGCTGGCGCAGTTCTCGCCCGTTTACGACATCGTTTGAAGTCCCTGCCGGTCGAAGTTTCGCTGGAAAAGGTATGAAAGTGCAGTCTCCGGGCAGGGTGCAGATGCGTCCTGCCCGGGCCAGCGACTAAGTAACTGATTTCCGAGATGGGTCACAAGAGATCTTACGGCGGCACTGCCGGGAGGGTCTGAAACCGGGAGTGAAGCAGACGAAAACTTCGATAAAGCGGACATCGTTCTATCTGGGCCACCCACGTGGACAATGCCGGCAAGCGCAGTTCAGAGACATAGCATCCGGGTGCTGTTTTGGTAGATCGTCAGATGTTGACGCTACCGGGCGCGGCAGGGCTCCCCGGCTCCCCGCCGTTCTGCTAAACCTCCCCCATGCATTGGACTGACGATGGCATCGTGCTTTCGGCGCGGCCCCATGGCGAGAGCTCGGTGGTGCTGCAACTGCTGACGCGGCATCGTGGGCGCCATGCCGGGTTGGTGCGCGGCGGCCGCGGTCTCCGAGACCGCGCTGCCCGAGCGCGAACCCCACGCCGCCTGTTTCGAGGGCTTCCTGGCACTGTTGGAGGCGCTGCCCGGCGACCACTGGGCCGAGGTCTAGGTGCGCTGGGAGCTGGCGCTGCTGGCCGAGAAAATCTACGGCAAGGTGAAATCGACGGGAGGAGTGTGTCTGGATGACGGAAAATCCGGACAAATGGTCTTCCAATTCCGAGCCGATCTCCATAATCACGTCGTCGGTTGACTGCAGAGAAAATACTGTTCCATCGAAGGTTGTGAGATGGTATGATCTCCGCAAACCTGGAGGTCATGATGATCGGCGCCGCTCGCGTCGCTTTAACGGTATCTTATGGGGAGCCGAACCGGGCTTTCACATCTTGCGCTGGCCCATCAAAACTTCGTTAGGTTTCGGAGGTTGCTCGCGGGAACGCTAGGAGCGAGACCATGAACCACAAGATAGACATCGAAAACCGTCACCTGGAATCCTATCTCACATTGCGCAAGGGCATCGGATACCTGGGTTGCGCACTTCCGTTTATTCTCGGCTTTGGCGGCATGCTACTTGCCGCACCGGGAATCAGAAGCTCGGTCAGCGCCTATTATCACACGGGACTGGGCGACGTCTTCGTCGGAACCATTTGCGTTATCGGAATATTTCTTTTCGCCTACAAGGGTTACGAGCCGAGAGACGATCGTGCCGGTGATTTCGCTTGTTTTTGTGCTATAGGCCTTGCGCTTTTTCCCACGCTGCCCGACATGGGAGACACCTCTCGGGGAATACTCCTGACAGTCTCTCCCGGGACCGCCGATATTTTGACATATATCAAGCGTGCCCATTTCGTGTTCGCGGCAGGCTTTTTCCTCACGCTCGCGTATTTCTCGATTTGTCTCTTTACCAAGTCCGACCGCGAAATAACACCGAAAAAGCGCCAACGGAATAGCGTATATAAGGCCTGCGGCTACGTCATGCTTTTGGCATTGGCATTAATCGCACTTGAATTTTCGATCCAAAAACTCGAGCTGTTGCCAGAAGACACTTTGAGCACAATTGAGAGTCTCCATCCACGCTTCTGGCTCGAGTCGATCGCAATGCTTGCCTTCGGTTTCTCATGGTTAGTTAAAGGGGAAGCTATCCTAGTGGATGAGACCTGACCTCTGCTGGTATTAGCCTCTCATCAAGCAGAATGGCGAAGGGACCATCGCTCGGCGCTATATGACATCGGAAATCGGCGCCTGATAGGGCTTTCTCAAGTGATTACTCTATGTGACGCGATGCTGTTTGCATGGCTTATCATTTTAGGGCTAGGCTAATCGCGTCTACATTGCTCTCCACGGTTCTGCTAAACCTTCCCTATGCATTGGACTGACGACGGTATCGTGCTTTCGGCGCGACCCCATGGCGAGAGCTCGGTGGTGCTGCAACTGCTGACGCGGCATCGTGGGCGCCATGCCGGGTTGGTGCGCGGCGGGCAGGGCAAGCGCGCGCGCGGCCTCTATCAGCCGGGCAACCTGGTGGCGGCGAGCTGGAGCGCGCGCCTGGCCGACCACCTGGGCAACTACACCTGCGAGTTGGTCGAGAGCCACGCCGCGCGGGTGCTCGACGCGCCGGCGCGGCTCGCGGCGCTGAGCGCGGCCGCCGCGGTCTCCGAGACCGCGCTGCCCGAGCGCGAACCCCACGCCGCCTGCTTCGAGGGCTTCCTGGCGCTGTTGGAGGCGCTGCCCGGCGACCACTGGGCCGAGGTCTACGTGCGCTGGGAGCTGGCGCTTCTGGCCGAGCTCGGTTTTGGGCTCGATTTGGAGTCCTGCGCCGCCGGCGGCGCCAACGACCAGCTCGCCTACGTCAGCCCCAAGTCGGGCCGCGCGGTCTCGCTGGCCGCCGGCGCGCCCTACCGGGACAAGCTGTTGACGCTGCCGGGGTTCCTGGCCGGGCGCGGCGGCGGCGGGGTCGAGGAGGTCGAGCAGGGTCTGACGCTGACCGGGTTCTTCCTGGAGCGCCACGTCTTCGCGCCACACCACCGCGATCTGCCGCCCGCGCGCCGCCGCCTGGCCGAGCGCTTTCCGGCGCCGCCGGCATGACCGGGACCGCGGCCGGTGTGAGCCGGGTGGCCGGGGTGGGCCGGGCGGCCGGGGTGGGCGAGCGCCGGGTCGCGGTCATCGGCGGCGGGATCGTCGGGGTCTGTTCGGCGCTGTGCCTGCAGCGCGACGGCTTTCAGGTCACCCTGATCGAGCGCGACGGCCTGGGCACGGGCGCCTCCTTCGGCAACGGCGCCATGATCGGCGAGGAGTCGGTGGTGCCGGTGGCGACGCCGGGCATCCTGGGCCGGGTGCCGGGCATGCTGTTCGACCCGCTCGGGCCCTTGGCGCTGCGCTGGTCCTACCTGCCGCGGCTCACGCCCTGGCTGCTGCGCTTCGTGGCGGCGAGCCGGCGCGCGCGGGTCGAGGAAATCTCGATCGCGCTTATGCACCTGCTCGACGGCGCGCTCGCGTCCTGCGAGGGCCTGCTCGAGCTCGCGGATGCCAAGGAGATGTTGCGCCGCAGCGGCTGGCTCGCGGTCTTCGAGACCGAGCGCGGCCTGGCCGACTACCAAGCCATGCTCGATCTCCAGCGCCGCCGCGGCGTGCGCTTCGATGTGCTCGAGACCGGGCAACTGCGCCAGTTCGAGCCGGCGCTGGCGCCGATCTTCGCGCGCGGCATCTACTACCCGGACGTCGGCTACACGGTGAACAGCCAGCGCCTGGTCGAGGTCCTGGCCGGCGCGTTCCAGCGCCTCGGCGGCAAGCTCGAAATCGCCGAGGCGCGCGGTTTCGAGATCGGCCCGGATGGCCCGCGCGGGGTCGCGACCGATACGGGCCGCGTGCCCTGCGAGGCCGTGGTGATCGCCGCCGGCGCCTGGTCCAAGCGGCTCGCGGCCGAACTCGGCAGCAACCCGCCGCTCGATACCGAGCGCGGTTATCACGTGCAGTTTCCCGAGCCCGGGGTCGGGCCGCGCCTACCGGTCTATTCGGTCGAGCGCGCCTTCGTGGCCAGCCCGCTCGAGGTCGGCCTGCGCGTGGCTGGCACGGTGGAGCTCGGCGGGCTGGCGGCGGCGCCCAACTGGGACCGGGCCGAGGTGTTGCTGGGCCACGCCAAGCGTTGGTTCCCGGGGCTCGAGACCGGGGGCATGACGCGCTGGATGGGGTTCCGGCCCTCGATGCCCGATTCCCTGCCGGTGATCGGACGGTCGCCACGTTTCTCCAACGTCGTCTTCGCCTTCGGCCACGGCCACTGCGGCATGATGCTGGGCGCGCGGACCGGCGAAATCGTGGCGTCCCTGCTTGCGGATCGCGACCCCGGCCTCGATATGTCGCCGTACCGGGCGACGCGGTTTTAAGGAAGTCTCAATGTTTGATGGCCCAAGTTCCGCGAATCACCTAACAGTGGCCGGTCTCAAGGATATTCATGGGCCAGACCATCATGCCTAAGCCGAGCGGAGAGATTCGCGACGTACGCCTGACGGATGCGCTGGGGGAGCGCTATCTGAGTTACGCGCTGTCGACCATCATGGCGCGTTCGCTGCCGGACGTGCGCGACGGCCTCAAGCCGGTGCACCGGCGCCTGCTCTATGCCATGCGCGAGCTGCGCCTCGACCCCAATTCCGGGTTCAAGAAATCGGCGCGCGTGGTCGGCGACGTGATCGGCAAGTTCCATCCCCACGGCGACCAGTCGATCTACGATGCCCTGGTGCGCCTGGCCCAGGACTTCGCCCTGCGTTATCCCCTGATCGACGGCCAGGGCAACTTCGGCAACATCGACGGCGATAACGCGGCGGCCATGCGCTACACCGAGGCGCGCATGACGGCGGTCGCGACCGCGCTGTTGGAGGGTATCGACGAAGACGCGGTCGACTTCCGTCCGACCTACGACGGCGAGATCATGGAGCCGGCGGTGCTGCCGGCCAATTTTCCCAATCTGCTGGCCAACGGCGCCCAGGGCATCGCGGTCGGCATGGCGAGCTCGGTCCCGCCTCACAACGTGGGCGAAATCTGCGACGCGCTGCTGCACCTGATCAAGACCCCCAAGGCGACCATCGCCAAGCTGGTCGAGTTGATGCCGGGGCCGGACTTTCCGACCGGCGGCGTGCTGGTGGAATCGCGCGAGAATATCGTCGAGGCCTACAGGACCGGGCGCGGGGCGTTCCGCCTGCGCGCGCGCTGGGAGGTCGAGAAATTCAAGGGCGGTGGCTACCAGGTGGTGGTCACCGAGATGCCGTTCCAGGTCCAGAAGTCGCGCCTGGTCGAGAAAATCGCCGAACTCATGCTGGCCCGCAAGCTGACCATGTTGGGCGACGTGCAGGACGAATCGACCGAAGACGTGCGCCTTGTGCTCGAACCCAAGAGCCGCAACGTCGATCCCCAGGTGCTGATGGAATCCCTGTTCCGCCAGACCGACCTGGAGACCCGTATCGGGCTCAACATGAACGTGCTCGACGCCGAGCAAACACCGCGGGTGATGAACCTGCGCGAGGTGCTGCGTGCCTTTCTGGACTATCGCCATGGGGTGCTGCTGCGGCGCTCGCGGTTCCGGCTCGACAAGATCGCCAAACGTCTGGAGGTCCTCGACGGATACCTGATCGTCTATCTGAACATCGACGAGGTGATCAGAATCATCCGCAGTCGGGAAGATCCCAAGCCGGCGTTGTGCAAGCGCTTTAAGCTGAGCGAGGTCCAGGCCGAGGCGATCCTCAACATGCGCCTGCGCGCCCTGCGCAAGCTCGAAGAGCAGGGCATCCGCAAGGAGCACGACGCCTTGACCGCCGAGAGGGCCGAGCTGAAGAAACTGGTCAAGGACGCCGGCAAGCCCCCGGAACAGGGCGGTCGGGTCTGGGCCGCGATCGTCGAACAGGTCCGGGACATCAAGAAGGCCTTTGGACCGAAGACCGAGGCCGGCCGGCGCCGCACCGAATTGGGCGAAACCCCGTCCGACGTGGTGGTGCCGCTGGAGGCCGTGGTCGAGCGCGAGCCGGTCACCATCCTGTGTTCGCAGAAGGGCTGGATTCGGGCGCTCAAGGGTCACGCCGAGGACACCTCGGATGCGAAATACAAGGAGGGCGACCGGGCGCGCTTCGTGCTGCGCGCCCAGACCACCGACAAGCTTTTGGTCTTCGCCACCAACGGCCGCTTCTACACCATCGGCGCCGACAAGCTGCCGGGCGGCCGTGGTTTCGGCGATCCGGTGCGCCTGATGGTCGACCTGCCCAACGACCAGGACATCGTGACCCTGCGGGTCCACCGCCCGGGGCAGAAGCTGGTCATCGCTGCCGCCGACGGGCGCGGCTTCGTGGTGCCCGAGAACGAGGTCGTCGCGCAGACCAAGAACGGTAAGCAGGTGCTCAACCTCGCCAGCGGCGTCGAGGCCACCGCCTGCGCGTTGGCCGAGGGCGACATGGTGGCGGTCGTCGGCGAAAACCGGAAGCTGTTGTTCTTCCCGCTCGACGACCTGCCGGAGATGACACGCGGCCGTGGCACCATCTTGCAGCGTTATAAAGACGGCGGGCTGTCCGACGTCACGACGTTCAAGCGCGACGATGGGTTGAGCTGGGTTATGGGCGGGGGCAAGACTCGCACCGAAACCAACTTGATGAACTGGCTCGGCAAGCGCGGCGCGGCCGGCCGCCTGCCGCCCAAGGGCTTTCCAAGGTCGGGCAAATTCACGTAGCCTGGCCGGCTCGTAAAATCGCCTCCTCGGAGAGACCGTTCATGGGGGTTGAGAGTGGAGAAGCTACGCGATCGCCAGGGCGTATGCGGCGTATCCGATCTGAGCGCCTTTCTCGAGGGCGCCTGGCACCTGAGCCGGATTCTGGACGATCGGCGGACCAAGCAACGCGGCCGGCTCGACGGCCTCGCCGTCTTTACCCCTTGCGGCGCGCGGTTGATCTACCGCGAGCGCGGCGTGCTGCGCATTGGCGCCTATCAGGGCCGGACCGAGCGGGTCTATAACTATGCTTTTCCCGCGCCGGGGCGCGCGGAAGTCGCCTTCGACGATGGCGCCCCGTTTCATGACCTGGACCTGACGGCTGGGACCTGGAACGCCGATCATCGCTGTCGCGAAGATCGCTATCAAGGCAGGTTTCGGGTCCTCGCACCGGACGCTTGGCAGGTGGTGTGGCGAGTCGCCGGGCCGCGCAAGGACCAGACGCTAACGACCCGCTACAGCCGTCATTCGGAAAGGCTAGAAATGTAGCGAGATGTCCCTGTGCTCGGCCGTGCAGGCGGCCAACTCGAGGG
>Ga0255056_10000750_pt1 | contig 10100 bp, 10 predicted proteins | sample Cases_109_1_MG_FD_183639 | JGI IMG/M metagenome (GOLD analysis project Ga0255056, IMG submission 183639) | Seawater microbial communities from Amundsen Gulf, Northwest Territories, Canada - Cases_109_1 | ecosystem: Environmental > Aquatic > Marine > Gulf | place: Canada: Northwest Territories... | reverse complement strand
CCTGGTACCCTTCGGGCAATGGCAACGGACAAGCGGGAACGGCAGCGGGCGAATCGCGACGAAAAGAAGGCCGCCGAGGCTAAGAAGAAGCGGCGCCAGGATGCCTTCGCCCTCATCAAGAAGTGGTCGATCTATGCCGTCCTGATGGTCGGCTCGCTGCTCGCCGTCACGTTCCTGCTCCGCTGAGTGGCCGTCGACCTCCACACCCACTCGAGCGCCTCGGACGGCACCGACCGCCCGGCCCAGCTCGTGGAGCGAGCGGCCACGGCCGGTCTGACCGCTGTCGCCCTCACCGATCACGACACCCTCTCTGGGATCGGCGAGGCCACCGAGGCCGCCGCCGACGCAGGGATACGATTGATCCCAGGTACCGAGCTCTCGGTCGACCATGACAGCCTCAAGATCCACCTGCTCGTGTACTTCCTCGAGCCAGGAGATGGCCCGTTGCAGGATCGCCTCGCCGAGCTACGAGACGGCCGCAACGCCCGAAACATCGAGATCCTGGCGAAGCTGCGCGATCTGGGATACGACATCGATGATGCCGACGTCGCGGCCCAGGCGGGTGGCGAGTCCGTCGGCCGCCCCCACATCGCCGAAGCACTCGTGGCCAAGGGAGTGGTTTCTTCGCGGGCCGAGGCTTTCGACCAGCTCCTAGGCGACGGCGGTGTCGCGTACGTGGCGCGGCATCGACTCACGGCAGCCGACGCCATCCGCCTGGCGATCGCGTCCGGTGCGGTCACGTCGGTGGCGCACCCGTACACGATCGATGGCAATGCCGACAGCTATCCGGCGCTCTTCGGTGCATTGGCCGACCTTGGTCTCACCGGTCTCGAGGCCCACTACCCGGAGCACGACCCCGCCCTGCGCGCACACCTCGCCGACCTCGCCGCCGGTCTCGGGCTCGTCGCTACCGGCGGATCTGACTATCACGGGACCGGAAAGCCTGGCCTCGATCTCGGGATCGGCTTCGGAGATCTGGATGTGCCCGATACGGTGGTGGCCGATCTCGAGTATCGAAGGACCTAGATGCTGCCCTACAACCTCGATCACGTAGCGATCGTGGTCAACGACCTCGACGTCGCGCTCGCCGAGTTCAAGGATCAATACCACGCCGAGCCGATCAGCAGGGAGGTCGTCGAGGATCAGGAGGTGGAGGAGGCGATGGTCGCCATCGGCGGATCCAACGTCCAGCTGATCCAGCCGCTGAATGACGACTCCCCAGTGGGACGATTCCTGGCCAAGCGCGGTGAGGGGCTGCATCACGTCGCCTTCGCCGTGCCCGACATCGAGACCGCCATCGCCCACCTGCAGGCCGCCGGTGCCCGGCTCGTCGACGAGGAGCCAAGGATCGGTGGAGGTGGCAACCGGATCGCATTCGTGCATCCGGAAGCGTTCGCCGGTACGCTCATCGAGCTCGTCGAGGTGAGTGCATGACCAGGATCATCGAGATCAAGGGCGGAGCAGGGCCGGCTCATGCCGCCGCAATTTCCGCCGCCATCGCCCACGCCGAGGCCGCCGATGCGGAGACGCGGGGAACGGTTCCGCCCGTGCCGCGGCCCAGCTCCTGGGTGCAGTCGGCGCGGCCTCGCACTACGGCGCCGCCGATGCGATCGAGCGCCTACGACGCGACGGCTCAGCTCCCACCAGACGACACGGCGACCCCGGCAGAGTCGGGCTGACAGCCGCCACCCGCAAGTAGCATTTGGGGCAACGTCAACTGAAGTTGAAGGGCTACCGAAGGATTTCTCATGACCACCGTGATCTCATCGATCGCTAGGACCCCGATCGGAAAGTTCCGCGGCGCGTTCTCACCGCTGTCGGCGATGGACCTCGGCGCAATCGCCATCGAAGGCGCCCTCGACCGCGCCGGCATCACCGGTGACGCCATCGACGAGGTGCTGTTCGGGCACGTGATCCAGGCCGGACAGGGCCAGCTCACCTCGCGCCAGGCCGCCGTGGCCGGGGGAATCCCGCTCACCGTCCCTTCAACGACGATCAACAAGGTGTGCCTGTCCGGGATGGAGACCATCGCCGACGCCGCCTTCCGAATTGCGGCCGGCGAGTCACAGATCGTGATGACCGGGGGCATGGAGTCGATGACCAATGCCCCGTACGTGCTGGAGGGCGCCCGCATGGGCCTCGGGTACGGCGATGCCGTCCTCAAGGACACCCTCGACCAGGACGGCCTGATCTGCGCGCTCGAGCATTGCGCCATGGGCTACTCCACCGATGACCGAAACGAAAAGTACGCGATCGGCCGAGAAGAGCAGGACGCCTGGGCCGCCGAAAGTCACGCCCGGGCCGCCGCCGCCACCGACAGCGGCGCCTTCGACGACGAGATCGTGCCCGTCACCGTTCCCAAGCGGAGAGGGGATCCGATCGTGGTCGACGTTGACGAGGGGATCAGGCGCGACAGCACCGAAGCGTCGCTTGGGGCGCTTCGCCCCGCCTTCATCGACGACGGGACGATCACGGCGGGCAACGCGTCGCAGATCTCCGACGGTGGCGCCGCACTGGTGGTCGCCGACCGCAGCGCGGCCGAGGCCGCCGGTCTTCCGATCCTCGCCGAGCTCGTCGCCTTCGGGCAGACGGCGGGGCCCGACCCGAGCCTGCATGCCCGTCCCGCAGAGGCCATGGAGATCGCCCTGAAGCGGGCCGGCCTCGAAACCGACGACCTGGATCTCGTCGAGATCAACGAGGCCTTCGCCGCCGTATCGGTGTACTCGGCAAAGCTGCTCAGCATCCCTGCGGAGAAGGTCAACGTCAACGGCGGGGCGATTGCGCTCGGGCATCCACTAGGCGCTTCGGGCGCCCGAATTGTCGTTACGCTGGTCAACGCACTCCGGGCCAGGGGTGGAGGACTGGGCGGGGCTGCATTGTGTGGTGGCGGCGGCCAAGGCGACGCCTTGATCGTCAGGGTCAACTAGAGGGGAGTCAACGATGCCCGACACGGCGGATCGCAATCTCGCGCTCGAACTGGTCAGGGTCACCGAGGCGGCTGCGGTCGCTGCGGCCAAGTTCCAGGGGAGAGGCGACAAGGACGCCGTGGATCAAGCCGCGGTCGACGCCATGCGGATGATGCTGGCAACTGTCGACGTCGACGGCGTGGTGGTCATCGGCGAAGGCGAGAAGGACGAAGCCCCGATGCTCGCCAACGGCGAGCAAGTGGGGAAAGGGACCGGGATCGAGATGGACGTGGCCGTCGACCCGGTCGACGGCACGAGGCTCACCGCCCGCGGCATGCCCGGCGCCCTCGCCGTCATCGCCATGTCGCCGCGGGGCACGATGTATGCCCCGGGGAGCCTGGTGTACATGGACAAGATCGCCGTCGGCGAGTCCGCCTCGGGGATGGTCGACCTCGAGGCACCGGTGGAGCACAACCTTCGCCAGGTGGCAAAGGCAAAGAACAAGGACGTCGACGACGTGACCGCGGTGATCCTCAACCGCCCCCGCAACGAGCACTACATCAAACAGGTGCGTGACGCCGGAGCCCGCATCGCCCTCATCGGCGATGGTGACATCTCGGGTGCGATCTCGACGGCGAAACGAGACAGCGGTGTCGACATCCTGCTCGGCATCGGTGGTTCACCCGAAGCCGTGACCGCGGCCTGCGCCATGCTGGCGCTACGCGGCGAGATGCAATGCAAGCTTTGGCCCCGCGACTCCGCCGAGCGCCAATTCGCCATGGACAACGGGCTCGACCTCGACCAGGTGCTCAGCACCCGCGATCTGGTCGACTCGGACAACACGTTCTTCGCTGCCACCGGAGTCACCACCGGTTCGCTGCTGGACGGCATCGGCTTCTACGGCGACGCCGTCGAGACCCACTCGGTCGTCATGCGCTCCAAGTCGGGCACGACCCGCTTCGTCAAGGGCGTCCACCGCACCGACTGGATCGAGCCCAACCCCATCCCGGACTGACCGTCTCTCCCCCGGGCGGGGGGAGTCCCGCCGCAGGCGGGGAGGGGGGCTTCGACCGATAGCCCGCTCCGTGTGATGGTTCTGAGATCGACTCCTTGTTGGTCAGAGGGCGCTGTGTCGATCTCAGAACCATCACAGACGGCCTACGCCGCTGCCACCTCCCCCAAAGGGGGAGGAAACCAGCGACGCGATTGCGGCGTCGTACCTCGGGGCTACCACCGCCCAGTCGAATTCAGCCATGGTCGGGGAGAGGTCGGCGGCGATGTCGGCGGCGTCGGAGCGATTCTCCATCGCCCAGCGCACCTTGGCGACGAGACCATTGGCATCGTCGTAGAGACACCGGTCGCGGAGATCCAACGGGATGCGCTCGGGGTACACCAGGCGGTTTGGCAGGACCGGGAAGGCGCCGGCGTAGATCGCCTCCACGACGGCGACGCCGAAGAACTCCTGATGCGCCGTCGACACGACTACGTCGGCACGCGAGAGCAGATCGGCGTACTCGGCATCGGGGACGAAGCCGTGTGCGACGAGCCGGTCGCCAAGGATTTCGGGGAGGCGATCGAAAGCGGGAGGCGCCGAAACAAAGCGCTCCCCAACCACTGCCGCCCGGAAGTCGATCCCGCTCTCGATGAGCGCCTCGAAGAGCTCGACGAGCTCGTCGGGGCCCTTGTCATGCTCCCACCGCTGATTCCACAGCAACAGCGGCGGGCCGTCAGCAGCCTGCCGTTCACAAAACCGGGTGGTGTCGATGCCGACCGGGAGTACCTCGCTGCGCTTCTCCACGTCGGCGATCAGATCGGTGTGCGGGCGATCGGGGAACTGACGCAGGAATCGATCGGCCTCGGCAAAGAACGTCCAACGGTGGAACTCGGAATTGAACAGCACCAGATCGGCTACCGCAGCGCTCGACCAATTGGTCATCGGGTAGGTCAGGTCTGGCCGATCCAGCGGCGACAGCGGGTAGGTGAACTGGCTCTCGTGGAAGTAGACCGCCACCGGTGCCGTGCCGATCGTCTCCCGGGTTGCGCCGAGGAATCCCGCTACATCCATCATCGAGGAAGCCAGCACCACATCCGGTCGATCGACCAATCCGGCGGCCATGGTGAGATGGGCGCCATGCATCCGCCACTTCCAGAACCGGGCCTCATGCGTGACCAGCGTCACGTCGTGTTCGCTTGAACCGGCATAGCCGTCGGCCCAGGCTCGGTGCGAGCCCCCGTAGTACGGCTCGACCAAGAGGATCTGCATTCAGAGCTCTTTGCGACCGGTGAGCGCTCTGCCCAGGGTGATCTCGTCGGCGTAATCGAGATCGCCGCCCACGGGAAGCCCTGACGCGAGCCGAGTGACAGTGACCCCCAGCGGCTTGAGCAGCCGTGCCAGATACAGCGCGGTGGTGTCACCCTCCACGTTGGGGTTGGTGGCAACGATCACTTCCTTGATCCCCTCGGCATCGACCCGCTCGACGAGCTCGCTCACCCGGAGCTGATCGGGGCCGATCCCTGCGATCGGTGAGATCGCCCCTCCGAGCACGTGATAACGGCCGGTGAACTCCTGGGTTTTCTCCAGGACCGGAATGTCCTGGGCCCGCTCCACCACACACACCATCGCCGGATCACGGCGCAGATCGCGACAGATCGAGCACTCCTCTTCCGCAGTGACGTTGAAGCACCGCGAGCACAGCCGAACATCGCGGCGCATCTCCACGATGGCGTCGGCGAGCCGGTTGGCGTCGGCCTCCTCGACGTTCAGGATGTGGAAGGCGAGGCGCTGCGCCGACTTCTGACCGATACCGGGCAGCCGGGCAAGTTCGTCGATGAGGCGCTGTACCGGCGGCTCGAACATCAGCCGAGCAGCCCGCCGAGATCCATCCCCATACCGAGGCCGCCCATCGACTCGGCGGCGTCTTCGGCGGCGGCGCCAAACGCTTGATTGGCCGCCGCGACAACGAGGTCACCAGCCATCTCGGGGTCCTCCGGGTCGAGCACGGACGGGTCGAAGTCGACCGAGACCATGTTTCCCGCCCCGTTGACGACGACCGTCACGACGCCGCCTCCTGCGGTCCCCTCATAGGTCTTTGCGGCCAGCTCTTCCTGTGCGCTGGCCAGCTGTGCCTGCATCTGTTGCGCCTGCTCCATGAGCTGGCGCATGTCCTTCGGTGCGCGTTGTCCCATGGCCAGGAGCGTAGTGAGTGCCGGGCGGTGAGTATCGTCACCGAATGCCGATCGATATCGACGCCGTGAGGGCCCAGTTTCCCGCGCTGAGGCGCACCCAGAACGGTCGCCAGGTCGCCTACCTCGACGGACCGGGCGGCACCCAGGTCCCGGATCGCGTCATCGAGGCCATCGCCGGGCTGCTGAGAGACGGAGCGAGCAACCACGGCGGACCCTTCGTCACGTCGCACGAGACCGACGCCGTCACCGAGCGAGCGCGGTCGGCCGTCGCAGCGCTCTTCAACGCGTCGCCCGCCGAGATCGCCTTCGGGCAGAACATGACCTCGCTGACGTTTGCGGTGAGTCGGGCGCTCGCCAACACGTGGACCAGCGGCGACAACCTCGTGGTCACCCGGCTCGACCACGACGGCAACGTGTGGCCCTGGGTCCGCGCCGCCGAGGAGGCGGGGGTCGAGGTGCGCTATCTCGACTTCGATCCCGACAAGGGATGCCGGCTTGCCGTCGAAACACTCGGCGAGCTGATGGACAAGCGCACCCGCCTGGTGGCAGTGACCCACGCCTCGAATGCGGTGGGGACGATCGTCGACGTCGCCGCAGTCGTCGAAACGGCCCACGCCGGCGGCGCACTGACCTACGTCGATGCCGTGCACTACTCCCCGCACGGCCTCGTGGATGTCGCGGCCACCGGTACGGACTTCCTCGTGGCCTCGGCGTACAAGTTCTTCGGACCGCACACCGGGTGCCTCTACGGCCGGTACGAGATCCTCGACGAGCTCGACGCCTACAAGCTGCGCCCAGCGCCGGTCAAACCGCCCGGCAAGTGGGAGACCGGAACACAGAGCTTCGAGAGCCTCGCCGGTGTGGCCGCCGCCGTCGACTATCTCGCCTCGCTCGGCACCGGCGACGGCCTGCGAGAACAGATCGTCTCCGCCATGGGCGAGATCGGAGATCACGAGAGCAAGCTGGCTCGGCGATTCCTCAAGGGTCTCAATCTGTTGGACGGTGCCACGCTGCACGGCATGCCGTTCGCTACCGGTCGCACCCCGACCTTCGCCATCTCGCTCGACGGCGTCCCGCCCGCCGAGGTGGCGAAGGCCCTTGGCGACGAGGGCATCTTTGTTTGGGATGGGGATTACTACGCCGTCGAGGTCATGGATCGCCTCGGCGTCGCCGACCGCGGCGGCCTGGTTCGGGTCGGCTTCGTCCACTACAACACCACAGAGGAAGTCGATCGCGTCCTCCACGCTCTGGCGAGCATCGGCTCGGGTGCGTGATGCGCCCGGTCTCCACATACTCGATTGTCGCCCATGATGGCGACTGGCTCGGCGTCGCCGTCCAGTCACACTGGTTCTCGGTTGGATCCCTGGTTCCTTGGCTGGAGCCGGGGGTCGGCGCAATCGCGATCCAGTCCTTCAACAACCCCGAGCACGGGCCTGCAGGACTTGACCTACTTCGCTCCGGCATGCCTGCGGCCAGCGTGCTCGAGGCGCTGCTCGAGGACGATCCGGAGCGGGACTACCGCCAATCCGCAATCGTCGACATCAATCGAACGGTCGCCACCCATACCGGAGCGCGATGTATCCCAGAGGCCGGGCACTCCATCGGTGACGGGTTCTCAACCCAGGCGAATCTGATGGATCGAGGAACAGTGTGGACAGCAATGGCCGATGCCTTCATGGCCGCGAGGGGCGACCTGGCCGAACGGCTGCTGGTCGGTCTGGAAGCGGCAGAGGCGGAGGGTGGTGACATCCGGGGACGTCAATCGGCTGCACTCGTGGTGGTCGCCGCAGAGGCCTCGGCGACTCCGGGGGCGGACTGGCTCTTCGATCTCCGTGTCGAGGACCATCCCGACCCGGTCGCAGAGCTGCGCCGGCTCGTCGATCTCCGGCGCGGCTACATCGAGTTAATCAAGGGCGACAACCACGTGAGCGGCGGCGATCTCGAAGCGGCAGCCGCGGCTTATGAGGCTGCAATGGATTTCGTCCCCGACGAGCTTGCAAACGGCGAGGCCGCCTTCTGGACCGGGATCTCGCTCGCAACCGAGGGAAAGGCGGCGGATGCTCTCCCCTACTTGAAGCGTGCCCAGGCCCAGCACGAAGGCTGGGTGCGGCTCGTCCCACGGCTCGCTCACTCCGGGATCCTTCCGGACGACCCGGGGCTCGTCGATCTCCTCGTCGCCGGGATGCTCGACGACAGCTAGTTACTGCTGGGCACCGAGTCGATCAAGCGTCTGGTGTACCAGTGCTGCGGGTTGTCGAATAACTCGTCCACCGATCCTTCCTCAACCACCTCGCCCTGGTACAAGACGTAGGCCCGATCTGCGATCTGACGCACCACCGCCAGGTCGTGGGTGATGAAGAGGTATCCGATCCCGAGCTCCTCGCGCAGATCCTTGAACAGATTGAGGATCTGGGCCTGGACGGAGACATCGAGCGCCGACACCGGCTCGTCACAGACGAGAAAGTCCGGCCGGACGGCAAGGGCACGGGCGATGGCAACCCGCTGCCGCTCCCCTCCCGACAGGTTGGCCGGCTTTCGCCCGGCGTAGGCAGCGGGCAGACCGACCTGATCGAGCAATGAGTCCACGAGGCCAGACCGGGAGCCGTTTCCTTGCTGATGAATGCGAAGGGCCTCCTGCAGCGTTCTCCCGACAGTGTGCCGTGGGTTGAGGGAAGAGTACGGATCTTGAAAGATCACCTGAACTGTCCTTCGCAACTCCATGCGGTCGGTTGCGTTGAGCTTCTGATAGTTGGAAGCATCGATGCCGTTGATCTCGATGGACCCCGCCGTTGGCGTCTCCAAGCCGACGAGGCAGCGGCCGAGCGTGGTCTTGCCAGAGCCCGACTCGCCAATGAGGCCGACGCTCTCCTCGCGGCTGAATGCCATTGAAACCCCGTTCAATGCCCGGACGTCCTCGCCGCCGCCGGTGAAGACCTTTGACACGTCGTCGACGGTGATCAGCGGCCGGTCTACGGCCTCGACCACGGGCACCGCTTGTGCCCCCGCAGCCGCCATGCCCCTGAGCTTCAGCATTTCGGGCCGGATCTCTTCGATCCTGATGCAAGCCGAATGCCGCCCCGGTTCGATCTCACGCAGGGCGGGTGATCCCTGCCAGCACTCTTCAGCCGCCCACGCACAACGGGGGGCAAAGCTACAGATGTTTGCGACGTCATCTGGAGAAGGCACCGAGCCCTCGATGGCGACAAGCTCGGGCTGCCGCCGCTCGGCCGACGGCTCGGAGAGCAGCAGGCCGAGGGAGTAGGGATGGAACGGCTCGCGCTCCATCACGTTTGCCTCCGCCACCTCGAGCAGCGACCCGGCGTAGAGGACGTAGACGCGGTCGCATACGGAGAAGGCGACCCGCAGATCGTGGGTGATCAGGATGACGCCCATGCCGCGGTCCTCCTGAACCGCGGAGAGCAATTCGAGGATCTCGGCCTGGGTGGTGACATCGAGCGCGGTCGATGGCTCGTCGGCGATGAGCAGATCGGGGTCGCGCGCCAGGGCGGCGGCGAGCCCGACTCGCTGACGCATCCCGCCAGAGAGTTGGAACGGGTAGCGGCGGGCGACTTGCTCACCGTCGATGCCGACCTCATCGAGCCGGCGCATCACCTCTTCCCGGCGGGCGCTCTTCGACAGGTCGCTGCCGTTGGCCAACGACTCCTCGACGTGGGCACCACAGCGGAGGAGAGGATTGAGCATCGTGAACGGGTCCTGGAACAACATCGAGATGCCCGCTCCACGAACATCCGCCATCTCGCGCTCGCTCAGATCGAGAAGGTTGCGGTCATCGAAGACAACTCGGCCCGACGCCGAAACCCCCCGGGGGAGGAGACGCACGATGGCGCGCGCCGTCATCGACTTGCCGCTCCCCGACTCGCCAACGATGCCCACGGTCTCACCCGGCCGCACCGTAAGACTGGTCCCGGTGGTGATCGTCTGTTGCTCGTCGGAAGATTCCGCCGAGATGCGGAGGTCGTCGACCTCGAGCAGGGGTGGGGGGCCGGT
>Ga0255056_10000747_pt1 | contig 10115 bp, 7 predicted proteins | sample Cases_109_1_MG_FD_183639 | JGI IMG/M metagenome (GOLD analysis project Ga0255056, IMG submission 183639) | Seawater microbial communities from Amundsen Gulf, Northwest Territories, Canada - Cases_109_1 | ecosystem: Environmental > Aquatic > Marine > Gulf | place: Canada: Northwest Territories... | reverse complement strand
AAATTTTTATGCCCAAGCCCGGGGTACGATCGTCACTTCGCGATTACCGAACATCTCGGATTCGAACTTATCCCAGTTGATATGGAAGAGGACGGTCCCGACATTCCACGTATCGAGGAGCTAGTCGCGGCTGACCCTAGCATCCGCGGCATTTGGTGTGTGCCGAAATACAGCAACCCGACCGGCGTTAGCTACGCCGACGGCGTCGTTAAACGCTTAGCGGCGATGCCGGCCGCCGCGTCCGATTTTCGCATTATGTGGGATAATGCGTATACGGAACATCACCTCACCGGCGAGGCCGATGTGATATTGAACATTCTGCCAGCATGTCAGCGCGTGGGGCATGAGAATCGGGCATTGGTGTTTGCGTCCACGTCGAAAATGTCGTTTCCCGGTGCCGGGGTCGCGGCGATTGCGGCTAGCCCCGGAAATATCGCCGACGCAAAGCGACATCTGGCGATGCAAACGATTGGTCCGGATAAGCTCAATCAACTGCGCCACGTCGCTTTATTTCCTGATCTGGATAGAATTCGCGCCCATATGCGGCATCATGCCGAGGTGATCAAGCCGAAATTCGATGCGGTGCAGCGGGTACTGCACCGCGAGTTGGACGGCACCGGCGCGGCAACCTGGACCGAGCCGCGCGGTGGATATTTTGTAAGCCTCGACACCAACGATGATGGATGTGCACGCGAGGCGCTACAGCTCGCGGCCCAAACTGGGGTCAAATTCACCGCCGCGGGCGCGCCGTTTCCGTACGGACGCGACCCACGGGATCGTAATATTCGTATCGCTCCGACGTTCCCGGCGCTGACGGAAATCGAAACCGCTATACAGGTGCTGGCTACGTGCGTATTGCTGGCGGTGGTACGGCAACGTCTGCGGTCAGAATGATGGCTGGCCTTCCAGAGCCCATTGCTAACGGATCGCCGGCAGTGTCGCCGATATCGTACGGTTGCCAAGACCGGAGAATTTCTAGTGAATAGTATCGCGAACGCAGCCGAAGCCGAAGCCGTGGACATATCCATGCTTAAAAGCATATTCCAACTCTCACCAGCTGACGTGGTGCCCAGGCCGTTTCCACACGTCATCAAACAGGATATTTTGGAACCTGATTTTTACCGCCAATTGAAAGCTGAATTTCCGGTCGATAGCCTATTCGATAAGCGTGGTAAAAGAATGGGAGCTCGTACCGGCCGAGATTTGTACCGGGGGGATTCCGGATTTGACGAATTTATTGAGCAAAGCTCCGCTTGGCGGAGGCTCTATTCATGCATGAATTCTCCGGAATTCTTGAAATTCACATTGGAAATGTTTGGCCCGTATTTTGATGAATTTCGATGCCGAGTGAGTGCCGACAAGGCGCAGTTGGTTTCTCATACCGAGCATAGGTTTTCGGTATGGTGGAGGGCACGAAAGGCTCGCTGGTTCGGAGCCGGCGCTACGCAGGATCCGGACAAGGTGTTTGTGAGGTTCGATATCGAACAAAGTGACACCGGATACGCTAAACCCGTGCATTGTGATAATCAAAGCCGGTTGGTGTCGTTCCTGGTCTACTTTTGCGACGCCGATGAAATTGGTTTAGAAGGCGGCGACCTGCGAATCCATGCTCACGTCGAAGATAAGCTCTATTCGGACTCTGAACGATTTCCGAAGGAATCAGACACCAAGGTGATTCGAACATTGCGACCACGTGACAACCTAGGGTTATTCTTTTTGTGTTCCAATAATTCCTATCATAGCGTCACTCCAGTTACTCGATCACGAGACTACCGCCGATTTATCTATACAAATCTTTCCAGTACGGCGGAGAATATATGGTGAGACTACGGCCGATCGTTGAGTTGAGTGAGGGATTCGGTTGGTGGAGAGTCTAGCGGATGGGTAAGTTAAAGGAGGAAGGTAGCCAGAAAATATTAACGAATTCGACAATCAGCGCGCTTGAAAAATATAGACTTGTCGTGGAGGGCAAGCAAAGTTGGTGGTACTTTCTAAAGTTTGAAATAGTCGTCAGCCTGTTAATTTCCTGGCCGGGCGCAATGGGGCTGTGGTTGCGCAGAACGTTTTACCCCGGACTTTTTAGACAGTGTGGAAGTGGGGTGTTGTTTGGGCGCAACGTTGTTCTTAGACATCCTCGCAGAATTTCGCTCGGCAATAACGTGATAATCAACGATGATGTAACGCTTGACGCCAAAGGTACGGAAGGGGAAGGGATAACTATTGGCGACGATGTATTTATCGGCAAGGGGACGGTGCTGTCGATGTTAGACGGCACAATAGAAATCGATGACGGAGCGAGCATCGGATTTTACTGTAGGATCGGTAGCACTACACACACCAAAATTGGGAAAAAGGCGCTCATTGCAGGATATGTATATATCGTCGGTGCTGATCATGATAGTTCCAGAATCGATATTCCGATAATAGATCAACCAACTCTGTCGCGAGGAGGGGTAACCGTCGGCGATGGGACGTGGTTGGGGACTAAGGCTACAGTACTGGATGGTACCGCTATCGGCCGCGACTGTATTGTCGGTGCCCATAGCCTGGTGACGACGGATATTCCGGATTTTTCTGTGGCCGTCGGTATTCCCGCCAAGATTACTAGAAACAGAAAAGACAGTTCCGCACCCGCCGAATAATTTTGCGCTAACGACATATCGCCGTGGAGCGTCGTAGTTTGAATGCACATGACGGCCATGCAAAAATGTGAAGCTAATCGCTCAATAAATTACGTCCTATACGATCCGATAGTGGCGTAGCACCCGCGACCCGACATAAGGTTTGTCCCGGCCGCGCCATTCGATCACCACGGCGCGCGTATAGGATGCCGCTGACTTGTGAAATGACATCGCGTCGCGCGCGCATAGGGTCGGACTCCAGCGGGTCCACGATCATAGCGACCGTGTCGCCGGCCTGTATGACATCGCCCGGGTGCTTGCGATATACGACAACGCCCGCGCAATCCGCTTTGATTGTCTCGACCCCGGTCAACGGGGTCGCACCGCACAGCGGCGCCGGCAGTGGGCCGGGATCGCCATCGATGCAGCCGCGCCGGATAAGCATCTTGAATAAATTATCGGCATCCGCCGCCGCCAAATCGTCGCTCACATCGGTGTCGCCGCGTAACTCGACGGTAGCCGATAAGCAAGCGGCCGGAATCGGTCGATCGGGGAATCGCTCGGCCAATGACCACCAAGGTCCGGCGATGGCTTCGTCGAACGGACGACCACCCGATGTCGTGGCCAGCAACGTCGCACGACTACCGAGTTGTGCGGAGAGTTCTGCGCCGTCAGGCCAGCACGGCGCGCCGAGATACACATGCAGTACGGCTTCCCAATCGCAATGCAAATCGAGACAGAAATCGGCATCAATAGCGAGTCGCAGCAGCGAGATGCGTAGAAATTCGATTTCATTGGTGGACTGAAGGTCATTGGCAGCACGTGTCAGCTCGGCGCGAATGATTGCAATATTTGCGCTGGCATCGTCACCCAAGTTGCCGGTGATCCTCTCCGCTACAATGTCGGAAAGGTCGGAATAATGGCGGTTAAAATTATGGCCGCTGCCGAGTTCAAACCGACCCTGTAACGTCCCATAAATATTTTGTGACAGTCCGATCGGATTCGCCACCGGTAATAGTACGATTTCGCCTCGGATTCGCCCCGCGTCGTCCGCGTCGTTAAGCCGGCCGATTAAGTGATGCATAACCAGCATGCCGGGAATTTCATCGGCATGTAGCCCAGTTTGAATATAGGCTTTCGGTCGGGCACCGGTCTGGCCGTAACGACGCACTTTCAATTCCCGCCGTGTGCCCAAGCTCATTTCGGGGAACGCAACGGTCTCTTCGTGACGGGGCATCGCGGTTAGCCAATCAATTCGAGCAACTCCACGACTTCGTGGAGCGATGCCACTTCGTTATCGGGCGTGTGATCATGAATCCAGGAATTTGCGCGACGATTCATCCACGTCGATTTCATGCCAAAATCCTGAGCGCCTCGTACATCCTCGATCGGGTGGTCGCCGATATGCATGATATTTTCCGGCGCCGTTTGTAGTGCGGCGCATGCAGCGCGAAATATTTCGGGGTCGGGTTTGAGAGCGCCGACGCCACGGGCGTTGACCGATCCGACGAAGTAATCGTCGAGCCCAAGTCGTTCCAGATCGGCATTGCCGTTCGACAGTGCTACTAGCGGCAGCCGTGCGCTCAAGGATTGCAGCGCGTCCAACACATCGGGATATAGCGTTATCCAATGGCGGGCTTCGAGAAATTCTGCCATTAGGGCGTCGGCGTCGCCACGGTCGTATCCGCAATCGGCCAACAACAATTCGAATGTTCGATGCCGCAAAGCGGTAAAGTCGTGGCCAATTTCCGGATAGTCCGTCCTGACTTCGTCACGCCGTGCCCGTAACCGGTCGACATCATACTGCTGGCCGATTCTCGGATAGCGGGAGCGCAGGTGGTCGTGAATATGTTGCTCGGCTTTCGCTATAACTGGGCCGATTGCCCACAACGTGTCATCGAGATCGAGTGTTATCGCGTGGATCGAGGACATTGCGGAAGCGTTAATGGTCGAAGCCCGCGAGTAGTGCGCTTGAAATTATCTTGATGATCACCGTGTTAGTCGATCGGAATTACGCGCCAATAACTAATTAGCAATTTCTTCGAGCCGCCGGGCGCGAATCACCTGTCCGTCGAGTCCCGCCCGCCTAGCTGTGCCTTCGCTATCGAGAATCGCGATGCCGGGCCATCATAAGCGAGCAGTGCTGTTTTGCGCCAGCATTGAAGCACCCACTAACCCAAACAAGACAAACTGTGCGGGGGCGCCGTACCCCAAGATTTTAGGTACCCGATTTAAATATCCAGAATATTCTTGGTCCACGGTCCGACTTCGTGATGAAGATACAATCTACATATCCACAGAGTGACACTTTGTATTGGAGCGAGTCGGTGAATCGGACACTCGTCTATCGATCGGGCCGGAGCGAGCCGGTACACTTGGGGTTACCCCAATAGCGATTGTTAGGAACCGAGCCGTGGCCGTACCGCCGAACGTTGAAGATTACCTGGTAAGCGAAGAGCCGTATTACGCTGCTCAGGGGCAAGAAATCGAGTTGTTTGAGGCTGCCTACCGCAACACCATACCGGTCTTACTGAAAGGCCCGACCGGGTGCGGCAAGACCCGGTTTATGGAGCATATGGCTTGGCGCCTCGGCCGACCACTGGTGACGGTGTCGTGCCACGACGATCTAACGGCCTCTGACCTAGTAGGCAGGTACTTAATCGTCGGCGGGGAAACGACATGGATCGACGGGCCGCTCGCGCATGCGGTACGCATCGGTGGTATCTGTTATCTCGACGAGGTCGTGGAAGCGCGTAAAGACACCACTGTGGTGATCCACCCGCTCGCCGACGACCGCAGAGTATTGCCGATAGACAAAACCGGTGAGTTGCTGCGCGCGAGCCCCGAGTTTTGCTTGGCAATTTCCTACAACCCCGGCTACCAGAGCGTGTTGAAGGATCTTAAGCAGAGTACCCGCCAACGATTTGTCGCCATCGAGTTCAATTACCCCGCGCCTTCGGTCGAAGCCGGGATCGTGAGTCGCGAGTCGGGGCTGGATGAATCGACCGCGGCTGCGCTGGTGAAGTTTGCCGGTATGACCCGCAATTTGAAGGGCAACGGCTTGGAAGAGGGCGCCAGCACACGGCTAATCGTGCACGCCGCCAAGCTCATGGTGTCCGGAGTCGATGCCGCTACCGCTTGCCGAGGTGCGATCGCTGAGGCGCTGACCGACGAACCGGAAATGTTGGCGGCCATCAATGAGTTACACGCCTCGGTATTTTGACTCCGGCAATTTATCTGCGATGCGGTTACAGCGGTTTACCCGGCGTACTCTGCAACACGTTCGGGCTAAGACTTACGGCGAAAAATCGGCTCTGGTCGGTCGATCTTTGGGTTTATCCTGCGCGGCATAACAGCGGCTTCGATCCTTGTCGGACGTGGGCCGCGAAGAATTACGATCGAATAGATCATGTGAGTGAGTTTTATCACAGCGTCGTTCGGGTGGCACGAGCAGAATAGGGATACCAGCCATAAGGAGGTTCGTATGCATATAATTACCCGCCAAGTCGGTGATGTGATAGTTCGGAATGACGATGTTGAGATTCTTGTATTGAGTATCAACGACAAACAAGTCAGGCTCGGAATAGAAATTCGCAACAATGATCGCTACGGGCGTGACACTACCGTCGATCATTTGTATGTCGACAGCGGTCGCCGTGAAAACTAGCCCGGGTATTTCACGAAGGCGGACGATGGTCTAGGAATCTTCTCAATACTTGAATCGGTTAAGTTCGATTTTAGGGAACTCGCTCTCGGTACCGTTTGTCCTGCTCGGATTTAATCGATCGGTGGTTTTCGGCTTCGCCTCTCATCGCCCTACGCCCCATTTTTCCTGAAGTCCGAACCCTTCATGAATTATCCGGGCTAACCGAGAACAGTGCCACCGGCGGTGGCGTGGACCGCTAGAAATTCAACGAGATATCGCGATGTACCGCTAAGCAGCTCGCGATGTCTTTCGCCTGTTCGGTTGTTAATTGTGGCTGCTGGCGTAATCCGATTGAATTACTGATGGCCTGGTCGTAAGCGCTAATTCCCGACAGTAATTCGGTGGCCGCACGCTGTCGCCAGGCGACCTCGGCGGCGTACAAATCCAGGCCTTCGTTGAGCTCGGCGGCGGCTTTGCTGCGGTCCGGGTTATCGCCTTTCAGCGCGCGCCGTGCCTTTGATAACTTTGACTTTATCTTGCTCGCGCCGTCCAATTCGCCCAACGAGGTTTCGACCAGTTTGATCTGGGTCATCGCTTGCTCCGGTGCGTCGGCCGCAACGATCGCGGTCAGATCGGCAAGAGTGCGGTCGAGCGCTGCCAGTTGGTCCGCCTGTCTCATCGTACGCTGAAGTTGCGCGACGGTTTCGTAGGCGCCGTCGACGTTGCGCCGATAGGCGCCCCGCGATTTCTTAGCTGCATTGTTCAGCTCCACGTAGCGTTTACGCGCCGTATCCCATTCTTGAGGGATGTGACGAATCAGTTCCTCCTTTTTAAGCTTAAGATTATCGATTGCAGCGGTGGCACGACCGAGGTTTTCGTGGTCGACATCGGCGGCGCGCTTAAAAAGATTCACGTCTTTACTGAGTTTGCGAATGGCCGCGTCGATTTTTCGCAGTTCCGACTGTAGTGCGCGCACGTTGTTATGCAGTGGCCGATACCGCGGTGCGTATTCCGCGAGCACGGCGTCGGCAGTGCGAACATTTGCGACCAGGTCGAACACCGCCAGTGCATCGTCATAACTTTGTAGTAACGATTCACGGTGTGCCTCGGGCAGATAGCTGACGTCTAGTTTCTTTGCCGTCGCAATGTGCGCACGTAACGTATCGGCGTGTAACTCGTAGTCTGCGAATACCCGTTGTTCCAGACAATGTTGCAACTTCGGGTTCATTGGCGGCGGCGCTGTTTCGGAAGTGAGATAGATCCGCTGCGGCAGATAATTAACGAGGGTCGGAAACGCGCCGGCGATGGCGAGCCCGGCGAGTTGCAGAGCGATAAAAGCCGCTGCGCCGCGGTAGATATGCAACGTTTTTACGCTGGGCGGTGCGACGCCGCGCAGATAAAACAATGCGAACCCGAACGGTGGGGTTAGAAAAGAGGTTTGAATGTTGAGCCCGACCATTACTCCGAGCCACACTGCGGTGACGTTCGCGCTCGGATCTGCCAGCAGAATAGGCGCGATGATCGGCACCACCACCACAGCGATTTCGATGAAGTCGAGAAAAAATCCCAACAGAAATATCACCGCCATGACGACGATGAACTGGATCCAAAATCCCCCAGGTACTCCGGTTAGAAACTCCTTCACCAATTCTTCACCGCCAAATGCGCGAAACGCGGAGGTGAGCATTGCGGCACCGATCAGGATAATAAAAACCATTGATGTGGTTTTAGCGGTTTCAATCATCACCCCGGTCAACGTGTCGTCGGTTTTAAATGCACGCCATGCGCTCCAGACCACCGCGATCAACAGGCCGGTAACCGCGATCGCGGCCAGTGTAATGCCCATAACGTCGGCTTGGGTGCGAATATTTTTGACATTTAAGTCGAAGACACTGATGACGATAAAGATCGCGGCCGTCGAAACTACCGCCAGGAATGCGGGGCTGTAGGCGTGGGCTTTGCCCAGGCTCAGTCGGTAGCTGCCCATGATCATCGCCCCAATTGCACCGATCGATCCGGCCTGATTCACCGTGGCAATGCCCATCACGATCGAACCCAACACCGCGAATATCAGGGTCAGCGGTGGAACCAACGCCAGAAACACCTGCCACGCGAATCGCGCATCGTACTTGCCGTCGTAATGAACCGGGGGCGCGGTACTCGGTCGAACCAGCGCAGCGATCAGGATATAGGCCATATATAAGCCGACCAGTACGAGACCCGGAATGAGCGCACCCATAAACATATCGCCCGCACTGGCGGATACGACGTCGAATTCCGAGGGCATCGAAAACTCGCCGGTGGCTTCTTTGTACTCGGCTTTACGTGTGGTGCTGGCTTGGTCGGCAGCGCTGGCCAGTTGATCTGCCAGGATGATAAGGACGATGGAGGGCGGGATGATCTGGCCAAGCGTGCCGGACGCGCAGATCGTTCCGGCCGCTAACGATTTCGAGTAATTGTTGCGCAGCATCGCTGGCAACGAAATCAACCCCATCGCAATGACGGTGGCGCCGACGATGCCGGTTGTGGCGGCCAGTAAAGCCCCGACGAAGACCACAGATATGCCGAGTCCGCCGGGGATCGGGCCAAACAGCTGTGCCATTGTGACCAGCAAATCCTCGGCGACTTTCGACCGCTGCAGCATGATGCCCATAAACACAAACAGCGGGATTGCGATCAACGTGTCGCGCTCGACATCCCAATACAGGCTGCGGAAATTCGTGACCCCGGCGCTGAGCCACTGCACCGGACCGTCTTGTGCAAAATACGCACTGGGATTGTCTTCGAATAGATATCCGCACAACGCTGCCAATGCGATGCACAGAATCGCCGACCCCGGTAGCGCGAATGCGACCGGGAAGCCAGAGGTCAACGCGACCACCATCAGCGTAATGAGCAGCGCGAGGAAGACGAGTTCCATGGTGTATCGCTAAACGGATCCTTGCACGGTAGCGGAATGCACGAGGTTCTTAGGTTCGTTCCGCAGTGTCGATGCGGCCATCAATAGATAACTCACAAACTGTATTGCCATCGATACCGCGAACACGACGAGAAACGCGGCCATGAGATACTTTACGTACATACCGTAGCCGCTTTGAGAAATCTCAAAGCTCAACAACGGGCCGTTTATGCTGCTGCCTTTTCCCGACATGCCGGTGATGAGGATAACCCAACATAACGGCAGACCCAGAAATACCGAGCCTAGGGCGTTGGCCCAGGCCTTGCCGCGTTCGCTGAAGTGGGTATAGAGGACGTCCACGCGCACGTGCCCTTCCTCGATCAATGCATAAGCGCTGGCGAAAAGAAACATTGCGGCATACCAAAAACGCACGAGATCGCCCATGAAAGCCTGCTCATACGAAAATACGAACCGCGAAATTACAATTTGGAATTCAGCAAACACGACCAGCAACGCGAGCCACGTAACTCCCAATGCGCGCACGAACACGGCGATGACAATGGACACTGCGATCAGCGGCAGGTGAACGTAACTGCCGCGAAATTGCGAGCGACCGAGGCCCCGGGTTAACTCTTCACCCACAATCTGTGCGAGCAGACCCTCGACCCGCAAAAACGAAATGATCATGTCAGCGAGACCGACCAACAATACCGACCAGAATGCTGCGCGCACCACGGACGCGGCGAGCGCCGACAGCAACTCGGAGTCGGCGCGCAATAAACGCTGTGGCGTTATGAGTATGTATACAACAACCGCAGCTAATGTTAGGGCATACAGCACACACTGCATCCAACCGCGACCGATGACCTGATCGTCGAGCGGTGTCGCAGGCGGGACCAATCCAAACCAGCCTTGATGGGCGAAGAAGAATAATGGGCCCGGCCAATCG
>Ga0255056_10000739_pt1 | contig 10180 bp, 9 predicted proteins | sample Cases_109_1_MG_FD_183639 | JGI IMG/M metagenome (GOLD analysis project Ga0255056, IMG submission 183639) | Seawater microbial communities from Amundsen Gulf, Northwest Territories, Canada - Cases_109_1 | ecosystem: Environmental > Aquatic > Marine > Gulf | place: Canada: Northwest Territories... | reverse complement strand
TTTCCTTGAGCGATATACCGAATCTTATTTCCGGGAGATGCAATCCTTTGTCGACAGTGTCAACAACAACACTCCGCTTGAAGTGACCGGCGCTGACGGTCGCGCTCCGGTGGTTATCGGCTTGGCCGCCCGCAAATCGTATGATGAGAATCGGCCGGTGGCCCTGAAGGAAATTAGCCCGTGAGCGAAACGCCATTGCGCGTGGGAGCCGTTGGCTGCGGCAACGTCACCGTCGAGCGGCACATTCCAGCCGTCAATCGGTTGGAGGGGGCGCAAGTTGTGGCCGTTGCCGATATGGTCGAACCACGCGCGCGTGCCGCACAGGAAGCCGCGGGATTGCCGTATTCCATGTCTTTTGATTCATTTGAGGCCATGGCTAGTGCATGTGAGCTGGATTATCTGGTGGTTGGCGTTCCTCCCTCCGTCCGCCTTCCGATCATTGAGAGCGCATTTGAGCGGGGCATGGATGTGCTCTCCGAGAAGCCAATCGCGACTCGCCCATCGGAAGCTGACCAGCTGATTCAACTCGCCCAGGAATTTGGCCGTAAATTTGGCATGGTGCACAACTATCTGTACTTCCCCGAGTATCGATTGACTCGGGAGCTCATCGAAAAAGGCGAAGTGGGAGAGCTGCAACACATCGCAATTAACCTTTTGGGGATTCCGGACGATCCGGGAACCGAAGATTACCAACCACGTTGGCGACATGATGTAGAAGCAGCCGGCGGCGGAGTGCTTATGGACATGATCCACGTGTTCTATCTGGCAGAGTATCTGATGAACAGCCAGATCCTAGGTGTAAGCGCAGTCGTCGACAATTTTGGACTGCCAGGGGAGCAGGTCGAGGATTTTGTGCTGGCTCACCTCTACTTTCCGGAAGGCTATGCCTCGGTCAATTTGAGCTGGAGTCAGGGTCCGGGGGGACTCGAAGTTACCGGCTCAAGCGGAAGAATTCTGGCTTTTTATGAGGATTTCCAGACTGGGCCATTCACGACCTTCGATGTGATGACGCTGGTCAATGAGGCAGGAAAACAGACCTTTCAGCCGCGGCACGCGATAGACGTCATCGACGACACATTCGATGATTTGCATAAAGATTTTATCGAGGCAATCCGCGAGGAGCGGGATCCAGCTGCTACAGCTCAGGACGGTGCGCGCACTCTACAGGCCGCGCTGGCTACCTACTCTTCAGGAATGCTGGGGCGCCGAATACCGCTTCCATTAGCCGTTGACCACCCAGCATATCAAGAAGGCGTGATTGGCTTGCGTCAATTCTCGACCATTGAAGTTGACCCGCTTCGAAGGAAAACCCTTTTCGGGATGCAGCCCGTTGGAGACACAACATCATGAAGATCGGATTATTCACCGAATCGCTCGACGACCTAGGTTTTGAAGACGCACTGGATTGGTGTGCCTCACATGGCGTAGAGTCGGTCGAGATCGGAACAGGGAATTTCTCTTCTGCTCCCCATTGCGACCTCGATGCCTTAGTGGAGGACAAGGGCGCCAGACAAGCGTTTCTGGGCGCGATTCATGATCGGGGGCTCACTCTAAGTGCACTGAACTGCAATGGAAATGTGCTGGATCCAGATCCTGCGAGAGGGGAAAGCTCGAAAGATGTTTTCAACAAGACATTAGAGGCCGCGAATCGGCTTGAGCTGGACACCATCGTCACGATGAGCGGCTGCCCCGGCGATCTCGAAGGCGGGAGCTATCCAAATTGGGTGACCTGCACATGGCAGCCAGAATATCTTGAACTGGTGGAGCGGCAGTGGGAAGAGATAGTTGAGCCTTTCTGGAAAGACGCCGGGGAAAAGGCACGCCAGCTCGGTGTGCGAATTGCGATTGAGATGCATCCCGGTCAACTTGCGTACAACACGCGCTCCCTACAAAGACTCCGAGAGATCGGCGGTTCGGACGTGATCGGTGCAAATCTGGATCCCAGCCACTTGTTTTACCAGGGGATGGACCCGAATCTGGTTGTACGTACGCTCGGCCAGGGAGTAGTGTTTCACGTGCACGCTAAGGATACGCGCATCAATCCGCACGAGATGGCACTAAATGGAACGCTCGACACACGCCCAATGACGGAGCCAGGGGTCAGAACCTGGGAGTATGTGACCCTTGGATACGGTCACGACGAAATATTTTGGCGGAACTTTCTGAGTACCTTGCGTGTTATGGATTATGATGGCGTACTCAGCATAGAGCATGAAGATATGTTGATGAGCTCGCGGGAGGGGATTGAAAAAAGCATCGACTTCCTGCAAGGGTTGACTCCGCGAACAAACCCCTGATTACCCGCTTGAGGGGTCTCCAAGCGCTACCACGGTCCGATCTCAGACCGCTTACAAGCTAACTTCTGAGAGTAACGAAGGGAGGTGTTTCACACCCAATCGTTTATTTTTTGATACTCAGTGAATAGACCCTTATTCTTCCAAGGAGGAGAAATCGATGAAGTCAGGATGGAAAATTGTTGGCGTGATGCTCTTAGGGGGCCTACTTGCGGCCGCCTGTGCTACGCCAGAGCCCGTCATTCAGACGGTTGTAGTTGAGAGTGAAGTTGAAGTTCCGGTCGAGGTTGAGGTCACGCGTGAAGTCGAAGTCGTGGTCGAACCCACCCCAATCGGCGGCGAGCTGTTCCTGTACTCATGTCTGTTTGACCCGCCCGAGTACGGAGTACTGTTTGAGCAGTTCAAGGCTCAGTATGGTGTCACGGTAACTTGCCTGGAAATGAGCAGTGGTGAGTCGCTGGAGCGGATTCGCGCCGAGAGTGAGAATCCCCAGGCTGACGTGCTGTTTGGCAATACAAACCTGGCACACGTGAACCTGTCCTCAGACGGCCTGACGGAGGCCTACAAGGGCGATGGCTGGAACAGCCTGCCCGAAGGTGCAGTGAAAGATCCGGATGGCGGTTGGACGGGCTTGTACTATGGCGTGATGGGTATCGCCTGCAGTCCAGAGCGGCTTGAGGAAATCGGCGCTGAATGCCCGACATCCTGGGATGATCTGCTCGATCCAATCTACGAAGGCGAGATTGTCATCGCCAGCCCGGCAGCCTCGGGCACCTCATACACGGTGCTGAGCGGGCTTGCCCAGCTGATGGGCGAAGACGCCGCATTTGAGTGGTACCACGAGTTCGACAAGAACGTAGCCCAGTACACCTCGTCGGGCAGCGCGCCCGGCAAGATGGCTGCGGCGGGTGAGTTCGCAATTGGGATCTCGTTTGCTCATGACATCCAGGTTCAACAGCAAAATGGTCTGCCGGTACTTCTCAACTTCGCGTCGGAAGGGATGCCCTTTGAAGTCGGCGGAATCTCGATCATCAAAGGCGCTAAGAACCTGGCCGCTGCGCAAGCCTGGGTAGATTGGGTACTGCAGCCGGCCTTCCAGCGCTATCACAACGACGTGTACAACCGAATCCCGGTCCTCGATACTGTTGCGCTTCAGGAGAGTTCTTTCGGACTTGACGAAGTTAAGCTAATCGATGGATACAACCCGACAGAGTGGGCCGCAGAGCGCGATCGGCTGGTCGCTCGGTGGGAGGAGGAAATCGGATCTCAACGGTAAATTGATCAAGCTTCTCAAGGGGGCAGGCATCGCCTGCCCCCTTCTTTTCACAGGCAACACTCAAGCGCGCATCTAAATAAAACCCAATACTTGTTCATGGCAAATTCCATTTCGCTATCCGAACGCATCCGTAATCATCGCCCGCTGCTCATCATCGCAGTGGTCCAGATCGTCGTTCTGACCTTGGTCGCTATGTGGGTCATGGATATCGTGATTGTCGAAGATACGCGGGAAGTGGTGGATGGAGTAGAGACGATCACCTTTCGTCGCGAGCTGATCGGCGACCCTCTGCTTTTCGTGCTCGCGGCAATCGGCATGAGTCTGCCGCTGCTGTCGAGCAGGCTTCGCCGTGAGCCGGTCATGATGCTCGCGGTGCAGCTGGCTATTGTCGCATTGCTCATCTTTGTGCTTTGGCCTGTGGCCCAGGTGTTCGTAGAGGGTTTTGAGTCAACCGAAGTGGAGGGGACGTACTCGCTCGAGCACTTTCAGCGGTTGTTGACAAAGCCCATGGTGGCCCGCGCCACTCGCAACACGCTCTGGCTAGGGGTGACCTCGGCCACGCTCTCGACAATGATCGGAGCGGTCGTGGCATACACGCTGACCCTGACGGATATACCCTGGAAGCGATGGCTGAGGATTCTGGTGGTCATAACCCTCATATCGCCACCATTTGCAGTGAGCTTCGCTTTCATCCTACTTTTTGGTCGGCGGGGACTGATCACTTACGATATTCTGGGAATACAAGAGTGGAGCATATACGGAGCGGACGGGATTATCTTGGTTCAGCTGATCAGCAACATCCCACTTGCGGTGCTCATTCTCATGGCGGTCTTCGCCTCGATGAATCGAGATCTGGAAGACGCGGCTGAAGATTTAGGCGCGAAAACCTTCAGGGTGCTTAGGACAATTACCTTTCCCCTGGTTACTCCGGCCCTTTTGACCGCCTGGCTGCTCAATTTCATCTCATCTATTTCAGACTTCGGCAACCCCATGTTGATCGGAGGGGGTTTTCAGCTGCTCGCCCCTCAGGCCTTTATCCAGCGCGTGGAGTTGTTTGACCCGCAGCTCAGCGCTGCGCTGGCAATGCTGCTGGTTATCCCGGCACTGATCGCGTTTGGGGCCCAGCACCGGATCAGCAATCGAAGGTCGTACGTTACCGTTACAGGAGGCGCCCGAACAGGTCACGTCCGGAAATTGCCAGGATGGTTTAAGTGGCCATTATTCAGCATCGTACTTTTTCTTGGCTTATTCAACCTGCTCTTATACGGATCCATTTTTGTGGGGGCGCTTGTTAAAAACTGGGGGTTCGACTATACACCCACGGCAGATCACTTGCAGGCCCTACTCGTTACTGCCAATCAGCTCAAGAACTCACTGGTGGTGGCGATTGCAGCCGGACTTCTCGGAGGATTTATTGGGATCGGGCTTGCCTGGCTGGTCAGTCGGCAACGCTTTCCTGGTCGCGGCGCGCTGGATTTCTCCGGAACCTTGATGTACGCCATCCCCGGGACGGTGGTAGGAATTGGCTACATCATCGCCTTCAATGCGGCGCCTTATCTGTTCACCGGAACATTTCTCATCATCATCATTGCTTATGCTTTCCGACGCCTCCCTGTCGGTCTTCGATCGGGTGTGGCTGCCGACAAGCAAATCGATCCGTCATTGGAGGAGGCTTCGTTGGATTTGGGCGCCTCGCGCCCTCGTACGTTCGCAAAGATTACCTTCCCCTTGCTGAGGACGGCGTTCTTCGCCGGAGTAATTTACATTTTTATCCGCTCCATGACCGATCTGAGCTCTGCCATCTTTCTGAGTTCTGCAAAAACTCAGCTGTTTACCGTCCAGATGTTTAATGTGATGGTCCGCGGATCTGCCAGCCAGGCGGCGGCCTTCGCGGCCTTGTTGATCGTCATCATCTTGCTTGCGCTTGGTATTTTGGGAAGAATCACAGGGAAGAGTTTCGTAGATGTATTTAGGATTGCGTAATGGCCAGTGAAGTGACATTTGCGACAGCCTCGATTAGGCTGGAAAACCTAACTAAGCAGTATAAAGACGTGCTGGCCGTCGACGACCTAACACTGGAAGTCGAGCCCGGGACGTTAGTGTGCCTGCTGGGGCCCAGCGGATGCGGGAAGACTACTACTCTCCGAATGATTGCCGGCTTCGAAGATCCGACCGCTGGAAGGATCCTTATCGGAGATGAGGACGTCACTGAGATGCCGCCGTATTCCCGGCCCACCGCGATGGTTTTCCAGAGCTACGCGCTGTTTCCGCACATGACGGTGTATGAGAATGTCGCCTACGGACTGAAGGCGAGGCGCACTCCGAAGGATGAGATTCCTGGGAAGGTTCAGGAGGCATTGGCGCTCATGGAGTTAGTGGGGCAGGACGAAAAATCGCCCCCTCAGCTTTCGGGAGGGCAGCAGCAACGCGTAGCATTGGCTCGGGCGCTCGTCATCCGACCCAAAGTACTGCTATTTGATGAGCCGCTCTCGAATCTGGACGCACAGCTTCGGGTGAGAATGCGCAGCGAGCTGCGAGACATCCAGCATCGGCTTGGGATCAGCAGCGTGTATGTGACGCATGATCAGGAGGAAGCGTTCAGCATTGCGGACCGTGTGGCAATCATGAACCAGGGCAAGCTGACCCAGCTCGGATCTCCAATTGATTTGTATCAGAGGCCAGCAGACCGGTTCGTTGCGGAATTTGTCGGTCTCTCCAATGTTGTTCCTGCCGAACTCTTAGGGTCGAACGATAAGGGCGCTGATATTCGTGTGTTCGGTCAGGAAATCCACAGCCTGCAGGCGCCTTCAGATCCGAAGGGACCTGTTTCGGTGGTGCTTCGACCGGAAGCGATCGAAATATTGAGTGGGAGTAAAGGCGCGGTACCGGCCCGAGTGCGAAGTATGGCGTACGTTGGCCCGCTCCTACGCTACATGGTTGCGGTCGAGGGGGACGGGACCGAATTAATGGTCGATCTCTCAAATCCGAGGATGGACGAGTTTTATGAAGACGGTGCAGAGGTGAGCCTCAACTTACCTAAGGAAGTCCCAGCTCTTTTAAGCTAGTGAACCGCATCCTCGCGGTTTGCCTCGATTTTGGAGACACGCTGGCCGACGAAGCCAGCGAAGTCAAAGACGATACTTTCACCACCCTTCGAGCAGAACTGATTCCCGGCGCAGACGAGCTTCTCTTCGAGCTGAAGCGCCGAGGCTACAAGCTGGCGCTGGTCGCTGACGGTCGCCCAGGCACATACTCCAATGTGTTGGGTCAACACTCCGTGCACGATTTGTTCGATGCTTTCTCCATATCTGAAGTGGTCGGGGTCGAAAAGCCCGACGAACGAATGTTCATAACTGCCCTGGATGCACTCGGCATCGAGCAGGATGATTACGAGCGGACTGTGATGGTTGGCAATCGGCTCGACCGGGATGTGAATGGGGCGAACGCTCTTGGGATGGTCAGTGTCTGGCTAGATTGGTCTGGTAGATATTTGGCTAAACCTCAGGATGAGTCTGAGGTCCCTGACTACACCATACACATGCCGATGGAATTGCTGGAGGTGATGGAGGAGCTTGAAGAAGCGAGCTAATTGCCAGGCTCCGATTATGTCTGCTTTATTGGTCAGGTCTCCGAGTACGCTTGCTAGCCGTCCTTCGGAGTCTGCGCTTGCAACCAAGGCAGCGAACGTTTAGCCGAACAGAGCGGATAAGCTATCCGGCAATTCTGCGAAATACTGATCGGCCTGGCCTTGATTTTGCCCTGGCGATCCGCATTCTAACGCCAGCCAACCCTCGTATTCAATTTCCCTCAACGCAATAAGGATGGGCTTGAACTCTGTTGCGCCTCGGCCGGGGAGCTTGCGATTGCTGTCCGCAAGGTGGACGTGGCCGATGTGCTCTCGATTTTCGAGGATGGCGGCCGGGGTGTCCGCTTCTTCATGGGCCATGTGAAAGAAATCCGCCACAATTTCTAGCCGTTCATGTCCCAACGGCTCAATAATTGCGGATGCCTGATCCAGGCGATTCAACAGATGAGTTTCCTCCCGATATACCGATTCGACATAGAGTTGAACCTTGGCCCGCTCCGCCGCCTCCGCAAGTATCTCGAGTTGTTTGCTCAGTAGCGCCAGTTCTAGATCGACAGCGGTTTTGTAGGGCGACATGTCGGGCAGTAGCGGGCCGAAGAAATGCGGCACAAACACAACGCCTCCCACGCCGATCCGTCCCCCGAGCTCAATTGCCTCTGAGAGTTCGGACATGGCCCGAGCTCGCTCGTATGGATCCGGATCCAGGAAGCGGGACCGCCTGCCATTGTTGATTGAACTGGCCACGATTGACCCCTGCTCGCTCAGGCGCTCAATCTCAGCTATCTGAGCAGGAAGACTCTCGCTCCAAAACTCTATGCCCTGCAAGCCGAGATCGGAGGCCTGGGCAAAGCGGTCCTCCAGGGTCGGACCCGGCAGCATGTCCTCCTGAATCGCGACCTTCCAGTCTGTCACTTAATCAGTTCGAAGTGGGTGAGAATTTCCCGGACGCCTTCCGAGGTGGGCGCTTCTGAGGTGTATTCAACGATTTCCTTGACGTTGGAGTTGCCGTTCGATGGGGCCGCGCTGTGCCCAACGAGCTTGAGAAACGGCAAATCGACATCCGAATCTCCAATCCCGAGCATATTTTCCATCGGGATATTAATCTTATCAGCTAAGAATGTCAGGCCCTTTCCCTTGTCGACGCCGCGCGGAAGTATGTTGAGGCAAGAGGTCGAATAGGCGAGATCAACTTGTTCTGTAAGCGGGCCGAGCGCTTGTGTGGTTAGCTCCTTGAGTTCTTGGACGCGTATCGGATCGACTGGGAATATCGTCAGGCTGTGAATTTTGCCCGGCTGAAAATAGACAATCTTGTCTTGAACCAGTGTTTCTTCAATGCGCGTCGTGACCTCCGCAAATCCGTTGAGATGTTGATCGATCTCCGGCAGGGACATGAACTGATAATTAACCGGATCGTAGATCCCAGCTCCATTCTCGTATATGCCAGGAAGATTCCCGTCGATTGCTTGCAGCATCACCTCCAAATAGGGAGCGGGTCGTCCAGTACAGAATGTCACAGAAGGTCTCTTCGGATCCTTTCGAGCGGACTGGTTCATGGCTCCCAGCCGCGCAAGGAGCTTTAGATCAAGCGGTTGCGCTTCGCCGTCGGTAACGACCCCGTCGATATCTAGAACGATTAAACGAATTTCAGTCATGATTTCATTGCCTCTTCCTTCGAGCGTATGCTGGCGTGGGATTGGCTGGAGCGCCGAATTGGAATGTTTGGTACGAAGCCGGATCCGCCAAATTGATACAATCGAATTCCCATCTCCGAAGCGGGAATTGTAGCGAGCAAGGCGACTGCTGACAATACCGTTCAGATAATCTTGACGCTATAGAACGTATGTGCTAATATTGGATCCGGAATCAAACTGTCTAAGGAGGAAATAATGACAAGTTACCCACTAAATCACCTTGAGATTGCTGCCACAGATCCGAGTGCAGCGGCAGAATTCTACAAAGCGGTCTTTGGATGGAAGATCGAAGTAGATGAGACCATGAACTACGTGCAGTTCTTGGCGGAGGAAGGTGGAATCGGCGGTGCCTTCCCAGAGGCGGGCGAGAACAATCCGGCCGGCTCTGTGATCGCTTATGTCACAACGGATGACATCGAGGTTTCACTAGGCAAGATCGAGGCTAACGGCGGCAAAACCCTGATGCCGAAGACTGAAATCCCTGGTATTGGTCACATGGCGGTTTTTGCCGATTCAACAGGTGGCACGCTAGCACTGTACACCGGTAATCTGGAGAATACTCCGGAAGGCTAGCGAGTCTAGAAAACCCTCTCAAAAACAGACGGGCGACCCATTTGGGTCGCCCGTTTTTTGAATCCCTTTGGGCGGCGCGGCTTGCATGTATCCACAAAAAAACCTCCTGCACATCTGCGGGAGGTTTGCAATTTACAAAGGGTTCAAATTAACCGGCGTCACCTGTATCGGAGTCGCTGCAACCCAGATCTGAGTGCACCGTTACAGTGTAAAGACCGGCTGGGGAACTGCTCATCTCAAATCGCAGGACCTTGGATTCTCCAACTGTAAACACGCGGGTTACAGCCGTAAACCCAGAATTGATGTCGACGGGGGAGCTCAGTGTACCGACCCAAAGATCAGAACCTTCAAGCTTGACCTTCTCCAGATCTCCGGGTCCCCAGGAGAGCTGAATGCGAACAAGAGTAACTGTAACGGCACCACTATTAGTAAGGTCCCACTCCACATGACTTCCAGATTTATTGAACCCGCTCAAACTGAAATCCGGGCACACGGGACTTGGCGTATCCGTAGGCGTCGGGATCGGCGTATCGGTGGGCGGCACCGGCGTACTGGTAGGCGGTAGCGGAGTATTTGAAGGCGTCGGAGTCGGCGCCGGATCGATGTAGAAATTGTGTATGTGCCAAGGGCTTGGGACACCTTCGTCGTCCTGAAGAACTTTGGCCTTCATCCGATGAAGCCCAGTGTTGATTGGCGTTGAGTCCGGCCATTCGCCAGTGCTCAGATCATGTGTCTCGCAGAAAGGATCGATGTCGCCAAA
>Ga0255056_10000738_pt1 | contig 10190 bp, 14 predicted proteins | sample Cases_109_1_MG_FD_183639 | JGI IMG/M metagenome (GOLD analysis project Ga0255056, IMG submission 183639) | Seawater microbial communities from Amundsen Gulf, Northwest Territories, Canada - Cases_109_1 | ecosystem: Environmental > Aquatic > Marine > Gulf | place: Canada: Northwest Territories... | reverse complement strand
CGCGATCTTCTCCTCTGACTTCTCGCCAAGCCCCGGGAGCTCCCGAAGCTGCTGGTTGGCCACTGCCGCCTTGAGCCCTTCAATGTCCTCGACACCGAGTTGGGAACGAAGCGTAAGCAACGTTTTAGGTCCAAGACCGGGGATCTTGGTCAATTCAACGAACGGTGGCGGATACTTCTCTCGAAGACTCTCGAGTTTGCCCACTTGGCCAGTTTTTTGGAACTCGAGGATCTTGTCCGCTGTGGAGTTGCCGACCCCCTTGATCTCTGTCAACTCCGTCTTGGACATCCCAGCCATCTCCTCGGTGTGTGACTCGATGCCTGCAATGGCGTTTTCGTAAGCCCTGACTTTGAACGCCTGAGGAGACCCCTCGTCGAGAGCGGTGAGTTTTGCCAACTCGGCAAGCATTCTGATCAGATCGGAGCGAGTGGCCATGACACCGATTATTGCTGAGCGTGCGCCCAGCGCGTTCAAATATGCGTCCGCGTGCACACGCATATCGTTCAACGGCCAAGCCAGCGTCGTGGGTCGAACTCCGCCCGGGCCCCGACACGGATGGAAAGATTTCCGAAGATAGGAACGTCCACCGGCACTTCCACGATCACAACGACCACCCGTGCCTCCAGCGATGCATCAACTCGACAGGAACAGAAAACCAATTCGGCTCCATTGGCACGGGCGACCGAAGCTGCCAACTGACCGGGAGCAGTGTTGGCGGCAGCCGGATAGGTGGCCACCGCCGCAGCCAGCGCGGCGGCATCCGCCCCGGCGACCGCCTGGGACCTGGCGGCAAAGGCAATCCCGACAGATACAACGCCAACAATGACTGTTGCGAGGAGAGCAGCCATCGCCGCCATGGCGATGGCTGCCACCCCTCTCTCATCGCTCAACAAGCATCACGGCGGACGCCGAGATGTCGACACCAAGGCCCGTCGGCAACGGTCCGACCAGTTGATATCGGAATGTCGCTGAGACCCTCGCTTGCTTGCCGACAACCCCCGGACGTGACACGGAGATCCTCACACGATCACGGACAGAAAGGGGAAGTGCAGCCTGGACGGCATCAACCGCTCGAGCAGGGTCCGGCGACGTTGCCGCAACTCGGGCTCCCTCCCGCACCGCGCCGATCAACTCGATCCGCGCTTTGGCCACGCCCACCACCTGGAGCCCTGCCACAAGAACGAGGATCACCATCGGCAGCACAAGGAAGAACTCCACAGTCACACTCCCCCGTTCTGCTGTTAGAACCGGCCGACCACCCACCCGATAACCTTCCCGAACAAGTTTCCCAGCAGACCACCACCGCTGCCTGACTGCAGCCACTTCAGGGCAATAATTGCCAACGCCGTAGCAGCAAGAATGACGAGGAAATACTCGACAGTTCCCTGACCACGTTCATCTTGTGCTGCTGCGAGCAGCCGGTTCCAAATTCGCGTCATAGACACTCCTTCCAGTCCGGTTTCCGACCGGTGCGGGGAGAAGTGCGGATTTCACTGCCATGCCATGTCCTATTGCCAAGCAATGCTTTATTGCCAGGCACCTGTCAGATCGTCGAACAGGCCGAACAGCGTTGGCGCGTAAACCACCAAAACGAGACCGGGAAGCATGAGAAGGGTGATTGGGATCATCAGTTTGACCGGAAGCGAACGTGCTTTGACCAGCCTTCGAGTGCGTTCTGCGGCCAGGTCGCGATCAAGGAGACGTCTGACCGTTTCCGAAAGCGAGGCTCCCGATCGCTGAGCGCGCGCCAGTTGAGCGACAACTGGACGGAGTTGTTCGTCGGCGGATCCGATAGAAGAGGCAAGACCAGACACAGTCGCCACACGACTCACCTGCCGAAGTGCTGAATACCCGGGAAGGGCCACAGCCACGGCTTGGAGCGACGCAAGCACCGACAGGCCCGATCGAAGCTCGACGAGTAACAGCAGCATCACCAGCCTGACAGGTGGTGCTCGGTCGGGTCGACTGCGGAGTCGGACGATGGCCATCGGCATCAGACCGCCGATCACCGCGAGAAGGGGACCACCGATCATCATCCCGATGGCCGCACCAACAACGATGTTGCTCATCGAGCTCTCCAGGCCAGCAGGCCGGCCGCTGACAGACCGAAAGCGAAGAGAGCGAGACCTATCACTGCCACGACCCTCTGCTCCGGGTGAACAAGAAGTCGTGCTAGCTGGTCCGATCTCGCTTGATAGATCAGGTAGGCCGTCGGTGCTCCGACGAATACCAGTGCCGTTGCACGGGCCGACGCCGAAGCCACACGCACCTCCCGGCTGACCTCGGCCTGAGCAATCGCCAATGAGCCAATTTCGTCAAACAGCCCAGCCGATTGCGCACCACCCCTGAAAGCGGCGGTGATTGTGGCTTCGAGTTCGGGTCCAACATCCGAAAAGGCCTGTCCGATGATGTGGGCTGCCTCAACCGGAGGAGTGTTCAGTCTGAGAGCCTCGAGTTCTGGTCCTTCCACGGCGGCGGCGGCGGCAGACAGCGCATGCGCGAGGGGTGAACCGGAACGAAGTTCAGACGCGACCCCTTCACAGAACATCGCTGCACGACTCTCGGCAACCCGCCGCTGTTTCCAGTAGAGATACGCGAGCCCAGCAAGCACTGCCAACGGTGCAAGGACAACGCCGGAAAGGAGCACGATCTTGCGGGTCTCCAGACCACCGCCAACCGCAACAGCGACCATCAGGAGCTCCACGAGCCCTCCTCGATTGCTGAGATGACACGTCCGGTGGGGGTCCGCTCAATCTGAACAACAATGTCAACTGCCGCCTCTAGCTGTCGGGCAACAGCCGATTCGGAGATTGTTCCCTCCATGAGTGCAAGCGTTTCCAGCTTCCAAATGGCTTCACGCGGAGAATTGGCGTGAACTGTGGTCATCGATCCGCGATGACCGGTGTTGAGGGCGGTCATCAAATCGAGGGCCTCCTGTCCCCTCACCTCCCCAACGATGATGCGGTCGGGACGGAGTCGGAGCGCCGACCTGACCAGAGAGCGGATGGTGACCTCCCCGACTCCTTCAGAGTTGGCGGGTCGTGCCTCCAGCCGAACGACGTGACCCGGAAGCCGTAGTTCGGCGGAATCTTCGATCGTGACAACCCGCACGTCGGCTGGAATCTCTGCTCCGAGAAGATTGAGCAGGGTCGTCTTGCCGGCGCCTGTTCCTCCCGACACGACCAGCGTCTGCGCCTCCACTACGGCGTTTCGCAACACCGCCAACTGGTCAGTCGTGGCTGTTCCGGCACCAACCAGGTCGTCGAGTGTCTTGACTTTTTGAGTAAAGCGACGGATAGCCACCAACGGCCCCTCCACGGCTGCCGGTGGCAAGACCGCGTGAAGTCGACTCCCATCGGGAAGTCGGGCATCGACCATGGGTGCGGATCGATCTACGCGCAATCCAAGAGGGGCGATCACCCGCTCCACAATCGCAATCACCTCGTCCGACGACCGAAAGCGAGAGCCGGAGAGTTCGAGTCCCGCACCTCGGTCGACCCAGATCTCGTCTGGACCGTTGACGACGACATCGGTCACACTCGGATCACGGAGGAGGGACTCAACAGGACCCAAGCCGAGGACTTGGTCCACAACCGCGCCGACGGACTCTGACGCACGCCACGGGGAAACACTGTTGAGAAGTCGACGAGCCTCGGACTCAACCTCTGTCGGTGCCAATCTGGTGTCGCCGACCGCGATGACTCGGCTGATCTGATCGATCACGCCCACGGCAGATCCCATACCCTCGACCAGGACCGAATCCAACGACTCCGAACCGGGAGTCGTCCGCTGAGTAGACGACGGACCAGAACCGGTTTCAGGATCGGGAGAACTGGTCCCGGACCGGAGGGTGTAGGTGATGATCTGATCGGCTGCCACACTGAGGCCGCCTCGGTGGGCCCGGCGAGCCATCCTGGATAGAGAGGTACCACCGGAACGGTCGGCCCATCCCAGGGCGTGCCATTGACCCGTACCACCAGAGCCGGCCAGCGAGTCCCAAGATCAGCAATCAACTCGACAGCGCGGCTGAAGTCGATACCACCCGATCCGATCACGGCCACTCCCGATCGACCAGGGCTCAGCTCATCCAGACGAGGGCCTTCGGCGTCGATGTCGGCGAGCGTGCGGCCACCGCCCATTTGAAGATCGCCCGTGAGATCAACCATCAGCGCCGTTCCGGCTGAAGCAGCCAGACCAAGCGGCGCTACCACCGAAAGAACGGGGTCGACTGATCGCACAGCAAGAACGGTTCCTCTCCCATTCCCAACCATCGTTCGAACGTACGGACGTGGGGCAGCGGATACAAGACCCTTGGATGTCAGCCATTAGCTTGAGCTGCATGACCGAGGCAGCTTTCTTCGACCTCGACAAGACAATCATCGCCAAGTCTTCGACCTTGGCCTTCACCCGTCCCATGTTCAGGGCCGGAATGCTCAGCGGGTCGATGCTCGCCAAAGCCGGGATAGCCCAGGCCTATTACCAGGCGTTCGGCGCCGACCATGACCAGCTAGAGCGGATCAAAGACGAGTTGGCCGGCCTGGTTCAAGGCTGGTCACGTGATGAGGTCGTGGCTCTCGTGGAGGAGACCGTCGACGAGGTTGTGGCTCCGCTTGTCTATTCCGAAGCCCTCGCCATCATCGATCAGCACAAACGAGAGGGACGACGGGTAGTTGTCATCTCAGCCAGCCCAGAGGAAATCGTTCGACCATTGTGCAGGTATCTCGGAATCAGTGATGTCATTGCCACCCGAAGTGAAGTCGACGAAGCGGGCATCTACACCGGAAACATCGAGTTCTATGCATTTGGACCCGGGAAAGCCGAGGCAATGCGAGAGATGGCCAATGCCGACGGCATCGACCTCGAATTGAGCTACGCATACTCGGATTCGGTGACCGACCTACCAATGCTTGAAGCAGTGGGAAACCCGGTGGTGGTCAATCCCGACACCGAACTGGCCGAGATCGCAGAAGAAAGGGCGTGGCCGGTCCGAGAGTTCGAATCGGCTGTCACCCTTCGCGACAAACTGGCCACCAAAGAGGTTGCCGGTGCCGCAGTCGCCACCGGGATAGCTGCAGTCCTCGCCTACTGGGCCCTCAAGGGTCGCAAGTCTGACTAGAGCCGTGTCGGACAGCTAGCCGAGTCCGGTCTCGTCGAAATAGCGAGATCCTCGCTGCATCAACTCGACAAACCCGTCGCTATCACCTGAACTGACAACCTCTTGAAGTCGTTCGACGGCCGCGGCCAGAGCAGCCAAAGACTCGTCTCCGTAATCGTTGAGATGCTGAATCTCGAAGTAGAGATTGGGGTTTTCCCGCGCCACCTGACTCGCTACAGCAAGTTGGCGATCGAAGGTAGTGCTGGACAAGTCGGCGAGGTGGGACGCCGTCTCCCCGCTTCCTGCAAGTGCCGTGAAGAAGGCAATGTTCAGGGCATGGGACAGGCCGAGAATGTATGCGATCAGCCGGTCATGAGAGTCAAGGTCCATCTCGACCAAAGAGACCATGGTGGAAGAAAACAGCTCTCTCGCCCCGTCCGTCGCCTCTTCGACACCCAGGTCTACAACAACCACGTGACGACCAGACAACAGGTTGGTTTCCGGTCCAAACATGGGGTGGATCGACGCAACCCGACCCCCAGCAGCGACCAGTTGACTCAGACCACTCCTGAGTGGCGTCTTCAGCGAGCCGATGTCATATATGAGACCAGCGGGGGGATTTTGACTCATTTGAACCAGCACCTCAGACGCGACCGTCAACGGCGTCGCGATGACATAGATATCGAAGGCACTGTCAGCATCGCGCCAGTCGTCACAGTCTCCACCGATGGGGTCGGCCACGGTGACTCCGAATCCCTGAGACCTGAGGAAGCGAACGAACCAGCGCCCCATCTGGCCAGATCCGCCTATCACCAATGCGCTCCGCCCTGTCCCCGCCGAAGAAGCCTCAACCTGGCCTCTCTCCTGCACTTCCAACGACGCGAGGATTAGTTGGAGCATGATGCGCTCGGCGAGTTCCTCTGAAACGCCTACCGATTCGGCGACGGTTCGGGCACGGTCAACAACCGTCTTCTCGTGGCCGTAGTCGCGAATGGGCGACCCGTTTTCGCTCTTCAGAGAGCCGAGTCGTTCGGCGAAGCCCGACCGCCGTGCCACCAGCTCAATGATTTGACGGTCGATCTCGGCGATCTCAGCTCGGTCCTCTGCCAGCTCGCCAGACATCAGATCTCAGCCAATGCTTTGACCTGCCACCCGAGACGAAGTTCGGAAACGGCGTCGTAAAGCTCACGCGGGGTCAGATCCGAGGACCCGAGACGGCCCACGACAACCCGATTGAGTGCATACCCCTCCACTGCCCAGAATTTGTCCCGGTCCAGTGACTGGTCCACCAGCCGATCAGTCGTGATCGTTTTGAGGGCGTCGGTGACGGGAACAACCAAGAGCGTGGCAAGCCCGATATCCGGAGGCACCGCTACGTCGAGCGCGTCCCCTCGAGAGTCAAAAACGACCCAGTCTCCGCCGCCGGCGAGACGCTGTTTCAACTCGAGGATGCTGACCACAACCGAAAGGTACCCTCGGCGGATGCTGACCAGAGCCATGATCGTTGTGGGCGGCGGCTCCAGTTCCCGATTCGGTGACGACAAGCTCCTTGCAGAAGTGGCAGGCGAGCCTCTGGTCTCGCACACGGTTGCTGCTGTTCGGGACTTAGTGGACAAATGCGTTCTGGTGATCCGCCCCGACATCATCGAGGGAATCTCGAGTCTGGGGCTGGACGTCGAGATCGTGCCCGGAGGGAGTTCACGCACCCTCAGCGAGATGGCTGGGCTGACCGCCCTGGGAGGCAACTTCGATCTGATCGGCATCCACGATGCGGCGCGGCCACTGGTGGAACCAAAACTGATCGATCAACTATTCCTGACAGCTGAGGCCACGGGAGGAGCAGTCCCAGTGTGGAAGCCAGACGACCTTCTCGTTTATCGGCGCGAACTCAAACCGGTGGAGCGACCGGTAGTTGCGCAAACACCACAAGTCTTCCGCGGGCCGGAGCTGTTCGCGGCGTATGTTCGATCAGCCGAAGCGGGATATGACGGCCACGACACCGTCGAGATCGTCCACCGGTACGGAGAATTGGAGATCGCTGCCGTGCCCGCCGACCCCTCCAACATCAAGGTCACATTTCCCGAAGACCTCGAGTTCGTCAAGCGTTACTTTGCAGATCCTTCTCGTAGCGAACCTCGTTGACCTGGACCCCTCCGATCTGTTCCAGTTTGATCTGGCGACTCAGATCCCAGTCCTGCCGTTCGTAGAACAGTCGAGCTCGAGTGTTGCTGCCCAGCACCCACAACAAGCCACGTTCGAACCCTTCATCGCTCAATTCCGCCTCTGCTGCAGTCAGCAGCCGGAACCCATACCCTTCTCCCCAGAAGTCTGGATCAACATAAATCGAAAAGACTTCACCCCAGTCGTCATCACCGACACGCGCCGGGCCCACCATTGCAAACCCAACAGGGTCTCCCTCGAAATCGGCTGTGAGCACAAGGGTTCCCTTGCTGATGACACGCCTGAACCAATCAGCTCTCGCCTGGATGTCCAGGCCATCAAGGAACTCGCGCTCGAAAACACCTTTGTAGCCCACCTGCCACGACCTGACATGGATTCGGCCCAGAGCATCAGCATCGCCAACGACCGCCGGGCGAATCACGTCACTCCTCCTCGGACACGTCCGAAGTTTCATCCTCTTTGTCCCGACCAACAATCACCCAAAACGCTAGGAGGGAAAGCGAACCAGCCGATAGAGCCAGAGCCAGCCAACCGAAACGCTTGGTTTCGGGGCTCAACCCCTCATCCGACGGAGGCACGGTGGTTGGAGTCGGAACCTCATTGTCTCCAAAGTCAGCCCCGAGGGCGGTGAGAAGCGCAGGCGGGGACAATCCGTCATCGACACCAATCGCTTCAAAAACCACCACATAGTTCTTGGGGGCAATCTCGGTTCGTATCCCGAATACGCCTCCACCTCGACCGAGAAGGGGAATGGCGATCTGTGGGTCGTCGTCAAACGCGAGATGGGCGACTACTGCTTGGGCGGAGCTTCTCAGCTCGACTTCGAGAGAGAGGATCATCGAGTCTTCGGAGATGGAATCGACTTCAGCGGTCGCAACACCAAAGGCACCGCCCAGCTGCAGGCCAAGGATCAAGGCCATTGCCACCATCTTCATGAATTCCTCCATTCGTCCCTACTGATCAGCACGTCCTTCAGGACGTTGGGGCGATCGGTGATCAGGCCGTCCACACCAAGATCAAGCAGACGATTCATCTCGTCAGGGTCATTGACAGTCCAGACATGGACTTGAAGCTCGGAGTTATGGGCTGCGCGAACCAGCCTTCCGTCGACAACCCTGACACCTCGGAGCTGGGTCGGGACCTGCAACGCGTCGGCCCTACCACCGCCTCCACGACCCACCCGCGAGCTCAAAACCCACATCCGCGCCGCAATTGGGCCAGTCGACGTTGCCACTCGTCCATTTGTCAGATCTCTGAAGACTTCGAGCCGCTCGTCGCTGAACGAGCCAACGATCAAGCGATCACCAACGTCGAGCCGATCCGCCAACTCAGCAAGCGGTTCCGCCAGACCACTGGCTTTCATATCAACGACCAGCCCGACATCAGGGAAGGTTGTCAACAACTCTTCCAGGGTCGGGACGTTGATGCCCTGGCCTCGGAAGGGATAGCTACCGGAGTCGGCATGACGGTATCCAGCATCAAGTGCCTGTAGCTCCTCAAGTGTCATCGCAGATACTTCTCCGCTCCCGTTTGTCGTCCGATCCACATCGGGGTCGTGGAAGCAAACCAAGACACCGTCCGACGTGAGGTGAAGATCGGTCTCGATATGACGAAAGCCCAGGTCATAGACCTCCCGGAAGGCAACCATTGTGTTCTCCGGCCAGAGGAGACGGCTCCCGCGATGGGCAATCGGCACAGGTGGATGCCAACGTTGAGGATCAAGACTCATCGGTGTTCACGGTAATGCCAGGCCGAACCCATACGGCACAAAGAAAGCGGCGGGCCGGAAGCCCGCCGCTCGCAATCGGTTCTAGCTAGATCTCAGGCGGAAACCCGGTCCTTGAGACCTTTCGCGGCAGAGAAGTGCGCATAGTTCTTTGGCTGGATCCAGATCGTCTCGCCTGTGGCGGGATTGCGACCTTGGCGTCCTGCACGATGTTTGGTGCTGAAATTGCCGAAACCGGTGACATTCACCTTGCGACCGGCATCCAACTCAACGGCAATGATCCCTTCACCATCTTTGGTCGAGAAAATGTGGTCAATAATCTCTGCGGCTTGCGCCTTAGAAATATCGGCCTTGCCGGCCAGCTTGTCCGCCATCTCAGATTTGTTCACGGCCCCTCCTTTGGGTCGGTGACTTCGCGGCGTTCTGCTGCGCCGAATTGTCAGTAACCATAGGACTAAACGGCATTGGCACTGGTGTTTTCCGTCCTTTACGATTCGCGACCTCAAGGAGGACCATGAGCGTCAAATACCAACTCGACGGAGATGTAGCCGTCATCACCCTCAACCGCCCGGACCGCTTCAACGCCATTGAGATCACCCTGGCAAGGGGGGTTATCGACTTCATCGAGCGCGCCGGGATCGAAGCAAGAGCGGTCGTGTTGACCGGGGAAGGAAAGGCGTTCTGCTCGGGGGCCGACCTCTCGATACTTCAGACCAATGACGGAGAAGGTCCCGACCTTGCCGAGTTCCTAGACAACGTCTTCCACCCAATGGTTCACGCGCTAACCGACGCGTCGGTTCCGGTTGTCGCAGCCGTAAATGGAGTTGCCGCAGGGGCCGGGCTTGGTGTGGCTCTCGGGTGCGACATCCGGGTAATGGCGGAGTCCGCATTCTTCACGTCCGCCTTCACCGCGATTGGGCTTGCCCCGGACTCGGGCACGACTTATTGGTTGCCCCAGCATGTTGGGGTTTCCAAGGCAATCGAACTGGCCATGACCAACAAGCGGGTGCCCGCAGATGAGGCATATCGAATGGGGCTGTGCGCCGAGGTTGTGCCCGACGCCGATGTGGTGACCAAAGCCCTCGAATTGGCCAAGAGCCTTGCCGACATGGTGCCGGATTCCCTGGTCACAACCCGCAACCTGATTCGCGGAGCCACCAGCCTCACCTTCAAAGAGGCGTTACAGGA
>Ga0255056_10000736_pt1 | contig 10204 bp, 8 predicted proteins | sample Cases_109_1_MG_FD_183639 | JGI IMG/M metagenome (GOLD analysis project Ga0255056, IMG submission 183639) | Seawater microbial communities from Amundsen Gulf, Northwest Territories, Canada - Cases_109_1 | ecosystem: Environmental > Aquatic > Marine > Gulf | place: Canada: Northwest Territories... | reverse complement strand
CCAAAGGGAACGAACAACGCATCGAGGCCTTCGGCAACCTGCTCAGCCAGCAGCCGGGCGGCGATGGTGTCGGTGCCGGTGGGGAGGTGCGGTCCGTGCTGCTCGACGCTGCCAAAGGGCAGTACGGCGATTGGTGAGCGCTCGAACGCGGCGGCGACTTCGGGGCTGGTGAGGTGGTAGAGCGATCTTGTCACGGAGCCTCCTCGGGAACCGGATACCGCACCGGCTGACCATCGAGGATGCGCTTCGCCTCCTCCGCCGTCTTGGTTCGCAGCTCCCGCTCGGTCTCTTCGGTGTACCAGGCCATGTGCGGGGTCATGATGATCTGCTCCGCGACGTCGCCGAACACCGCGGGATCGGGCGGCTCGGGGTCGAAGACATCCAAGGCTGCCGCAACCGGGCGTCCGGCGCGAAGGCCATCAACGAGCGCCCCGTGCTCGACCAGCGTGCCGCGCGCCGTGTTGACGAGAACACTCCCGGGCTTGAAGAGGCCGATCTCTCTGCGCCCGATGAGCGGCGTCCCGGCGGCCGAGCCGGAGGCGTGCACACTGACGAGGTCCGCCTCGGCGAGCACGGTCTCGAACAGTGCGCCCTCTACCCCGGGTGCCTCGACCTCGATGCGGTCATCAAACGCGAGCACCCGCCCAAAGCCGACACCGATGAGCAGCTCGGCGGTCCGTCGCCCGATTCTGCCAAAGCCAATGATGCCGGCGGTGAGCTCGGACGGCAGGTGGAGCGGTCTGAGCGCGGCGAGGTCCCACCGACCGGCGTGCACGAGCCGGTCGGCCTGAGTGATTTTTCGCATCAGGGCCAGAGCCAGCGACACGGAGTGCAGTGCCACGGCTTCGGTCCCGTAGTCGGGCACGTAGGCGACCTCCATCCCCTTTTCCCGTGCCGCGGTCACATCGACGTTGTCGTATCCGGCGCCGTAGCGGACGATGCCGCGGCCGTTGAGACCATCGATGGTGTCGGCGTCGAAGGCGGGGCGAGGCCCGGCGAGGATCACGTCGACATCGGCGGCGGTCGCGAGGATGTCGTCGCGCGTATCTCCCGGATCGCGCACGATCTCGCCATTGTTCACGCCAAGAACGTCGGCCTCGATATCAACGTCCGGCCACCGAGCCCCGATGATTGCGACGCGCATCGGCGAAGCCTACAAATCCTCCCGTCGCGTGCGTCCAGAGACGTCTCTACGATGGTCGTAAGCGCACGCGATGGGGGGGGTCAGCCCACCAGCTCGATGCTCCCGGCTCCTCCGCTGCCGGGCGAGATGCCGCCCAGTGGGACTGTGGCGGGGTCGACCAGCTCGACGATGAGGTTGGGGAGCTTGGACCCCCCGGGACCATCGGGATCGGATCCAACGCCGACGATCTTGAAGGCGACGAGGCCGCGCCGCTCGCCGGTCGCATTCACCGCGGGCACGCCGCCGACCAAGCCGAGGTCGCTGACATCGCTCTTGAACACGGGGCTCACCTGGGCTGCAGTTGGATCGACAAAGCCCGGATAGAGGGCGGGGTCATCGACGCTGGCAACGCCAAGCAACGGGTCCAGCATCGATGTTGGGACGAGGGCCGAGCGCCACGGTGGGTTGGTGTTGTAGTTGAGGAAGTCCTCGAAGGACGGGCTCGAGGTGGAGCTGAACGGGAAGGCTGGGTGATCGATGTCGAACAACGCCTCGTCGCCCAGCTGACCACTGGGCAGCTCGTACGGACCGGGACCGGCAAGGTCGTAGAAGTCGATGAACCAGTCACCATCGCTGTCCGTCAGCAGGTCGTCCGTTGTGACACCGGCCGAGGTGGCGGCGGCCTCGATCGCCGGGACGTCCGTGTCGAACATCTCGTCGTCGATGAGAAAGCGCGAACCGCCGCCTCCCTCGGTGCGGGTGGCGATAGCCGATGCCCCGATGTCCGCATGGTGGTACCCGACGATGCCCGCGAAGTACATCTAGAGGGGATTGCCATTTGCGACAGAGCGCTCTGCAAGCACAAACACGGCGTTCAGCGGCGACCCTCCCGGCGCAAAGGTCTCGGTGCCGGCATCCCAGTATCCCGAGACCACGTCGGCAGGAGCAACGACCGTACCGGCGCCGGGTGCGCTCAGCTGGCCGTAGAGAACGCCCTCGGCAGTCACGGCACCCGGCGACGGGAGCTCTGCTGCGGCGGCGAACGCCGAAGCGTCTGCGGTCTTCTGCAACTCCCTACGAACCGAGTAGAGCCGTCCCAAGTCGATGACGAACGCCGTAAGCGCAAGCAAACCAACGAGAGCAACGGCGATGAAGATGACCACCGCACCCCGCTCGTCCCCGATTCTCCCCCGCATCGGACCCCCCAGTCCGGCTCACCACAGAACGTAGCAGCGGCGACTAATACGGACCGCATCGTGGCGAGGCCACCTACCAGTCGGCGGCGATGTACTTGGTCTCCAGGTACTCGTGCATCCCGACGTCGCCCCCTTCGCGGCCAAGACCGCTCTCCTTGACCCCGCCGAACGGCGCCGCCGGGTCCGAGATCAGGCCGCGGTTGACTCCAACCATCCCGGTCTCGATGGCTTCAGCGACGCGGAGCCCGCGCTCCAGATCGCCGGCGTAGAGATAGGCGGCAAGACCGTGCACCGAGTCGTTGGCAAGCGCAATCGCCTCATCCTCGGTTGAGAACGGGACCACGGGGGCAACCGGCCCGAAGATCTCCTCGTTGAGGATGGGATTGTCCGGGCTGACGTTGTGCAGCACCGTCGGCTCCCAGAAGTAGCCGGCCCGGTCTGGAGCTTGGCCCCCAACCGCCACCGCTCCCCCGGCGTCGACACAGCTGCCGACGAGGAAGCCCATATCCTGCTGGGCCTGGTCGTTGATGAGCGGGCCCAGCTCGACGCCCTCGTCGAGCCCGGGACCGACCTTGATCGCACCCATCGCGTCGGCGAGCCCGTTTGAGAATTCGTCGGCCACGGACTCGTGCACATAGAAGCGGTTGGCGGCGATGCACGACTGCCCGCCATTGCGCATCTTGGCGATCATGGCGCCGTCGATGGCCGCAGGAATGTCGGCGTCGTCGAAAACCAGGAAGGGGGCGTTGCCGCCCAGCTCCATCGAAGCGTCGACGATGTGCTCGGCGGCAAGCCCGAGAAGCCCGCTGCCGACCGCGGTCGAGCCGGTGAACGAGAGCTTGCGGACCCGTGGATCTCTCAGCATCACCGGCACCACCTCGCTGGAGCGCCGGGAAGGAAGCACGTTGACCACGCCAGGGGGCACACCGGCGTCCTGCAGCAGGTCGGCCAGGGCCAGGGCGGTCAGCGGTGTGTCGGAGGCTGGCTTCAGGATCACCGTACACCCAGCGGCCAGGGCCGGGCCGATCTTGCGGGTCGCCATCGCAGCAGGAAAGTTCCAGGGGGTGATGAGCAAGGCCACGCCGATCGGCTGGTGCACCACCATGATCCGCTTGTCGCCACCGGGGGCAGTCTGGACCGAGCCGTAATTGCGCACGGCCTCCTCAGAGAACCAACGGAAGAACTCGGCGGCGTATCGGACCTCGGCGGCGGCCTCGCCGTAGGCCTTGCCCATCTCCAACACGATGAGTGTGGCAAGCCGCTCCTCCTGCTCGATCATGAGCTCGTAGGCGCGGCGCAGGATCTCGGCTCTGGCTCGCGGTGCCGTCTCGGACCACGCCGGGAGGGCGTCGTGGGCTGCAGTCACCGCATCGAGTGCGTCTTCGGTGGAGGCGCTTGGGACGCTCGTCATCACCTCGGCCGTCGACGGGTCGTACACGTGGATCTCGGCGCCGTCGGACGCCGCTTTCTCCCAGTTGCCACCGATGTAGAGGCCGGTGGGCAGCGATTCGATCAGCGTGTTCATGTGGTCACCTCTCTGCTGAGCTCAACGCAGGCACGGCTCAGGAAAGTCCGTCGGAGACGTCGGCATCCTCCGACTCGAGTTCCATTCCGGCACCTTCGGCCTCGAGTTGGAGCAATGCCGCAAAGTCCTGATCTCCGACGCCGCGACCGATACCGTCGACCACGATCTGATGGACAAGGGCCGCGGTCGGTAGCGGCACATCGAGCACCCTTCCTTGTTCGAGGCCCAGCTCGAAGTCCTTCCGCAGCAGATGCCAGGTGAAGGTCGGCTTAAAATCGAGGTTGACAAAGGCCGGTGTCTTGTACTTCGTGAAGGTGGAGCCCATCACGCTCTCGTTCATGAAGGCAAGAAAGTCCTCCCGGGACACCCCCGCCTTCTCGGCGAGCACGGTGATCTCGGCAAGGGACTGGGTCACCACGCCGAGCAACAGGTTGTGGCAGATCTTGACCAGGCGGGCCTGGTCTGCGTCCCCGACATAGGTCACCTTCGTCCCGTACATCTCGAGGTACGGGCGCGCCGTCTCAAATGCGTCCTTCGGACCTGACACGACCGATGTGAGCTTGCCCGAGCGCACCACCTTCGGGTTTCCGCTCACGGGAGCCGCCAGCATGGCAGTCCCACGTTCCTCGGCCCCACGCCGCAGCGTCTCCGAGGCATCGGGGTTGATCGTCGTCGAATCGATGATGATCTGTGGGGCGACATCATCGCGGGAGAGCACGCCGCTCTCACCAAGGGTCACCTCGAGGACATCTGCTGGTCCGGCGACCATGGTGAAGACGATGTCGCGGTCGGCGAGGTCTGCGGGGCTGTCCACGATCTTGGCGCCCAATGCCGCCAGAGGCTCGGCCTTGGCCCTGGTTCGGTTGTACACCGAGACATCGCAGCCGTTCTCGAGCAGACGCTCGACCAGGGCGTAGCCCATCCGGCCCGTGCCGATCCAACCGATGGTGTGTATGTCGGTCATAAGCCCCGCAATCGTTTGCACTCGCTCGCTCACACGATTGTAAGGGGCCAGGGCACCGCAGGGGTGCAGAGTTACACTCGAATCGTTCACGTATGATCTCACTCCCCCCAGGTTCAGCACCGCGGCCAGACGGCCAAGATGAGGTCGAGCGACTGATCACCGGCAACGGCCGCTATGTCGCCGACCTCGTGCCAGCCGATGCCCTGCACTGCTGGTTTGTCCGAAGCCCAATCGCCCACGGCGTCGTGAACAGCATCGACATCGCCGAAGCCCAAGCGGCACCCGGCGTGTCCGCCGTCTACACCGCTGCAGAGCTGGCCATCCCCGATCTGCACTTCGCGCTGGGTGCGGGCCCCGATGCGACGGGAATGGATCGACCGGTGCTGGCCCACGACCGGGTCAGATTCGTCGGAGAGGCCCTGGCGATGGTGATCGCCGACGACCGGGCACGCGCCGAAGACGCCGCATCGATGGTCTGGCCAGACATCGACCCCTTGCCGGCGGTGCTGACGGTCGATGACGCGACGGCGAACGGCACCGTGCTCTTCCCCGAGGCTGGGTCGAATGTCGTCGCCACCACTGAGCTGGCCGAGGGGCCGGAACCAGATGCCGAGGATCTGATCGAGGTGACCGTCGACGTGGATCATCCACGGCTGGCCCCGTCGCCGCTGGAGACTCTCCAGATGCTTGCCGTCCCTCATGAAGGGCGGCTGCTCGTCTGGTGCGGCCACCAGACACCGCATCAGCTCCGCGATCAGCTGAGTACGTTTCTGCAGCTCCCGAAAGACGCGGTCAGGGTCACCGTGCCCGACGTCGGCGGGGCCTTTGGCATGAAGCGCATCTATCCCGAGTACGTCGCAGCGGCCAAGGCAGCCCTGCTCCTCGACAAGCCCGTGGCATGGAGCGGGACGAGGACAGAGCTGTTCCTCGCCGGCAGCCACGGCCGCGCCCAGCACCACCGGGTGACGCTCACCGCCGACAAGGCGGGTCGCATCCACCGGGCGCGCTACGAGCTCGACACCGACACCGGCGCCTACCCGCACAGTGGATCCCTGATCGGGGGTCTGAGCCGCCTGGTCTCGAGCGGCCTTTATGCCATTCCCCGGATCGAGTTCATGAACACGATCTACGTGACCAACAAGACACCCACCGCCCCCTATCGGGGTGCGGGCCGGCCGGAGGCCGCCCTCGCTATCGAGCGCGCCGTAGATGCGCTGGCCGCCGAGCTCCAGATGGACCCGGCGGATTTGCGGCTGGTCAACTTCGTCGACTCCTGGCCGCACCGGTCGCCGTCGGGGGCGGTCTACGACTCCGGCGACTACGCCGCAGCCCTCGACCGCGCCCTCGACCTCGTCGACTACCGCGGCGTCCGCACCGAGCAGCAGCAGCGCCGAGACCGCGGGGGGGACCCGATCGGTATCGGCATCGGCGCCTTCGTGGAGCGGGCCGGGGGGCCGTCAGAGTCTGGAGAATACGGATCGGTGAGCCTGGCGGGAGACGGGCGGGTCACGGTCCGCACTGGATCAACCGCATCGGGACAGGGTCACGAAGCGGTTTGGCGCAAGATCGCTGCCTCCGTGCTCACCATCGAGCCGCCGGAGGTGTCGTTCGTGGCCGGCGACACCGACGCCGTACCCAGGGGCGTCGGCACCTACGCCAGCCGCTCGGCTCAGATCGGTGGCTCGGCCGTGCTCCTCACCGCCGAGCGGGCCCGAGAGCGCGCCCGGGAGATCGCCGCTGAGCTCATGGAGGCGGCACCGGCCGATCTCATGCTTGATGCAGGCATCTTTTCCGTCGTGGGCAGCCCCGGCCACGGGATCAGCCTCGCCGAGGCCGCCGCACACGCGGAACAGGGCGGTGATCCCATCTTCTTCGAGGAGTACTTCGTCCCCGGCGCCCAGACCTTTCCTTACGGGGTTCACATCGCCGTCGTCGAGGTGTCTCCGGAGACAGGAGCCGTCTCGCTGCAGCGCCTCGTCACGGTGGACGATGTCGGGACCGTGCTCGATGAGGAGATGGTTGAGGCCCAGCTCCATGGCTCACTCATCCAGGGTGTGGGGGCGGCGTTGCTCGAGGAGATCCACCACGACGAGAACGGCCAGCCACTCACCGCCTCCTTCACCAACTACACCGTTCCCGGGGCCGGCAGCCGGATGCATCTCACCGCAGAGCGGATCGAACATCCGGCCCCCTCGAACCCGCTGGGGGCGAAGGGAGCCGGTGAGGGTGGCTGCATCGGTGCGCCCGCCGCCATCCTCAACGCCACCATCGACGCTCTTCGCCCGTACGGTGTGACCGATCTCCAGCTCCCACTGCTGCCCAACCGGGTTTGGGAGGCCATCCAGGCATCTGCGAAGGTTGCCGGGTCATGAGCGACCACGACGTCGTCATCGCCGGAGCAGGACACAACAGCCTGGTGACCGCCGCTTACCTCGCCAAGGCGGGGTTCAGCGTGCTGCTCGTCGAGGCACGCGATGTCGTCGGTGGCGACACGGCGACCGAGGAACTGACGCTGCCGGGGTTCCTCCACGACTCGTGCTCGACCGCGCACACCGTGCTCCAGTCGAGCCCGATGCTGCGCAACGACGAACTCGGGCTTGGCGACTACGGCCTCGAGTACATCGCTCCGGACCCCGTCGTCCACGTGCCGTTTCCCGACGGGACCTCGATCACGCAGTGGCGCGACCTCGACCGCACCTGTGACGAGATCGCCCGCTTCTCCAGAGCCGACGGCAACGCCTTCCGCACCATGATGGAGGACTACGCAAAGGTCGCCGAGGTCTTCACCGCGTTTCGGTACACCCCGATCGGATTCGGACCGGGCATCGATGAGCGCCTGGCCAATCATCCGGACGGCGTTCGTTGGCAGCGCATCAGACGGTGGAGCGCGGCCAAAGTCATCTTCGATCATTTCGAAGACCAGCGATCCAGAGCGTTCATGTTGTGGTTGGCGTTCATGACGCTGCAGCCAACCCAGCGCTCGGACACGGCGCGCCTTGCCTACTCGCTGCCGTTTGGCAGGCAGCGCCACTCGTGGATCATTCCCAGGGGTGGCTCTCATGCGCTCCCTGCCGCCCTAGCCCGCCTGATCGAAGAGAAAGGCGGCACCATCCTCACCGGCCGTACCGTTGTGGATCTGGTCGTGGAGTCGGGACGCTGCGTCGGCGTCGAGACCGACAATGGCGACGTCCACCGCGCCGACAAGGCCGTCCTCTCCACCATCCACGTCAAGCACCTTGTCGAGATGGCCACACCCGAGCTCTGGGGCGACGAGTACCGCTTTGGCGCCGACACCTGGCAGGCGGGGGTCACGATGTTCGCCGCGCACTACGCCACCACCGAGCCACCGACGTTCGCCGATGGGCTGGCCCCGGTGGCTGCGGGCGTGCCGACGTCCGTGGAACGGCTGCTCCGACTCGAGGATGAGTTCGGCAAAAGCATGGTTGCGCTCGACGAGCCGGTGCTGCTGTGCCTGTGCCCGACCGTTGCCGACCCATCACGCGCGCCGGACGGGCAGCACACGCTGAAGCTCATCGGGTTCCAGCCCTACGACCTGCCGGAGGGTCCGGAGCATTGGGATGAGCTCAAGACCGATGTGGCTGCGGCGAATTTGGAGCACCTGCGTCAGTACGCCCCGAATCTGACCGACGACACGATCCTCGCTACGACCCTCAAGAGCCCCCTCGACCTGGAGCGGATGAATGCCCACAATTGGCACGGGTCGTGTCACGGTGGGGATATGGGCCCCGACCAGATGGCCGGCCTCCGCCCGGCGCCCGGGTGGGCGCAACACCGCACCCCCATCCCCGGCCTCTATCAGACCGGGGCCACCACCCACCCCGGCGGGTCGGTCACCGCGGGGCCGGGTCGCAACGCGGCGACGGTGATGCTCGAAGACCTGGGGAGCAGCTTGGAACAGGCGATCGCCGCTACGTAGGGCCTACGAACGAGGCGCGCCCTCCCATAGCCCCAGGATCTGTTCGGCCCAGCGTCGGTTGACCGATCCCAGCACGGGGATGTTGTCGTTCATCAGCGAGTCGAAGGTGGCTCTCACGCTGCCGTCGATGTCGTAACAGCCACCGTCGACGTTCGACACCTCGATGAAGAAGACGAGGTCGGCAGGGTCGCCCATCGAGAACCCGACCTCTTTCATCTCGGCGGCCCAGATCTCGGCCATCGGATCGACATCCCCGACGAGGTCACCCCACCACTCATCGGCTTCCTCAGGCGTCTCGGCACAGGACGGCCAGCTGGAGAGATCCTCGCGGCCGTCGAAGCCCTGCTGCTGCCCGACGTATTCATCAGCCAGGTTGAACAAGGCATGACCCAGCTCGTGGGGCACGGACCGCAAGCCGACCTGCGGGTACGTCGCGGGTACCACGACCATGGAATTGGCGAACGGGTTGCCGAGGAGCGGCCGCTCAGGCTGGCCCGGGCCGACGAAGACGTTGTCCATGCCTGCAACCGAGGTCAGGTCGGGGTTCACCACTTCGGCGTGGAGCGCAAGGGTGACCACCGACTGGTCGGGGAGGTCGAATGGTGGCTCGCCATCGTTGAGCCATGCGACCGGGGTCTCTGGCTCGACGTCGGTAATCCAGACGTTGAACTTGTCGCGTGATGATCGCCACGGTTCGATGGCGAATGTGCCGAGCTGGGCCCAGGTCGCATCCGCCGGATCGGTGACGATCTCCCCTGCTTCACCGATCAGGAAGGCATTGCCCTCCCATGACAGCACTGCGCTTGCCGCCACCTCGAAATCTGCGTGGTCCTCCCATCCCCACGGGGCGACGATGAGATTGATTCGATCGGCGTCGAGGTCGTTGCCCGGCACGAGCGCCCACAACGCCGTGGCGGGAATCTGCTCGCCCGCGGCCATCCCGGTCTTGGGCGTTGTGGTCATGGTGGCGAGCGGGATCGCGGTCGTTGTGGTCGCTGGCGCGGTGGTCGTCGTCGTCGAATCCGAGCCCTGGCTGCATCCGGCGAGAACAATCGCGAAGGCGACGGCCCCCACCGCCGTTCGCTGCGGTCGAAGCATGCGGTGGCGATCGTACCCGGGGCGAGCACAGACCACCGCCTCGGTAGCATCCGAGCCGATGAACGCGGATCGTACGCTCGACGAGCTGAAGGCAGTAGATCGTGCCGTCTATTCAGCAATCGCCAACACGCCGACGGCATCGTTGGACGAGCCGATCCGTCGCCTCTCCGATGCAGCCAATTACTCGAGGCTGTGGATCGGGATCGCAGCAGGCCTTGCCGCGATCCGAGGCCGCCGTGGCCGCCGCGCCGCAGCGAGCGGCCTTTTCGCTGTGGCAGTCACATCCGCCATTGTCAACCAGGGGGTTAAGCGCGCCTATCCCCGGCAGCGGCCCGATCGCGATCTCGAGCAGGTAGCAGGT
>Ga0255056_10000735_pt1 | contig 10206 bp, 8 predicted proteins | sample Cases_109_1_MG_FD_183639 | JGI IMG/M metagenome (GOLD analysis project Ga0255056, IMG submission 183639) | Seawater microbial communities from Amundsen Gulf, Northwest Territories, Canada - Cases_109_1 | ecosystem: Environmental > Aquatic > Marine > Gulf | place: Canada: Northwest Territories... | reverse complement strand
TCCGTTGCAATTGCGCCGTGGTAGGGCTGCCAGTATTCCCTGGTTCTTTGCTGTTGCTCGGCAGCATCGCAGCCTTTCGCATCGATATAGACAGGCGAGCCGGAAAAGGTTTTTGCCGGACATAGTCCGGTCGACAATTGGCCATCGTAGAGGACCTCGTCGGTCGATGCGCGATTCAGATCGACAACATATCGTGAAAATTTTGCGGCGAGAACGGTCGCACCGAAAAGCCTCGCGAATTCGTAAAGTCTGCGCACATGCCAGTCCGTATCCGGTAGCGCAAGGCCCTCCGGTGTCATTCTTGACTCCATGCCCGGCGCCAGTTCACGACCGTCGTGGGGAATACTGATTAGCAGCGGTGAGTCGCCGCGCTCAAGTGAAAAAGAATCCGTCACGTCCGGACGCTTGGCAGGATTGACTGACCGTAATCAAGAAACGCGCCATTGTTGATGGTCCGCGCAAGCGCCTCTATGTCGATCGACAGTGAACGATCGGAATCGTAAGCGGCAGATATTTCGCGAATCTGTTTCATCGCACGCTTGAGTGGCGCGGATGTTTTTTGTGGTTTATGAAAATCGATTCCCTGTGCGGCCGCCAGCAATTCTATCGCGACAATGTGTGCAACGTTGTCGAGCATATCGTGCAATCGCCGGGCCGCGAAAGTGGCCATGCTCACATGGTCTTCCTGGTTTGCCGACGTTGGAATACTATCGACGCTCGCCGGGTGGGCCAGGGATTTGTTTTCCGACGCCAGCGCCGCCGCCGTGACCTGCGCCATCATGAAGCCGGAGTTCAGCCCACCATCGGCAACCAGGAAAGCCGGCAGTTCGCTCAGATGCGAATCTATCAGCAAAGCAATACGCCGTTCGGACAAGGAACCGATCTCTGCAATGGAAAGCGCGAGATAATCAGCAACCAGAGCCACGGGTTCGGCGTGAAAATTCCCGCCGGACAATATCGCATCACTGTCGGCGAACACCAACGGATTGTCGGTAACCGCATTGGCTTCGGTCGTCAGTACCTCTGCGGCATGCTGCAAGACTCCGAGACACGCGCCTGTCACCTGTGGCTGGCAGCGAATCGAATAGGGATCCTGAACGCGGTTGCAATCAACATGTGACGCGCGAATATCACTGCCTTCCATGAGCGATCGCAATAAAGTCGCCACATCTGCCTGACCACGATGCCCCCTGACCTCATGAATGCGTTCATCGAACGGCGTATCGCTTCCTTTAATGGCGTCCGCCGACATTGCGCCGGCGACCACCGATGCCGACAACAGGTGTTCCGCTCGAAACAGGGCGGCCAGCGCCAGCGCGGTAGAAACCTGGGTACCGTTGAGTAGCGCCAGCCCCTCTTTCGGTGCGAGTTGCAAAGGCTCCAGAGTGACCAGCCCAAGTGCGGCAGTAGCCGACATGAGTTCGCCGTTGACCCGTACATATCCAGTGCCGATCAACACTCCGGCCATATGCGCAAGCGGGGCCAGATCGCCGGATGCGCCGACAGATCCTTTCGCTGGTATGACCGGACAGATGTCATTGCTGATCAGTACACAAAGCGCATCGATCAATTCCGGCCTGACACCCGAGTATCCTCTGGCAAGTGCGACGACTTTCATCACCATGGTGAGTCGTACTACCGAATCGATAAGCGGCTCACCGACACCGACCGCGTGAGATCGGATCAGATTTTCTTGCAGATGGGTCAGTTCATCATCGCTGATGCGTATTTTCGCAAGCTGGCCGAAGCCGGTGTTGACGCCGTAAACGGTATTTCCACTTGCGAGAACCCTATCCACCTGCGCTTTCGAAGCGACCACCCTGGCGCGCGCACCGCCACCGAGCCGAATATTCAATGAGGACTGCCAGACCTGTCGGAGCTGGCCCAGCGTGATGCTTTGTAAGTCAATTTCAAGTTTCATGTTCGCTTATCTCACGATCAGAATTTGATCATCGGCAGGTTGAGGCCGTTTTCCCTGGCGCAATCAATTGCAGCGTCGTAACCGGCGTCCGCATGCCGCATGACACCGCTGGCGGGGTCGTTCCACAGCACTCGCTCAATGCGACGATCGGCATCCCCGGTTCCGTCACATACAATTACCAGCCCCGCGTGCTGCGAATAGCCCATGCCAACTCCGCCGCCGTGATGCAGGGAAACCCAGGTAGCGCCACTTGCCGTACTTAGCAACGCGTTGAGCAACGGCCAGTCGGAAACGGCGTCGCTGCCGTCGAGCATCGACTCCGTTTCGCGATTGGGGCTTGCGACGGATCCACTGTCGAGATGATCGCGACCAATGACAACCGGCGCTTGCAACTCGCCGGTTCGTACCATTTCATTGAAGGCCAGGCCCAGCCGGTCCCGCTGGCCCAGCCCAACCCAGCAAATACGCGAGGGCAGGCCCTGAAATTGAATTTTTTCGCGAGCCGCGTCCAGCCAGTTGTGTAGGTGCGCGTCGTCGGGAATCAGTTCTTTCACTTTTTGGTCGGTCTTGTATATGTCCTCGGGATCGCCGGAAAGCGCCACCCATCGAAACGGCCCGACTCCACGACAAAACAACGGTCGGACGTAAGCGGGAACAAATCCCGGAAAATCGAACGCGTTGTCGACTCCCTGATCTTTTGCGACCTGACGAATGTTGTTGCCATAGTCGAATGTTGGAATTCCGGCATTATGGAATTCGAGCATTGCACGCACGTGCACCGCCATCGATTCAACGGCGGCGGCGGCGACCGAATCGGGATCCGATTCGCGCTTTGCAATCCAATGTGGAACCGTCCAGCCTGCCGGCAGGTAACCGTTTGCCGGATCATGCGCGGACGTCTGGTCCGTTACGGCATCAGGTCGAATGCCCCGCTCCAGCATTTCGGGCAACAGCTCGGCCGCGTTTCCCAACAACCCAACCGAAATTGCTTTGTCGTTTTTCCCGGCGTCGTTGATCAACGCCATCGCCCCATCCAGCGTTTCGGCGCGCGAATCCAGATAGCCGGTCTCCAGGCGTTTGTCGATGCGATCGGACTGGCATTCTATGGCGAGCATGGACGCCCCTGCCATGGTTGCGGCAAGCGGCTGTGCCCCACCCATGCCACCAAGACCCGCAGTCAAAATCCATTTTCCACGAAGATCGCCGTCGTAATGCTGCCTGCCCATTTCCACAAATGTTTCGTACGTGCCCTGCACGATTCCCTGGCTGCCAATGTAAATCCAGGAACCCGCAGTCATCTGGCCGAACATCATCAGTCCCTTGCGATCGAGCTCCCGAAAATGCTCCCAGTTCGCCCATGCCGGCACGAGATTCGAGTTTGCGATCAACACGCGTGGCGCATCTTCGTGCGTTTTGAAAACGCCAACAGGCTTCCCTGATTGCACCAGCAGGGTCTCGTCGGCGTTCAAGTTTTTCAAACTGTCGACAATCGCGTCGAAGCATTCCCAGTTTCGTGCTGCCTTGCCGATTCCTCCATAAACCACAAGATCTTCCGGCCGCTCTGCGACCTCCGGATCGAGATTGTTCATCAGCATGCGTAACGGCGCTTCAGTGAGCCAGCTCTTTGCCTGAAGAGTGGTGCCGGTCGGCGCTTTGATAATTCTCTTGCCTGATTTGTTCATGAATCGATATTCCGTAGCTCAACAATGTTTGAATCCTGGGGGTTGCTTTTTGCGGTGCCGGGCGGCGCATAGTGCCCGGTCAATTCGAATCGGTTGCCCGGATGGTAGAGCCGGGCAAATGTCACCGGTTTGCCGTGCGCCCAGGTTCTTCGGGTGACCACCAGGCAGGGCTCATCGCTGCCCATTTGCAAGTGTTGCTGTATTCGCGCATCGGGCATCGTCGCCCGAACCACGTGCTCGGCCTCCTGCAATGGCGATATGCCGCTCAGATATGCGCCTGGAGTCACGGCACCGAAATCCTGCAGCAAAAAATCCGGTGCGAATGCAGTGGTCGCATATCGATCTTCGATCTGAAGCGGAACGTCGTTTTCGAAATGCACGACCAGCACGTGATTGACACTTGAATCGACCGCGATGTGCAGGAGATCTGCGATATCCGGCGTGGCAATCTGCCTCTCAAGCTTCACAACGCTGGCTCGGTGTACGTGCCCTCGCAATTTCACTTCATCGGCAATATTCCTGACCTCCAGCACGTGATAGGCCGCTTTTAGATCGGCGACAAAAGTACCTACACCGGCAATCCGGTCGACGTATCCCTCGTCATTCAGTTCGCGCAGGGCCCGATTGGCTGTCATTCGGGATACGCCGGTCGCGTCGACAAGTTCGTGCTCAGACGGCACGCGATCGCGGGGCTGCAATTCGCCGGTTGATATTCGCGAGATTATCAACTCCTTGAGTTGCTGATAACGTGGCTTGGTTTGTGCCGTCATGGCGATTCCGACATTTGAGGCTTTAGTGCGCCAACAACACGTGCGTATTCCTTGCGCGCATGCAGAGCGGCAATGTGAACACCTTCCTCGACCCGCCATTTGCCGCCGACCATTACGCGATCAATTGGCAAAGTGAAGCCCGAAAAGACCAAAGCGTCCAGAATCGACTCTTTGTCGTGGCCCGCGAGCATTGGGCTGTCATCGTCGAGCGTGACGAGATCGGCATTGGCGTTCCTGCGTAATTCGCCGCCGGCATGCCCGCAGGCAAGCGAACCACCCGCCAACGCCAGTTCGAACAAGCTGCGCCCTGTGCGACTGCGATGTATCGCGGCGACATTGCGTGAACGAGTTACGAGCCGCTGGCCGTACTCAAGCCAGCGAAGTTCTTCGAACGGGTTGATGCTGATGTGGCTGTCCGAGCCGATAGCAATTCGACCGCCCGACACAAGCCATCGCTGCAGCGGAAACAGGCCGTCGCCCAGGTTCGCCTCGGTGCTCGGACACAGGCACACAACAGCTCCTGTTTTTGACAGCGCCGTTATCTCATCTTCATTGATGTGGGTCGCATGTACCAGGCACCAGTTTTCGTCCGGTGAAAATTTATTCAGGAGCCACTCAACGGGACGAGCCGAATGATGGTCCAGGCATTGCTCGACCTCGGCCGTCTGCTCCGCGATATGAATGTGCATCGGACATCCATCGCGTTTTGCCATACCCGCAAGTAATTCGACCGACGACGTCTGGACCGCGCGCAAACTATGGGCACCGATTCCGACCGTGAAGTCCGATCCGGCACATTCACGCGCGCGCTGGTAATGCTCGACGAACCCGTCGGGCGTCATTGCGAATCGACGTTGATCCGAAGTCGGTTCCGGTTGATCGAAGCCTGCTCGTTCATAAAGAATCGGCACATAGGTCAGACGTATGCCGGAATCCATTGCGGCCGTTGCAAGCGCGCCCAGCATGGCATCGGTTTTCTTTTCGCCCCCCGGCTCGCTGTGTAAATAGTGAAATTCGGCAACCGAGGTATATCCGCTGATCATCATTTCGAGGTAAGCCTGGCGCGCAATCGCGGTGAGGCTGTCGGCATCGATCAGGCCGGCAAGCCGGTACATGCGGGTTCGCCAGGTCCAGAAGTTGTCCTTATCGTCGGGACCGCGGCGTTCCGTATGCCCGGCCAGCGCACGCTGAAATGCGTGACTGTGCGCGTTTGCGATACCCGGAATTACGATACCGGTCGTGGTATCGCCGGAGGCCGCGACAGCGCCGGTTTCAATCGACGCAATCCGGCCATCGTTGATCCGCAGCCGGACGTCATCGGCCCAGCCGTTATACAGAAACGCTTTTTTGGCAAAAATGCTGGTCATCGTCAGGCCCGATACAGGTTGTATATACAGGCTAGTGCATGCTACGGTACTTTGCAATCGGCAAGGGGGCCTGCAGCGTGTCTGATTGGGATCTGTTACTCACCAACGCCAATATCGCCACGATGCGTGGCGATGCCGGTCCGTACGGGGCAATTGAGCGTGCGGCACTTGCAATTGCCGGCGGCCGGATCGCCTGGGTCGGGCCGATGGCGGACCTGCCGCATCGCAATGCGACGGAAGTTCGCAGTATCGACAACCGCTGGCTCACGCCGGCACTAATCGATTGCCACACCCACCTCGTATTTGCCGGCGACCGGGCGGCAGAATTCGAACAAAGACTGAACGGAGCGAGCTACGAAGATATTGCACGCAGCGGTGGTGGAATTAAATCCACCGTAAACGCAACCAGGCTGGCGGGAAAAAATCTGCTGCTGCAATCTGCAAAGTCCCGGCTTAAGTCCCTGATGCGAGAGGGCGTTGCAACGATAGAAATCAAGTCGGGATATGGGCTTGATCGCGACACTGAACTCAGGATGCTCGAAACGGCGCGCACATTGAATGGCGAATGCGGGGCATCGATCGTCACGACATTTCTCGGCGCTCATACGGTACCAGCAGAATTTAACGGGCGCACTGACGACTACATCGATTTCATCATTTCAGACGTCCTGCCTGCAGTACACGAAAACAGGCTTGCCGATGCCGTGGACGCTTATTGCGAGAGCATCGCTTTTTCGGCCGACCAGATAGCGTTGCTCTTTGACAAAGCGACTGAATTGGGCCTGCCCGTAAAACTTCACGCCGACCAGTTGAGCGATGGCGGCGGTGCGGAACTGGCGGCGGCATTTGGCGCGCTGTCGGCCGATCATCTGGAATATACGTCCGCCGCCGGCGTTCGGGCAATTGCCGACGCCGGTAGCGTCGCGGTTTTATTACCGGGTGCCTTTCTCACGCTGGGAGAAACCCAAGCGCCGCCCGTCGATATGCTGCGCGAGCACAATGTTCCGATTGCCGTTGCGACCGACTGCAATCCCGGCACCTCGCCGATTGTGTCACTTCGCGCCGCAATGAACCTGGCGACCAGCCTGTTTCGACTGACGCCGGAGGAATGCCTTGCGGGCGTCACGCGAAATGCGGCGCTTGCACTGGGGCTGTCCGACGATAGAGGCACAATTGAATGCGGGAAGCGTGCAGACATTGCCGAATGGAAAATCGGCCACCTCGCGGAGCTCACTTACTGGATTGGGCTGAACCAGCTTGAGGGGCTAATGATTGATGGAATCAAACACCAGGAGTCCGCAATCTGACCGGCATGCCCAAAGTGCCAATGCCCGGTTCGTTGAGTTTGGCACCGGCCCTGATATTGTCCGGATTTGCGGCCGTCCCCGATTGGAAATTTGATCGCAAACCGCGGATTCAACAGGTATATTTCGTACAATATTTTGGTGGTATCTGCAACGCACTGTGGTCACCCGGTAACTACCGACAGATTCGTGAAAGGGCGGCGCATATGTTTGTTCAAACCAAGAACCATTGCACGGCAATTCGTTTCCCGGTCTTGCGCGAGTCAAGGTGCCGGCCCGTTGCACGATTCGCGGCGCGCGCAATAGCGCCTTTTTGGACCGGTATTTTCCTGATGTTTGTTTCGTTGACCGTTCAGGGGCAGGAATGTGCCGCTACCTCCGAGCTGCCGACGCAAGAGCGGATTAGCTGTCTGGACATGCAGATCAATAGCCTTGAGACGCAACTGAAAGTCTCGGGCAACGCCGGAGATATCGATCAGGAAAAAATTACATCGGAGTTTGAGGAAGGGATTCATGCCGGATGGTACGGGCCCGTCCACACAGTACAGAAAATTGACATTGATGGCCCCATCGCGACTGATATGTACTGGCGTAACAACACGTATCTCGGCAAAACCAATCTTTTGTTATCCGACTACGGTCGGAATCAGAAGAGCCGGTGCCTGGGACAAAGGTCTGAAGGATTCGGCGCCAAAAGGAATGGCATTATATGTTGTACGACGGGAATCTGTTCTTGAAGATGGTTGTAGGTCGATCGACCGGTGTATTGCTGTTTCTGGAGAAAAATGCGTAACCCACTATTTGAGAGAAGGTTGTTACGTTTCGAAAGAGTGGCTGAAGTGGTATCAAAAAGAGATCGAACGAATAAATATGCCGGAAAACAAAAATCTGATCTGCGCCGACTAGACACGGTTGTAAGGAATTTCAGCGGTCGGCAGCATGCCAGGGTTACGCGAGATCGCAGGGCTATACCGCTACTTCCACTTGTAAATTACACCGCCCTTCATTACAAAATCCACATCTTCCAGCTCGGCGATGTCTGCCAGCGGGTCGCCGTCAACCGCGATGATATCGGCGTAAAAACCGGGCGCGATCTGTCCCACCTGGTCTTGCCAGCCGATCAGGTCCGCCGCGTTTGTGGTCGCCGACTGGATCGCCTGTAGCGGCGTCATTCCGAAACGCACCATGCGTGTGAACTGTTTGCCATTGTCACCATGCGGATAAACGCCTGAATCGGTGGCATAGACCATGTTGACGCCAGCCTCTACTGCCATCGTAAAGCTCTCCCGTTGACGCACTCCGACCTCCCGTTCCTTGTTTATGTTTTCCTCGGGAATTCCATTGGCCTCACCTTCGGCCAGCGTGTACTCGGTGTTGTAGATGTCCATCGCCAGGTAAGTACCGCGTTTTTTGGCCATGGCAATGGCTTCGTCATCCAGATAACTGGCGTGTTCTATTGAGTCCACGCCCGCGGTGATGGCCCGTTTTATACCGTCGGTGCCGTGGGCATGCGCGGCGACTTTGCGATTGTGGGTGTGCGCTTCTTCCACCAGCGCCTGCATTTCCTCCAGGGAATACTGTGTTTGTCCCGGTATGGTGCCTTTGGAAAAGACGCCGCCTGTGGCCGTGAATTTGATCAGATCTGCGTCGTACTTGACGTTCTTGCGTACCTGCGTACGGACTGCCCAGGGTCCGTCTGCAACGCCGTCTGATCGTTCCTCGAAATCATGATTAAGTGAATTATTGTCCGCATGACCTCCGGTAATACCAAGGCTCGGACCGGACACAGCCATTCGTGGCCCGGGAATTTCGCCGGCGTTAATAGCGTTTCGAAGTGCTACGTCCTGAAAATCGGCTGCACCGACATTGCGGACCGTTGTGAATCCTGCCAGCAGGGTTTTTTCCGCGTTGACCACCCCCCCGATGACGGCCCGATGGGGCGATTGGAAATAGCGCGCAAAATAGTACCTATCGAGGTGACCAGGAATATGTGTGTGCATATCCATCACGCCCGGCAACAGGTACCGGTCCGAAAGGTCAATTACAGTGGCATCGGTCGGGATATCGCTGAATTCCTGGCCGACCTCGACAATTCGCTCACCGTCGATCTTGATGACTGCATTTTGGGTCACCTTGCCATTAGTCGCGCTGATCAAATGGCCTGCCTTGACGTATACCACTTCGGCCCGGGCGCGTAGTGAGTTGACACACAGGCAAGCCAGCATCAGGCCTGCGATTATTATTTTGTTCATTTGAATCCTTAAGGCCAGGTGAGTAAACAAAACAGACTGAAAATAGTATTTCGCGGATTGTTCGATCTAATTCACAGGAACCAGATGCGTCACTTCTTCGAGCCGGTTCGAAACGACGATGAGTTGCTCGTCGAGTGACCTGCAAATAGTTTCAACCCAATGCCGCGTGCCAGATGCCATCCCCAGGTTCGGCTTGTATCCAGCTTGTCGCCATCGTATCACCACATTCGTTGTTAGATCAGCAATCGACAGGAGCGGAATACGACCTGATACACCGAAAACCTGGCTCGCAAACCGACTACCGCTGATTCGATCAAACGGTTCACGCCCGCCGAAGCCACATTGTAGTTGACAACTCAGTTGTCAAACAATACTATGACAACTGAGTTGTCATATTTGGAGGCGATGATGCAGCAGACAGACAGTGCATATCAGATTATTTGGCTGGTACGCAGGCTTTTCCGGGCATTGGCCCAGAGATCGGATGAAAGCCTGCAGGACCTGGGGATTTCCGTTGCCGACCGCGCCGTAATGGAGTTTCTAAGCGCTGATGAAAGACTGTCGGTCCCGGAGATAGCCGAGCGCTATCAGGTTTCCCGTCAACATGTGCAAGTCACGGTCAACAATTTGCTGGAGGCAGGGATTCTGGCGACCAACGTCAATCCTCGCCACAAACGCTCGCCGCTCATTTCGCTCACCAGAAAAGGTAAAGGACTGTTCAAGACAATAAGGGTTCGGGACACGGAGGCTGTCAAAAAGCTGTTTTCAACTGTCCCGGAAAAAGACAGGCGCACCACTTTAAAAACGTTAGAGACTTTGCTGGCAAAACTCAATTGAGGAGATAAAAATGCACCATTTTACTTTCAGGCAGTTAGTCGTTGGCCCCAGGGAGAACGACCATGAATCATAG
>Ga0255056_10000732_pt1 | contig 10221 bp, 6 predicted proteins | sample Cases_109_1_MG_FD_183639 | JGI IMG/M metagenome (GOLD analysis project Ga0255056, IMG submission 183639) | Seawater microbial communities from Amundsen Gulf, Northwest Territories, Canada - Cases_109_1 | ecosystem: Environmental > Aquatic > Marine > Gulf | place: Canada: Northwest Territories... | reverse complement strand
TGGGACCCGCCCAACGCCAAGGCGGCGTTCCAGGAGGCAGCGCGGATGGCCCACGATGCCGGGCGCAAGGTCGCGCTCTCGCTCTCCGATTCCTTCTGTGTCGAGCGCCATCGGGACTCCTTCCTGGAGCTGATCGATGGCCACGTCGACATCCTGTTCGCCAACGAGGCCGAGGTCTGCTCGCTGTTCCAGGTCCCGGACTTCGACCGGGCACTGCAGGAGACCCGCCGCCACTGCGAGATCGCGGCGCTGACCCGCAGTGCCAAGGGCTCGGTGGTGCTGGCCGACGGCGAGGTCCGCGTGGTCGACGCCGTGCCGGTCGACAAGGTAATCGACACCACCGGTGCCGGCGACCTTTACGCCGCCGGATTCCTCTACGGCTATACCCAAGGCAAGGGACTCTACGACTGCGGCCGCATCGGCGCGCTCGCCGCCGCCGAAATTCTCTCTCACTACGGCGCCCGGCCCGAGGCTTCGCTCAAGGAACTAGTGGCGCAGAAATTAGGCACGGCATAAGGCGCCGAACGGTTTGGGACTTCGAATCATGAACGATCTCAATTAGGCTGTGGGCACTCCGCGCTAGCCGCAGAATTTGGGTTGAATCGAGGGCGCTGGCCGAAGCGCGGACGCTTGGCCGGTCCCCACGGCCGCCGAAAGGAGAGCCGAAACAGGATGCTGTCTGAATCAGCGCCTAACGGCCGCCACTCTTGGTCGGAGGCCGCAAGAACTTTCCTGCATCGGCGTGTTATCGCGATGTTGTTCTTGGGTTTTTCCGCGGGCGTGCCGATCCTTTTGATTTTCAGCACGCTGTCGGTCTGGCTCCGGGAAGCCGAGGTCGAACGGGCCACGATCACATATTTCAGTTGGGCCGCGCTTGGATACGGCTTCAAGTTCGTCTGGGCGCCGGTGATCGACAAGTTGCCACTGCCCATCTTGACCGCCCTCATGGGGCACCGCCGCTCCTGGTTGTTGATCTCTCAGTTCGCGATCATCGCGGCGATCGTTCTCATGGGCCTCACCGATCCAGTTGTGAATCTCCCTGGTTTGGCCGCTTTCGCGATCATGCTCGGACTTTCCTCGGCCACCCAGGACATCATCATCGACGCCTACCGCATCGAATCCGCTGGGAAGGAACTTCAAGCCACGATGGCGGCCGCCTATATTGCCGGATACCGGATCGGCATGTTGGTGGCCGGGGCCGGAGCCTTGGAATTGGCGGGCATCCTCGAAGTGGTCGAGGGTTACGACCACGCCGCATGGTCAACGACATATTTGGTCATGTCCACGGTGATGTTGGTCGGCGTGGCCACGACCTTGGTCATCCACGAACCGGAGGTATCCACGCGGGACACACCCTATTTGCGCTCTCTTGCCGACTATCTAAGATTCGTTCTGACATTCGTATTAATGGTCGCGGCGCTCATATTTGTCTTCCGGGAGCTTTCCGGTTGGGTATCGTCGACCAAGGCAATGATGGTCGATGAATTCGGAATGATACGAGAACTTGCCGGATTCCTGGTAGAGACCGTGCGGCTTCTAGCCGCATTGGCCACGGCGTGTTTCACCGGTTGGATATTGATATCCGCGCGGCTCGTGCCGCGGGCGATGGTTGTCGAAACCTATGTCAGGCCGTTCGCGGATTTCTTCGACAGGTTCGGACGTGTTGCATTTCTCATCTTGGCGCTGGTTGCCACCTACCGGATCGCGGATGTGGTCATGGGGGTTGTCGCCAACGTCTTTTATGTGGATATCGGTTTCGAGAAGCAGGAGATCGGCCGAATTACAAAGGGCTTCGGCCTGGTTATGACCATCGTCGGCGGTTTCGCCGGCGGCCTCTTTACCATGCGCTATGGGATCATGCGCGGGTTGTTCCTGGGCGGACTGCTGGCGGCGGCGACAAATGTCCTGTTCGTCATTCTCGCCGTGACCGGCCGCGACATCTATCTTTTGATGGCGGTGATCGCGGCCGATAACTTGAGCGCGGGAATCGCCTCGGCGGCGTTCGTGGCTTATCTTTCGAGCCTCGTGAACATGGCGTACACCGCCACGCAATTCGCGATACTGACTTCACTCATGGTCTTGTTGCCGAAAATCATTGGCGGGTATTCGGGCGCGGTGGTGGACGCGGTCGGCTATGTGAATTTTTTTATCGGGACGGCACTGCTTGGCGTCCCAGTCCTAATCCTAATTTTCCTGACCGCGCGTTTTACACCCAAGGAATGAGGTGTCTTGCCTTCCGATCGGGCCTCTCGCATCGAAATCCATCAGGGCGACATCACGCGGCTCGACGTCGACGCTATCGTCAACGCGGCCAACGAGGGCCTGGCGCCGGGTGGCGGCGTCTGCGGCGCGATCCACCGGGCGGCCGGGCCGGACTCGATGCCGCCAAGCTCGACATTTCGGCTGCTATTACCCGCATTTAATGAATGTGGATAAGTGCGGCATTTTTGCCGTTGCGGGATTGCAACGAATCACCTACCTAACGGCCATGGATGGGGCTCCATGCGCCTGGATGTATTAAGGGCACGCATCGCCCAAGAAGGGTTTGCGGTGGATATCGGCGCCGCGCTCGCCTCTTTCGGTCCTTCCATCAAACAAGTTCTGGATTACGACCCGCGCAAGGGGGTCGGCACGAGGCCCGGCGGCAAGGGCCCCGGCCAGCGTTTGGCGGGGCTTGGTTTCGGGGCGATTTTCCTGGCCTTGGTCTGGGGCTTCTCGGCGCTCAAGGCCGGCAACGATCCGGCCGGCGTCTTCATCATTCTGGCCGGCGTGGTCGGCGGCTACATGGCGCTCAATATCGGCGCCAACGACGTCGCCAACAACATGGGTCCCGCGGTCGGTGCGCGGGCGCTGACCATGTTCGGTGCGCTGGTCATCGCGGCCGTGTTCGAAGCGCTGGGCGCGATCCTGGCCGGCGGCGAGGTCGTGGCCACGGTGTCCAAGGGAATCATCGATCCTTCCCACATCCAATCCAGCGGCGTGTTCATCGCGGTCATGTTGGCCGCCCTTTTCGCCGCCGCCTTGTGGGTCAATTTGGCAACCATGATCAGCGCGCCGGTTTCCACGACCCACGCGATCGTTGGCGGGGTCATGGGCGCGGGCATCGCGGCGGCCGGTATCGCGGTGGTAAACTGGGGCACCATGTCCAAGATCGCCGCCAGCTGGGTGATCTCGCCGGTGCTCGGCGGCGTGGTCGCGGCGCTGTTTCTCGGTTTCATGAAGATCGCGATCACCGACCAAGACGACAAGATCGCGGCGGCCAAGCGCTGGGTCCCGGTGCTGGTCGCGATTATGGCCGGGGTGTTCTCCGCCTACCTGATCATGAAGGGCCTGAAGCGGGTTTGGAAACCAGACCTCTGGATTGTCGCCGCGATCGGCGCCGCGGTCTGTGGCGTCGCCTATTGGGCGGTCAAGCCGCTTGTCGCCCGGCGCGCCGAGGGCCTGGAGAACCGGAGCAAGTCGGTGCACGGCCTGTTCACCATTCCGTTGATCTGCTCGGCGGCGCTGCTGTGTTTCGCCCACGGCTCCAACGACGTGGCCAATGCGGTCGGCCCGCTTTCCGCCATCGTTGGGGTCGCGGGGACCGGCGGCATCGCGGCCAAGGTCGAAATCCCACTCTGGATCATTCTGGTCGGTGCCGCCGGCATCTCGGTCGGTCTGGTGCTCTATGGCCCCAAGCTGATCCGAAGGGTCGGCGAGGAGATTACTAAGCTCAATCCCATGCGCGCCTACTGCGTGGCCCTCTCGGCGGCGATCACGGTGATCGTGGCCTCGACGTTCGGCTTGCCGGTCAGTTCCACTCACATCGCGGTGGGCGCGGTGTTCGGAGTCGGTTTCTTCCGCGAGTATCTTAGTGCGCGCCAGATCGGGTCGCGCCAGACTGGGTCGCGCCAGACCGGGTCTCACGGTGGGCCGTTGTCGAACGGTTCGAATGGGACCGGCGGCAATGGCGGTGGATTCCGCCGGCGCAAGCTGGTGCGCCGCGGCCATCTGATGACCATCGCCGCCGCTTGGGTCGTCACCGTGCCGGCGACCGCGGTCATGGCGGGCGCTCTGTTTTTCCTGATTGATTCATTTCAACGGTAAGACCGGTCAACGGTAAGACCGGGTCAACGGTAAGACCGGGGTCGGAGATCGGCGCAGGTCCTACAGCAGCTTTCCGTCCATGACCGAATCGTGGGCGGCGAACACGGCGGCGATCACCAGATCGTTGACCGTGGCCGCGGTCTGGACGATCTGCGCCGGCTTCGAGAGACCGATCAGGATCGGGCCGATTACCCTGCCGATACCCGCGCTTTGCACCAACTTGGCCGAGATGTTGGCGCTGTGCAGAGCCGGCATGACCAGCACATTGGCGGGGCCGCTTAGGCGCGTGAAGGGATAGAGTCGGCGCATCAGCTCGTAGTCGAGCGCCACGTTGGCCTGCATTTCGCCGTCGTACTCGAAGTCGACGTCGAGCGAATCGAGCACCTTGACGGCGTCGCGGATGCGCGCCGCTTTCTCGCGCATCGGATTGCCGAAATTCGAGAAGCTGAGCAGCGCGACACGCGGCTCGTGACCCATGGCGCGCGCCTGGGCCGCGCTCTGGATCGTGATGTCGGCAAGCTGTTCGGGACTGGGTAGTTCGTGTACCGAAGTGTCGGCGACGAACAGCGAGCGCGCCTCGAGCACCATGATCGACATGCCGAACAACCGGTGTCCCGGCTTGGGGTCGATGACCCGGGTGATATCTTCGAAGGCGGCCCCAAAACTGCGTGTGAGGCCCGTGACCATGGCGTCGGCTTGGCCGCAGGCCACCATGCAGGCAGCGAAGACGTTGCGGTTCTGGTTGACCATGCGCTGGCAGTCGCGCTGCGTCTTGCCGCGGCGTTGGAGTCGCGCGTAAAGGTAGTCCATGTAGCGCTGGTTGTTTTCGGAGAGCCGGGCGTTGTGGATCTCGGTAAAGTCCGCCGGGATGCCCATCTGGTGCATGGTGTCTTTGATACGGTCCTCGCGCCCGACCAAGACCGGCGCGCCGTAGCCGGCGTTGTAAAAGGCGTAGGCGGCGCGGATCGTCGCCTCCTCCTCGCCCTCGGCGAAGACGACGCGCCGTGGGTTCTCGCGAACCCCTTCGAAGATGCGTTGCAGGCTGGAGGCGGTCGGGTCGAGCCGGGCGGCGAGCTCGCGTTCATAGGCCTCCAAGCTCTCCGCCGGCCGCCGCGCGACGCCGGTTTCCATGGCCGCCTTGGCGACCGCCTTGGGCACCGCGACAATTAACCGTGGATCGAAGGGCGCCGGGATGATGTAGTCCGGCCCGTAGCGCAGCCGGCGCCCGGCATAAGCGCGGTCGACCTCGTCGGGCACGTCCTCGCGCGCGAGCGCGGCCAGGGCCTCCGCGGCGGCGATCTTCATCTCCATGTTGATCGAGGACGCGCGCACGTCGAGTGCGCCGCGGAAGATATAGGGAAATCCGAGCACGTTGTTGACCTGGTTCGGATAGTCCGAGCGGCCGGTGGCGATGATCGCGTCGTCCCGCACCTCGCGGATCTCTTCGGGCCAAATCTCCGGGTCCGGGTTGGCCATGGCGAAGATGATCGGCTGGTCGGCCATGGAGCGAACCATGTCCTGGTCGATTGCGCCGGCGGCCGAAAGGCCCAGGAACAGATCGGCGCCCGCCATCGCATCGGCCAGCGTGCGTGCCGTGGTGTCGACGGCGTGGCCCGACTTCCACTGGTTCATGCCGTCTTCGCGGCCTTGGAAGATCACCCCGCGGGTGTCGCAGAGGATGACGCTGTCCGGCCGCGCGCCCATGGCTTTGATCAGTTCGGCGCAGGCGATGCCGGCGGATCCGGCGCCGTTGATGACGGTCCGGGTCGTGGCCAGTTCGCGGCCGGTCAGGTGCAGTGCATTGATGATCCCGGCGGCGGTGATGATCGCGGTGCCGTGCTGGTCGTCGTGAAACACCGGGATGTCGAGCAGCTCGCGCAACTGCTGCTCGATGATGAAGCATTCCGGCGCCTTGATGTCCTCGAGGTTGATGCCGCCGAAGGTCTTGCCCAGGAAGCGCACGCAATTAACGAACTCGTCGACATCGCGGGTATCGATTTCCAGATCTATGCCGTCGATGTCGGCGAAGCGTTTGAACAGGACCGCCTTGCCTTCCATGACCGGTTTGGCGCCGAGCGCGCCCAGATCGCCCAGGCCCAAGACCGCCGTGCCGTTGGAGATGACCGCCACCAGGTTGCCCTTGGCGGTATAGTCGTAGGCAAGGCTCTCGTCCTCGGCAATCTTGAGGCAGGGCGCGGCGACGCCCGGCGAATAGGCGAGCGTCAGGTCGTGCTGGGTGGTCAGCGGCTTGGTGGCGCGAATTTCCAGCTTGCCGGGCCGGCCGCGCGCGTGCATTTCCAGCGCTTCCTGCTCGATAGCCCGCGATTTGTCGTCGATCATGCTTCCTCTCCTGTCCACCGGGCGCAGGCGCCACGTTGTTCCGGGACAGCCCAATCGTTCAAGATGTTAGAGAGCCCCGGGCGGGGCGTCAAAGGCGCCCTAAAGCGGATCGAGCCGGATCCGGTCTAGCGTCCGGCCGCGCGCTGGTGGCGGTGTACGTCTTGAGCGCCGTGGCGGCTCAGGATCTCGCGCGCGGTGGCCTCACGCTCATCGTCGGCGGCCCGGACCCAAAGCAGCAGCGCGCCGGACTCGAGTGCACGGGCGAAACTTTCGGTGTGCGGCGTGGCGCGCACGGTCTCCAAAAGCTCGGCCAGCGCCGCGCCGGTAAGACCCGCCGCGACCGCCGCCGAGATCGCGGCGCCCACCGGCCCGGTGGCAACCGCGATCAACCCGGCGGCGGTGATCGGGCCGACGTATTTGATCTCGCCCACCAGCCCCGCCAAGGCCGATTGCCAGGCCTCGCCCGAGGACCCGGCGGCGCTCAGCGCCTCGTGGGTATCCAGGACCGAAAGATCGCTCGGCGCGAAGTCTGCCTGAAGCAGATTTTCGACCGCCTGGGTGAAACCGTCCTGCGCCATGAAACGGCCGACCACTTCGGTGACCGCCTCTTTGTCCGTTACCGCATCCTCGTTCGACACTTCGTCATCTCCCAGCGCCACATCGTCCATGTTCGCATTGTGACTCGCCGAGGCCCGCTTGCCTAGAGCGCACGCGCCTGTGTTAACCTATTCGCCACAATCAGGAATAGAAGCGGTAAAACCTGTGTCCGAGAGCCGGGAAATCGAGCCTGAGACCGTAACCCCAGCAGGATCGCCGCCGCGCGCCGGTGGTGTCACGCCGATGATGGCGCAATACCTGGAGATCAAGGCGGCCCATCCCGAAAGCCTGCTGTTCTACCGCATGGGCGATTTCTACGAGATGTTCTTCGAAGATGCGCTGCTGGCCGCCAAGGCGCTCGACATCACGCTCACCAAACGCGGCCGGCACGAGGGCCAGGATATTCCCATGTGCGGCGTGCCAGTGCACGCCGCCGACGGCTACCTCTCGCGCCTGATCCGCCACGGCTTCAAGGTCGCGATCTGCGAGCAGATGGAGAACCCGGCGGCGGCGCGCAAGCGCGGCACCAAATCCGTGGTCAAGCGCGAGGTGATCCGCCTGGTCACGCCGGGCACGATCACCGAGGACGAGTTGCTCGACGCGCGCGCCCACAACTACCTGGCCGGGCTCGCCGAGGCCGGTGGCGCGCTGGGTTTGGCCTGGCTCGACATGTCGACCGGCGATTTCCTGACCCAGCCGCTGGCCCCGGGGGCTGGCGCGGAACCGGGCGCGCTCGCCGCGGTGCTGGCGCGGTTATCGCCTGGTGAGTTGGTGCTGTCCGAGCGTCTGTTGCAGCGACCGGAGTTGTTCGAGGTCTTGGGCGAGTGGAAGGCGGCGCTGACGCCGCTTCCCGGCGCACGCTTCGACAGCGAGAATGCGCGGGCGCGCCTCGAGGCGTTCTACGGTGTGAAGGCGCTCGACGCTTTCGGCGCGTTCACCCGGGCCGAGTTGGCCGCCGCCGGCGCGCTCCTCGATTACGTCGAGCTGACCCAGAAGGGCCGCTTGCCGCGGCTCGGCGCCCTGCGCCGCCAGGCCTCGGGCGCGGTCATGGAGATCGACGCCGCGACCCGGCGCAACCTGGAACTCACCGCCGCGCTCGCCGGCGGCCGGCGCGGCAGCCTGCTGGGCACCATCGACCGCAGCGTCACCGGCGCCGGCGCGCGGTTGCTCGCCGCGCGCATCGCGGCCCCGCTCACCGACCCCGCCGCGATCGCGGCGCGCCACGACGCGGTCGGCTTCCTGACCGACGGGGAAAGTCCGCGGGCCGAGCTGCGCGCGCGTCTGGCCCGCACGCCCGATGTCGCGCGCGCGCTTTCGCGCCTGACGCTCGGGCGCGGCGGCCCGCGCGACTTGGCCGCGGTGCGCATCGCGCTCGAAGAGGCGGGTGTCTTGCGCGGCCTGCTTTCGAGCGGCGAGCCGGCCTCGCCGCCCGAAGAACTGACCCGGGCGGCCCAGGACCTGGGTTTCCACGACACCGTGGTCGAACGCTTGACGCGCGCGCTGGCGCCCGAGCTGCCGCACCTGGCGCGCGACGGCGGTTTCATCGCGGCCGGATACGCGCCCGAGCTCGACGAGCTCAAGACCCTGCGCGACGAAAGCCGGCGCCTGATCGCCGGCCTGCAGAGCAACTACGCAGGCGATACCGGGATCGCCTCGCTCAAGATTCGCCACAACAACGTGCTCGGTTATTTCATCGACGTCAGCGCCGTCCAGGCGGAGAAGATGCCGAACGGTCCGGAGTCCCCCTACATCCATCGCCAGACCTTGGCGAGCGCGGTGCGCTACACGACCGTCGAGCTCTCCGAGCTGGAAAAGAAGATCTCCAGCGCCGCGGAGAAGGCGCTCGCGCTCGAGGTCAAGCTGTTCGAAGACCTGGTGGGCGAGGTCGCGGACCGCGCCGAGGCGATCGGCCTGGCGGCGCGCGCGCTGGCCGAAATCGATGTCGCGGCCGCGCTTGCCGAGGTCGCGGTCGAGGGCCGCTGGTGCCGGCCCCGGATCGACGATTCGGCGCGCTTCCAGGTCACCGGTGGCCGCCATCCGGTGGTCGAATCGGCGCTGGTCGCGACCCAGGAAAGCGGCTTCATCGCCAACGACTGCGATCTGGGCTCCGACTCCCGGGTGTGGCTGGTGACCGGTCCCAACATGGCCGGCAAGAGCACCTTCCTGCGCCAGAACGCGCTGATTGCCGTGCTCGCCCAGATCGGCTCTTTCGTGCCCGCCGAGGCGGCCGATATCGGCGTCGTGGACCGCCTGTTCAGCCGGGTCGGCGCCGCCGACGACCTGGCGCGCGGGCGCTCCACCTTCATGGTCGAGATGGTCGAGGCGGCGGTGATCCTCAACCAGGCCGGCCCGCGCGCGCTGGTGATCCTCGATGAGATCGGCCGCGGCACCGCCACCTTCGACGGACTTTCGATCGCCTGGGCCTGCGTCGAGCACCTGCATGAGGTCAACCGCTGCCGGGCGCTGTTCGCGACCCACTTCCACGAACTCACCAGCCTGGCCGGCAAGCTGCCGGCGCTGAGCTGCCACACCATGCGGGTCAAGGAATGGCACGGCGAGGTGGTGTTCCTGCACGAGGTCGCGCCCGGCGCCGCCGACCGCTCCTACGGCATCCACGTGGCGCAACTGGCCGGGTTGCCGGCTGCGGTGATCGCGCGCGCTGAGGAAGTGCTCGGGATCCTGGAGCAAGGCGAGCAGGCCGGCACCCTGGCGCGCCTCGCCGACGATCTGCCGCTGTTTTCGGCGGCCCGCCCGCGGGGCGCGCCGGAGGCGGACACCCCCGGCCCCTCGGCGCTCGAAGCCCGCCTGGCCGAAATCAACCCCGACGACCTGACGCCGAAGACGGCGTTGGAGCTGCTGTATGAGCTGCGGGCGCTGTTGCGGGACGAGCGGGAACGATGAATAATTTCATCAAGACCTTCGGAACGCTGTCAGCCCTGATGGGCGTGTTTTTCGCATTTAACTTCTACGCAAACTATGGAGGCAATCTCGATAGGGCTATTTTTGTAGGCGTTCTGTCAGGGGCTCTTCTCTTTGGCGGCGTTTTCGCCACCCAATTGATAGTCAATAGAATAAAAGGGAAATCCTTCGACTCTCCCGATCGTAAATTGTCGCATGTTTTCAAAATCAGAATGAGTGCCAGGGAGGCGGAAGATCTCTGTCGGCGAGCCTTAGATGGGCTCTGAAAGAATCACAGCT
>Ga0255056_10000730_pt1 | contig 10225 bp, 6 predicted proteins | sample Cases_109_1_MG_FD_183639 | JGI IMG/M metagenome (GOLD analysis project Ga0255056, IMG submission 183639) | Seawater microbial communities from Amundsen Gulf, Northwest Territories, Canada - Cases_109_1 | ecosystem: Environmental > Aquatic > Marine > Gulf | place: Canada: Northwest Territories... | reverse complement strand
CAGCAGTAGCCCGGCCACGTTGCTGTTTTGCTCGTGAATTTGAATATTGCCGTTTACTTCGAGTCTCTGCTTGGGCTCGCTGGTGCCGATTCCCACATTCCGACCGTTGTCAAAAACCTGCGAGTTACCTGCAATCGTACTCGCGGTGAATTTCATCAGATAATCGACGGTGCCCTCAATAGTGCCTGTGCCGCCGGGTCCTGGTGGACCCATCGGACCGATCGGACCCTCAGGTCCGGCCGGACCCATCGGTCCGGCTGTGTCGGATTGACTTGCAACCGCAATCGGCACAACGACAGTCTCGGCTGACGATTCGGACTCAGCGAAATCCTCGTCGGCCGAGGTTTCCGCAACAACATCGTCTGCCGCTTCGTTTTCCAGGACGAAATTCTGCGTCTCGTCAATCGCGCTTTCGCTTGCTTCGGAACTCTCATCCGCCGCCTGCAACTCTTGTGTCGCATCCTGCAAGCCCTCTTCGCTTGCCGCCTCAGGGCTCACCCCGGACACGTCCTGTGCAGACTCAGCCTGCATTTCGGTATCGCCTTCGTCTTCAACGGCCGCCACGGCAATCTCTTCATCGGCCGTCTGCCCCTCAGCGGCAATTTCTGCGTCCGCGACGACGCGACTCCAGTCTGCACTGATATAACCGTAGGCGTCGTCAAGCAACCGAACTTCGTGCCAGCCCGACACGGTTCGTTGATACGGTATGCTTTCGCCCTGCACGAGCTTGCCGACGATTTCCGATTTGGCGTCAGCTTCCATGCGGATGTTGACGCTGAATTCCACGGCATCAATCGGTATCACAACGTCCGCGGCTTGCGTTGGTAAGGACAATACCAACAGCACCATTACCGGTAGTGCAGATTTCATGACCAACTCCTGAATATGTTCAGTCTGGTACCTGTATGCCACATTCAGCCGGATAAAAAGGTGATGCAGTTCCAACGCCCTGACATTAGCCTCGGATTTGACGCAATTTGGCGACAGTTTTTTCTGAAAATCAAAGACTTACGCCTTAGCGCGTCGAACGTCGAACACACGGTCCGCGCGTGCGACAATGCGGGCGTGATTCTTCAAAGCACCGCCAATTGGATACTCAAAGTTTGCGGCTGGACGCTGGTCGGCACCGTCCCCAATTTCAATAAGTTTGTTTTTGTCGCCGCGTCCCATACATCAAACTGGGACGGATACTGGCTGATCATTTACAAGCTTGCGCTGAACATTAAATTGCGGTTTCTCGCCAAGCACACACTTTTTTGGTGGCCGCTGGGCAGTTTGTTACGCTGGTTTGGAGCGATGCCAATCGACCGGCGCAAATCCGGCACGGTTGTCGACGATTTGGTAAAAGCGTTTCGGGACGAGGAGAGCCTGATTCTTGCGTTGGCCCCTGAAGGAACGCGCAAGTGGAAACCTCACTGGAAGACGGGTTTTTATCACATCGCGATGCGCGCCGATGTACCGGTTATAATGGCGTATATCGATTACAAGACCCGAACGATGGGTATCGGCATAACGCTTTACCCATCGGGTGACGTTGAGAAGGACCTGTCGATCATTCGCAAATTCTATGAGCCCTTTGTGCCGCGCCACCCGGAGCTCATGGGCCCGATTACGTTTCCGCCAGCCTGAAACGTGCTCTACCAGACATAACTGACACTGACCGATGCGTTACGTCCGCTCGCATCGAGTCCGGAACCGTGGACGCGATATTGTTTGTCGAGAATATTGTCCAGACCAAGCGTCAGGCGAAAAACATCAGTGTGTACCCAGTAGCCACTGATGCCCAGAATTCCCCAGCCACTGGTGCCATCCGGGTCTATCCTGATGTCATTGACATCGCGCGGACTGAGCCTCGACTGCTTGCCGGCGAACCGGGCCCACGCATCAAAGCCATACGGTGCGATAGCGCCATATCGCAGCCGAAGTTCACCGCTGAGCGGTGGAATTCGATCCGCAGGCTCCGCGCCGGTCGACGCCAGTTGTTGTTCGCCCCAGGTGTAATTGAGGACAGCTTGTGCGCTAAGGCCATCCGCAATCTCCAGACTTGCGCCGGCCTCTGCTCCATGGATCAAAGCCTCAGCCGCATTCGTGCTCTGAACGACGTCCCGTCCGTCCACTGTCACGTCACCGGTGAGAACCGACGTAATGCGATCCCGGTAATACAGCCCGAAGATCGTGAACTCAAAATGCAACAACCCGGACGATCGGCGGATGCCGATATCCAGCTGCGTCACGTGCTCGGAATCCAGCGTCGGATTTGGAATATTGAATCGATTGCCGGGTCTGGCGCCCAGCGTCCCCAAATCGAATACGTTCGGCGCCCGAAATCCAAACCCGGCGTTTGCCGTGAATTGCCAGGACCCGTTGAGATTCGCAATCCAGCCAATATCACCGCTTATATCATTTGCGTCGACCGCCGCAGCGGATGAAATGGCGGTTTCCGGTAATTGTACGGCAACGCTGCTTAATCGCAGGCCGCCCAATAGTGTGTTTCTTTGGCTAATTTCCTGTGACAGGTTGCCATATATTGCGGCCTGCCTGACGGTGGATCCATCGGGAAATCGCGAAACCAGCATTGCGATCTGGCCACTTTGCAAATCTTCCGAAAATCGACTACTGCGAACTTCGTCGTAGTAAAATTCGGCGCCGACGATCCAGGATCTGGAATCCGTCTGGCTTACCGCACTTGTCGTAACGCCGAATAAATCACTTCGATTCGATTCGAAGCGTCTGTCGGACGCTTGATAATCTCGTGAAATCCGATCATCGACTACGCGTTGCCACGCGAGATCGACGTTCCAGTCGAATCCCAGCACACCGCCATTGCGGGTATGGCGCAGGTGTGCAAAAAGGCGTTGATTTGGCGCGAAAACAAACTCGGATGACGACGGCTCCGTCTGGCCAAAACCGGGCACAAGTTCATCAACCCGCGGCGTTTCCGGTTGCTCCAGAAAATGAAAATCGAACAACCACGTCTGATCATCTCGAGGTGTGGCCGACAGCAACAGGCGCGCTGCTTTGGACGTATAGCCACTGGGACCAATTCGCTCGCCACCACCTGTTCTTCGGTCTGAGGTGTTGAGATACTCGGCACTTAGCGATGACGCAAATCTGCCTGTGCCTGCATCGATCGTCCCTCGAACTGTTTTCGCAAGGTCAGCCGTGTCGAAACCAGCGAATGCCTCTCCACGCACTGCCATCGTCGCAGAATCAAATTTCGGTACGCGAGTGACCAGTTGAACGATTCCCCCAACCGCATCGCTTCCATACAATGACGCCGGCGCTCCGCGGATAACTTCGATTCGCTCCACGGCTGATGGAGGGATCAGCGAAAAATACGGAGTCGGAGCATCGCGGAAAATCGCGTTGTTCAGTCGAATACCATCGACCAGATGCAGTAGTCCCGAGCCTTTGACGCCCCTGACGATTGCAGCACCCTGCCCCGGTGTCGTCTGCTGCAGAAAAACTCCAACGCGGTTTGTCAGCGCATCGGTAACGAGTTTTTGCGCTCGCACATCCGCGGACTCGATCACTGTTAGCGCGGAAGAGATTTCGTCCGTGCTAACGGGCCGTCTCGTTGCTGTGACCAATATCTCGTCAATTGGCTCACTTTGAGCTCGCACATCGCTCGCAATCAGCATCGCCAGCGATACAACAGACAAACAAACCCGCCGGGCGAGAGTTGTGAGAGGCAATTTTCGCAACATACTGTTCAAGCTCAAACGTTGAGTTTGGGCAGTCAATTCCTGCTTTGTGGAAGTTGTTTCGACCGGCGAGAATGGTATTGTCCTGACCTCGCGATCGAAAAACAATACCGCGAGGACCGATTCAAGGGAATCGGCTTAGCCGAACTCAGCTCGCCTGGCTTTGGGCGACAATGGATGATGACAGTGCGGCAAGCTCACTCGTCGTATGGTCGACGGCAGTGCACCAGTTCATGAAGTCGGCTTCCGGCATCGGTTTTCCTATGAAATACCCTTGTGCAAGATCGCAACCAAATTGATTGACCAACAGCAATTGCTGCTCGGTCTCGACCCCTTCGGCGACCACTTGCAGCTGCATGGCTTTGCCGAGTGCCACGATCGCCTGGACGACGCGCGCATTGGTCGCTGATTCGGTAATTCGCTCTGTAAACGTACGATCGATCTTGACAGTCTGGACTGGCAACTCGGCCAGATAGCTCAATGACGAATAACCGGTTCCGAAATCGTCGATGTGAAGACCAACTCCATATTCGGCAAGCTCACGCAACAGCGGTTTCGCGACTGTCAGATCTTCGAGAAGCGTTGTTTCCGTCAATTCGAGATTGATCAATTTTTGTTCGATGTTTTGCGCCTGAAGAATGCTTTTGATCAATCCAACAAGATTGTGATTACGAAGCTGATGAGCAGACACGTTTACGCTAACCGGCACATCCCAATCCGACTCTTTTCTCCAGCGGGCGACCGAGGTGCACACGAACCTCATGATTGACTCGAACATCATGTCCGATATGCCCATCTCTTCACTGAGCGAAATGAAGTCGTCCGGCGGAACGATAGTTCCGTCAGGACGGGTCCAGCGCGCAAGTGCTTCAACGCCGGCCAGACGCCCGGTGCGGAGACTAAGCTGCGGTTGAAAATACGTTACGATTTCGCCGGTTTCGATCGCGTGTCGCAGTTCGGCCTCCATATCGAATTTATGTCGGGCGCGGTTGTGCATTTCACTGTGGTAGTAGGTTATTCCGCCGCCGATTTTGCGCATCGATCGGTGCAGGGCAGCCTCGGCATTGCGAAACACAGTACGTGAATCGTTACCGTGCTGTGGATGCCAGGCAACTCCAATTCCCGCCTTCAGGAATATGTCCCGGCCATCGACTATGAACGGTTTCTCTATGGCCTCTTCGATTAGTTCGGCAAGCGAGCGAAGGCCGAAGTCACCTTCAACGCCGCCAACCAGACACGCAAATTCGTCTGAACCGAAACGACCAACAACGGCATTGCTGCCGATTGTGCTATCGGTCATTAACGATTTGAGGCGCTGACCAATATTGCAGAGCAGCTCTGTGCCCAGATCGTAGCCCATGGTCTCATTGAGAAAGCTGAATCGCTCAATATCGAAAAGCACTACCGCGGTTTCGGCCTTGCCATCCTCAGATTCGACGAGCATCTGTTCCAGCTCTTCAACCAGCTGCAGTCTGTTGGGCAATTCCGTCACCGGATCGTAATACGCCAGCCGGTGTAGCGCTTCCGTTCTTTCTACGACTCGCCCCTCGAGATCCTCGTTCGCACGCCGCAGGGCCAAATCGGCGTGCCACTTGCCACATAGTGCCGCAGCCAACTGGCGACACTCAAGTGCGTGAAATGGCTTCTTGAAAAAAAAGATTCGATCGGCGGGCGGAATGATTTTGCCCAGATTTTCGGGCTCCGGCCCAAGCGACCCGGTGACAACTACGATATTGACATTCGCGTCGATTTCGCGAATTTGCTTGGCGGCTTCAATTCCATCGATCCCCGGCGGCATCCTGACGTCCAGAAATACAATGGCGTACGGCGCGCCAATCTTGCTCGCTTCCCGAACCGCTGCGACGGCATCCGCACCTTGACCCCGTGATTGCACTTCAAAGCGTGCTGCGCCGCGTTCGTCAGTCTCCTCTCCAAACAAAACTTTTTCGAGATCGCTGAGCGTTGTCGTGGCCCAATTGGGATCGAAGCCGGGCCCCAGGCACTGCACATATTCACTAATCAGCAGCGCATCGTCGTCAACGACCAGGATACGGTTAGTCAATGTCGACGCAGTTACCATGCTGCCCACTCAGTGCGCTCTGACCAGGTTGGCGACATCTTCGGCAAGCTGCATGAAAGACAACGGCTTGCTGAAGCAATGCAGCCTCATTGGCGGCGGTACTCGGCGTTCCAGTTCGCCGCGGGAAACATCTGAATAGCCGCTGACGAATACGATTTCGACGTCGGGATCCATTTCCCGAATCGCGCTGCCCGCGACAACGCCGTCGATGCCGGGCGGCATTCGAATGTCGAGTATTACCACGTCGAACGGGCGCCCGTCGCTTGCGGCCTGTCCCACCAGCGTGACAGCCTCATCACCCTGACTGCAGGACACAACGTCGAATTTTGTTGCCTCAACGATATCCGTTTCCGGATCGAACAATTCAGCACTCAACAGGTCGAGCATCTTCATGACACCGGTTGGCTCAGTCTCCAGAAATGCCTCGCGATAGCACTCAAGAATGTGCGCATCGTCATCTGCGATCAATACGCGAATATGGTCGTTGTCAATATGCCCGTTCACTGGCTAACTTTGGTGTGCCGCAGGCAGAAGTACGTGAAATTCCGCGCCCTGTCCCGCACCCGTACTCTTAGCCTGTATGCGTCCGCCCATTCCGGCGAGGGCATTTGCGCACCAGTGCAGCCCGAGACCGCTGAGGTTACCGCTCTTCGACGAGAAGCCGCGCTGAAATATTTTTTGCTTCCTGGCTGCGTCGAAGCCACAGCCGGTATCGCTAACGATAAGCCGTACCATTTCCACGTCGCCCATTGTCTCTGTCGAGGCGGACAAACCGATGCGACCCGATGAAGACTTGCTGCGTGCAATGGACTCATATGCATTCAAAACAAGATTGCAAAGGACCTGCATCAGGCCAACCCGCTGGCCCTGCACGCGGAAGCGACCAATTTCTTGCTGAACGTCAATTTCGATCACCGGTGTTTTGCGCTTCGGTATAACCAAAACAGCTTCATCCAGAACTTTGTCAAGTTCCAGACTTTCAATGATCGGGGAAACCTGCGCATGCCTTTCCTGATCGGACAGAATCGCCTCCACCTGCCGCGCTTGCGTTGAAACGGCGGCTAACTCATTCCGGCCCTCGGCGTGAGAATCCTCGACATGTCTGAATGCGGAAGCAATATACTGAAGTAGCTTGTCTTTGCGTTCTGTCAGACACGCCGGATCGGCCAGTTGCGCGGTCGCTTGCTCGACTTTCATCCCGTTGGTAACACTGCAGACCATTCCAAGGCGATCGATGCCATTGATCACTGGTGTCATTGCGTTTCGAATATTGTGCATGACTTCTGCAGCAGTATCGGCTCTGCCGGCTTTGAAAGACTGGTCCAAGAGAAGCTTTCGTGCGTCGTCAAGTTCCACCGTCATTTCGTGAAACTCGGTGGCCACCGCAGCAATTTCGTCTCGACGGTTGATTTGCCATTTTCTGGAGAGATCGCCGCTTTTGCGAATATTCGTAATGTGCCCGGCCAGAGACTCGAGAGGCTTTACGATAATATTGCGTAACAGCAGCCAGATAACAGCGGTAACGATCACTACGGCGATGGCAAGGAATAATAGCGCCCCGTTTAGCGCCCGACTGCCGAGCGCGGATATGCTGCGTGGCATCGACGCGTGCAGGACCAGTATGGGCTCGTCATTGATATCGTGGAGCAGACTTCGAGCGTCGATAACATCGTCGCTTACCGCAACGCTTACGGCACCCACATCGGATTCCAGCAATTTTTTTGTCTCGACAGAGTGAAAGTCTGCGTGCTGATCAAACGAGTGCCAGACCAGATCGACTTCTGTTCTGCGGCGTAGCTGAGTCACCATATCCGAGTCGAGAAACCTTCCAAGAATCATGGATCCGGCGACCGGTCCGGTTCCATTGGTCGTCAGAATCGGCTGTGACGTAATCAGCATTGCTCCACGATTTGTATGCACGATTCCACTGAATTCGCTGTCGACCGATTCGTGCCGGATCAGTTTTTCTTCTGTTGCCGAGCCCAGTCCGAATACTCCGTTCCTTGCAAGGTCCGCAACTTCGCCGTCCACCAGCAATCGCTCCCAGCGCAGGTCACCGGACGCGTCATAAAAAATCATCAGGTCAACGTGCAGTTCGACCAGCGTTGTGGTTGCCAGGTTGGATTTTTCAAAGGCCGGATACTCGCCCTGAATGTATCGGTAGGAATCGTCCCAGGGTGCCCAATCGGCCGAAATGCGCCTGAGATTGTCCAGTTCTGCGGCAATCGCGCGATCCACTCGAATCAGATTCGTTTTGGCGGCCTGCATTTCAAGATTGTCGAAAGCCGGGGAGACAACTGCATTGAGAATCACGTAACTCAACAGCGCGAGCACGGTCGTGACCGACAACAGAGTCACCGACACCTTTTGTTGAAGCGACATGGTTGCGGCTTCTCTGGGCATAAATTATGTCCGACATAACGCAAAATCGCTTGCAATTGTACGGTCCACTTCCGCATGCGGCTGTGATGCAGTGCCGTTTCTGGGCCATTCTTCGCAGGCGCGGCGGTTGATCGGAGACAGGATGGGGTCGACCGGCTCGCTCAATCGGGAAATCAATCGGCCCCGGAACCAGTCCTGTTATGCGCTGCCGGCCAGTCGTGAATACGGTACTCTCGGTGCAGCGGCGCTAACAGCTAAAAATACAAGCCCAATATTCGAAATCAGGAGAAAATCATGAAAGGGTCGGACCTGCTCGTCAATTGCCTGGAAGAGGAGGGAATCGAATATATCTTCGGTGTGCCGGGGGAAGAAAACGCCGATTTTATGATCTCCCTCGAGCAATCGAAAAAGATCAGATTTGTTCTGACCCGACATGAACAGGGCGCTGCATTTATGGCCGAGATTTACGGGCGATTGACCGGCAATCCGGCCGGCTGCCTCGGAACGCTTGGACCGGGTGCCGCCAATCTGATCACCGGTGTCGCCGACTCCAACATGGATCGCGCGCCGATGCTTGTGCTCACGGGACAGGGATCCACTGAGAGACTGCACAAGGAATCGCATCAGATAATGGATGTCGTAAGTATGTTCAAGCCGGTCACTAAATGGGCCGCTACCATCCTCAGCGTTGACACTATTCCTGAAATTGTCCGAAAAGCCGTAAGGCTTGCCCGTACTGAGAAACCGGGGGCCGTCCATATTGAGTTGCCTGAAAACGTTGCCAGCATGGAGTCAGACAAGAAGCCGATGACGCCGCGCCGATTTCGCCGCTCGGTGCCGGACAGCGTGATCGTCGATCAGGGCTTCGCGATGCTACAGAATTCCAGGCGTCCGCTGATTATTGCGGGCAATGGCTGTATTCGAAAGCGGGCAAGCCGGCAGCTTCGCATGCTGTGCGAAAAGACAGGCATCGGGGTAGTCAGCACGTTCATGGCAAAGGGCAGTGTCGATATGGATGCTCCGTATTGTCTGTATACGGTCGGTCTCGGTAGCAAAGACCGAATTTCCATAGCGATCGACGACGCGGACCTGATCATCACGCTGGGTTTCGACATGGTCGAATACCACCCGCAACTTTGGAACCCCAACGGCGACAAACGCATCGTGCATGCCGATTTCCTGCCGGCCGAAATTGATGAGCACTACCATCCTGAGACGGAAATGATAGGCGATCTCGCCCACACGCTGTGGATGCTCAACGAACGCGTTGACCAACACGGTGTGCCGGAATTCGATTTCGCGCTGCAACGTGCCTGCCGCGAGGAAATGGCAGCAGATTTTGCCGAATATTCTGATGACCGGACAATTGACACGATCAAGCCGCAGAAGGCGATCTGGGATGCACGTCAGGTCATGGGCCCGCACGATATTCTGCTGTCCGATGTCGGTGCACACAAGATGTGGATAGCGCGACACTACCAGTGCCACGAGCCCAATACCTGCCTGATCCCGAACGGATTCTGCTCCATGGGCTTTGCCTTGCCTGGCGCAATAGCCGCCAGCATCGTGCATCCGGATCGTCGAATACTGGCGATAGCCGGAGATGCCGGATTTCTGATGAATGTGCAGGAAATGGAAACAGCAAGGAGAATCGATAGCAACATTGTTGTGATGGTCTGGGAGGACCACGCATACGGCCTGATCGCCTGGAAACAACAAGGGCATTTCGGTCGGCACACTGATCTCGCGTTCGGCAACCCGGACTGGACCCTGCTTGCCCAGGCGTTTGGCTGGAATGGGCACTACGTGAATAAGTCGGCAGATCTGGCCGGCACCCTTGATTCGGCATTTGAGGAAGACGGACCGAGTCTGGTTGTGATTCCGATCGACTATCGTGAAAACGTTTTGCTGACCAAGAAACTCGGAGAGATCACTTGCACAATCTAATGATTGAAAGCGGGAAACCGGCAACTGGCAGTCTCGCTGTGACATCGCCATTTGACGGACGCGAACTCGCTAACGTTGCGACGGCAGGATTTGATCACGCGGAAGATGCCCT
>Ga0255056_10000729_pt1 | contig 10230 bp, 8 predicted proteins | sample Cases_109_1_MG_FD_183639 | JGI IMG/M metagenome (GOLD analysis project Ga0255056, IMG submission 183639) | Seawater microbial communities from Amundsen Gulf, Northwest Territories, Canada - Cases_109_1 | ecosystem: Environmental > Aquatic > Marine > Gulf | place: Canada: Northwest Territories... | reverse complement strand
ATCAAATCCGTTGTCCCGGAGGCTGTGATCGACGGCCCGACCATCTTCGAGGTCGATCTCGGATACGAGGTCGACAACATGGAAGGCATCGATGCCCACGTCACCGAAGACGGTGAAACCGTGCTGACGATGGTCTCTGACGATAATTTTTCGATGATTCAGCGCACACTGCTGCTGCAGTTCACGCTGGTGGGGGAGTGAATGTTCCCTCCTCGTCATTGCGAGCGGAGCGAAGCAATCCAGGATGATGTTCATCCATAAAGAACTGGATTGCTTCGTCGCTTCGCTCCTCGCAATGACGAAGGGTTGGGTAGGGGCTGCCAAAAAAACAAAAAGGCCGGGCAAAAAACCCGGCCTTTTGAAAACCTGCTGCAGATCGAAACAATCAGCTCGCTGCGGCGAGCTTCTTCTTTTCGATCTGGCGCTTCAGCTCCAGTGCCTTCGGCGAGAGGTCGCCTGCGCTTGCCTTGGTCAGGAACGCGTCGAGGCCGCCGCGGTGGTCGACCGACTTCAGCGCGTTGGTCGAAACACGCAGGCGCACCGAGCGGCCGAGCGTGTCCGAGATCAGGGTGACGTTGCACAGGTTCGGCAGAAACCGGCGCTTGGTCTTGTGGTTCTAGTGGCTGACCTTGTGGCCAACCTGAGGGCCCTTGGCCGTCAATTCGCAGCGCCGAGACATGGCGAAATCCTTGTGTCGCCCCGGACCGCCAGAGAGGGGTCGCGTGGGGGTTTGAAACCGTCCATTTCAGGAACGGCGGAGCTATAAGGGGCTAGCCGCCTAGCGTCAAGGTTGGGAGGCGATTTCAGCAACTTATCTGCAGGTCGGGGAGCAGGCATCCGTCGGCAAAAATGACAATTTTCCCCGTTAAACCAGTGATTTCCTAACATATAATCGACGTAATCCCTGACCAGACAAGCTAACACAGGCTTTCGATATCAACTTTCGCGGCCTATGCGGGATAGCCGTCCCGCCGACGCCGTGCCCCGGGGCGCCGGTCAATCGCCGGTCATTGCGTGCAAGGATTTTCGTCGGTGGACATGCCCCGGTTCCCAAAATTCGCTTGGAAACGCTTGCGGATCGCAAGGCTCGGGCTTTGCGTGCCGTGGGCGCTTGCGCTCTGCGCGGCCTTGGTCGTGCCTGCGAGTGCCCAGGGCCGCCTGGACGCCAAGTATGAGGCCTCGCTGGCCGGGCTTCCGATTGGCAAAGGCGCCTGGATCGTCGATATCTCCGAGGATCAGTATTCGGCGGCGGTGAGCGGCGCCACCACGGGGCTGATGAAATCGATCGGCGGCGGCAACGGCACAGGTACTGCGCAGGGCCGCATTGCGGCAGGTCAACTCGCTCCGTTGAGCTACGTGTCGACTGTCAATTACGGAAAGAAAGCCGAAGTTATCCGTATCGCGCTGGGCGGTGGCAACGTCAAAGACTCCGCTATCGAGCCGCAGCCGCCGGAAAGTCCGGATCGTATTCCGGTCACGGACGCGCATCGCCGTAACGTGCTCGATCCGATGACGGGCTCGCTTCTCAAGGTCGCCGGCACCGGCGATCCGGTTGGTCCCGAAGCTTGCCGCAGGACGCTGTCGGTGTTCGATGGCAGGATGCGCTACGATCTGCGGCTCGACTACAAGCGCATGGAAACGGTCAAGGCCGAAAGGGGCTATCACGGGCCGGTCGTGGTCTGTGCGGTCTATTTCACGCCGATCGCGGGCTACGTTCCGGATCGTGTCTCGATCAAATACGTCGCGGCCCAGCGCAACATGGAAATCTGGTTTGCACCGATTGCCGGAACGCGCGTGCTGGCGCCTTTCCGGATCACCATCCCGACGCCGCTCGGCACCGGCATGATCGAAGCGACGGAATTCGTTTCGGTGCAGAAGACCGCCAAGACGAACTCGACGAACTGACCCGATCGGTCCGGGTCTGCGGCCACCCCGCGCGCTGATTCAGTCGAGATTCTCACCATGAATCGTGTTGACTCTCGGGCCAATCCGATTCGACTCCGGATTTAACGATTTCATCCCGATCGCGGCATGCGCGGAGTATCTTCAAACCCCATATAGTATCGTCGGCCGACGGATTGTGCGACATGTTGAGGGGAGCACGACATTCACACCGCGAGTCAGCGATTCGGGCTTCTTTCGTTCCTTAACCGTTCCAAATCTTAAGTTGAGGCGTGAAAACCGTCGCATTGTGAGACACTTCCTTCAAACTGGCTGCGGCGTCCGCGTCGTGTGCGTCATGCGGACTTTCTGATCATGCCCTTGTCGTCCTCTGCTCCGCTGTTTTCGAATGAGCGTGCTCCCGGAGCCGGTGTTACGGCAGTGCTGGGCCCGACAAACACTGGCAAGACCCATCTCGCTATCGAGCGGATGCTGGCTCACTCCTCTGGCATTATCGGTCTGCCGCTGCGTCTGCTGGCGCGCGAGGTCTACAACAAGATTGCCGCGCGGGCCGGAGCTGACGCGGTTGCGCTGATTACCGGCGAAGAGAAGATCAAGCCGCCGCGGGCGCGGTACTGGGTCTCCACGGTCGAGGCGATGCCGCGCGATCTCGATGTGTCGTTTCTCGCGGTGGATGAGATCCAGATCGCCGCTGATCTGGAGCGCGGTCACGTTTTCACCGACAAGATTCTGAACCGGCGCGGGCGGGACGAAACCCTGCTGCTGGGTGCGGCTACCATGCGGCCGATCATCGAGCGTTTGTTGCCCGGTGCCAATATCGTCACGCGGCCACGGCTGTCGCAGCTCGAATTTGCCGGTGACCGCAAGATCACGCGGCAGCCGCGGCGCACTGCGATTGTCGCATTCTCCGCCGACGAGGTTTACGCCATCGCCGAACTGATCCGGCGTCAGCATGGCGGGGCCGCTGTGGTATTGGGCTCTTTGTCCCCGCGTACGCGCAATGCCCAGGTGGAAATGTTCCAGTCTGGCGACGTCGATTACCTCGTGGCGACCGATGCGGTGGGGATGGGGCTCAATCTCGACGTCGATCACGTCGCCTTTGCATCAGACCGCAAATACGACGGCTATCAGTTCCGCCGGCTGACCCCTTCTGAATTTGCGCAGATCGCGGGCCGCGCCGGCCGCGCCACGCGTGATGGGACATTCGGAACCACGGGACGCTGTGCGCCGTTCGAGCCCGAACTGGTCAATGCGCTCCAGAACCACACCTTCGACAGCGTCAAGATGCTGCAATGGCGGAACACGCGGCTGGATTTCTCGTCGCTGGGCGCGCTCCAGGTGTCGCTCGCGCTTGTCCCGAACCACGAAGCGCTGACACGTGCGCCGATTGCCGAGGATATCCGCGTGCTCGACCATGCCGCACGCGACGAGGACGTCCGGGACATGGCAAAGGGCGCTGCCGCCGTCGAGCGGCTGTGGGAGGCCTGCCAGATCCCCGACTACCGCAAGCTGTCGCCTGCGGCCCACGCCGAGCTTGTCACCACGCTGTACGGGTTTTTGATGCGAAAGGGCCGGATTCCGGACAATTGGTTCGAGGCCCAGATCGCGCAAACCGACCGCACTGATGGTGATATCGACACATTATCTGCGCGGATCGCGCAGATCCGGACCTGGACATTCGCGGCAAATCGTCCCGATTGGCTGGTGGACCCCGAGCGCTGGCAGGCGATTGCCCGCGCTGTCGAGGATAAATTGTCAGATGCCCTGCATGAACGGCTAACTGAGCGTTTCGTTGATCGCCGGACCAGTGTATTGATGCGGCGCTTGCGGGAAAACACGATGCTGAATACTGAGATTGGGAAGACGGGCGAAGTGATCGTAGAGGGCCATATGATTGGCCGTCTCGATGGATTCATGTTCGCGCCGGAGTCGGCTGAGGCGGGCTCCGATGCCAAGGCCTTGCAGGCTGCTGCTCTGAAGGCGCTGGCGGGCGAGATCGACGCGCGCGCCGAAAAGCTTGCGAAGGCGCCGGACGATCAGTTCGTGCTGGCGTCCGATGGGACCTTGCGCTGGACCGGCGATGCCGTTGCCAAGCTGGTCGCAGCCGACGATGTGCTGCACCCCCGTATCCGCATCATCGCCGACGAGCGCCTGACCGGCCCGTCGCGCGAGGCTGTGCAGGCGCGGCTCGATCTGTGGCTCAAGACACATATCGAAAAAATTCTCGGCCCGATGTTCGAACTGTCGAAGGCCGAAGACATTACCGGTATCGGGCGTGGCATCGCCTTCCAGCTGATCGAAGCGCTCGGTGTGCTGGAACGGTCGAAGATCGCCACGGAGGTGAAGGACCTCGACCAGCCGTCGCGCGCAAGCCTGCGCAAGTACGGCGTTCGTTTCGGCGCCTATCACATTTTCCTTCCCGCGCTGCTGAAGCCTGCGGCGCGCGGACTTGCGTCGCTGCTGTGGGCGCTGAAGCGCGACAACGTGGATTGGTCGGCGCTGACCGGCGGGCAACATCTGGCCGCCAGCGGACGCACGTCGTTTCCCGCCGACAGGGCGCTCGATCAGGAGGCTTACCGGACGCTCGGCTACAAGCTGTGCGGCGATCGCGCAGTGCGCGTCGATATTCTGGAGCGTCTTGCCGACCTTATTCGTCCCGCGCTGTCATGGCGCCCCGGCTCATCGGGCGACAAGCCCGCGGGCGCATTCGATGGCCGCTCATTCATTGCGACGCAGGCCATGACGTCGCTGACCGGTTCGGCTGGTGACGATTTCGCCTCGATCCTGAAGGCGCTCGGCTACCGCATGGAAAGGCGGCCGCCGCTGCCGGTCGAGGTTGCGCCGCCCATCGCTGCGGAAACCGTGGCTGACGCGCTCCCTGAAGCAGCCGAAACGCCTTCGGCATCTGAGGCGATTGTCGCCGAACCCGAAGTTGCCGCGGCAACGGATTCGGTCGCTGACATCACCAACGACGCCGCGGTACCTGACGGGGCGGTGGTTGCGGATGCGTCCGCTTCGCGCTTGCCCGAAGTGAATTTCGCTCCGCCATCGGAATCGTCCGAACCCGCTGTGGAAGCTGTTGTCGCTGATACGCCTGCTGTTGTGGCCGACGTCACTGAGGCGGCGGCGGTTGAAGCTCCTGCTGGCGAGGTTGCTCCCGATCAGGCTGCAACTGAGGCGACTGTTTCAGCAGAACCGGTGCTGGTCGAAGTCTGGCGGCCGGGCGGGCGTTCCGACGAGCGCCGGCCGCGTCATGACCGCAGCCGCTACAAGGGTCCGGATAAATCCGCCGCGCCGGCAGCCGAAGGTGAAGCTGCTACCGATGCTGACAAGCGCGAGCGACATGGCCGTCATCGCCGTGATCGCAGCAATGAGCATCGCCGTCCACGCGGTGATGCTCCGGCTGTTGCCGCAGAAGGCGCTGATGCAGCGCAGGCGCGCCCGCCGCGCGACGACAGGGGCGGCCGGCCGCCGCGTGAACACTTCAAGGGCAAGGACCGCAATCAGGATCGCGGCAAGGGCAAGTTCGACAAGCGCGGCCGGGACGGGCGCAAGGACGATCGCGACCGCAGTGGCGGCGCGCTCCGGACCTACGCGACCAGTGCCACTCCGCGCGAACGCGATCGCCCCGCAGATCCGAACTCGCCTTTCGCAAAGCTGGCGGCGCTCAAGGAACAGCTGGCAGGTAACCGCAAGGAATAATCTCAAGCTTGGATCGGCAGCGCCTCGACAAGTGGCTGTGGCATGCGCGGGTGGTGAAAACCCGGACGGATGCTGCGGCCCTCGTCGCCAATGGCCGCGTCCGGATCAACGGAGCACGTCAGACATCGCCGGGGCATGCTGTGAAGGCGGGTGAGGTGCTGACCATCGCGCTCGACAGCCGGGTGCGTATTCTGAAGATCACTGGATTTACGGACCGGCGCGGAGACGCTGCCGCTGCGCGGACCATTTACCTCGATTTGCAATCGTTCCCGGAATGACTAGTTGCAGATAGTCGCATGACGGCGTCTCTTGCAGCGCCGCACGTCCTGCGCTACGCCAAACCTGAAAATTGGACCTTCCGGAGCCTTGGATGACGTACGTCGTCACTGAAAACTGCATCAAGTGCAAGTACATGGACTGCGTGGAAGTTTGCCCCGTGGATTGCTTCTACGAGGGCGAAAACATGCTGGTGATCCACCCGGATGAATGCATTGACTGCGGTGTCTGCGAGCCGGAATGCCCTGCCGATGCGATCAAGCCCGATACCGAGCCAAGCCTTGAGAAATGGCTCGAGGTGAATGCGGAATACGCCAAGTCGTGGCCGAACATCACCCAGAAAAAAGACGCGCCGGACGACGCCAAGGAATTTGACGGCGTCGAGGGCAAATTCGACAAATATTTTTCTGCCAAGCCGGGTTCCGGCGACTGATTAAGCCTGCTGGAGCCGTCAGGCCGGAGCCAGCGGGCCCCTCGACTGCGGATAACTTTTAACCCTACCGGTGAGGAATGTTGCCGCTGAGGCCGCCAAACGCGCGCCGCAGTCCATAAATCATTGATTTTTGCGGGAAATGTGCTATTTTGGGCACATTCTAAAGCCGAACCCTTTTTGCCCCATGTTTAGGGCCCCGATGGGTTCCCGAGAAACCATTGAACAGGGGCGTGGCGGTTTCCACGCATAGGGGCTGTGTCAGACAAATTGCGTCATAAAAAGAACTCCAAAATCAGCAACAAGGGTTCCAAGGATAAGGGCACTAAAAAGACGCTCGCGGCGAGCCGCAGCGCGTCCAAGAAGGATGCTCGCGCGTCCGCTACACCCTCAAAAAACAAAAGAAGCACAATGCCTAACAAAAAAACTGCAAAGACGTCCGCGAAGGCCCCCGCAAAGTCCGCTGCGAAGCCTTCGAAGACGGTGACGAAGCCTGCTGCCCCCAAGGCCCCTGTGAAAACCGTTGCCGGCAAGCCTGCCGCGAAGCCGGTTGCTGCTGCGCCGCGCGTGGAGGAGCCGAAGAAGCCTTTGACCCAGCGTCAGGGATTCAAGACCAACGAATTCGTGGTGTATCCGGCGCACGGCGTGGGCCAGATTCTCGCGATCGAAGAGCAGGAAATCGCAGGCGCGCGGCTTGAGCTTTTCGTGATCAACTTCATCAAGGACAAGATGACGTTGCGGGTGCCGACGGCGAAGGTCGCCAATGTCGGCATGCGCAAGCTATCGGATCCCTCGCTCGTCAAGCGCGCGCTCGAAACCCTCAAGGGTCGCGCGCGCATCAAGCGCACCATGTGGTCGCGCCGCGCGCAGGAGTACGAAGCGAAGATCAATTCGGGCGACATCGTCGCTATCGCCGAAGTGGTGCGCGACCTGTTCCGCTCCGAATCGCAGCCCGAGCAGTCCTACAGCGAGCGGCAGCTTTATGAAGCCGCGCTTGATCGCCTGTCGCGCGAAATCGCTGTCGTTCAGCACGTTACCGAGACTGAAGCGGTCAAGGAAATCGAAGCAAACCTTGCCAAGAGCCCGCGTCGCGGCGCCAAGGCGGATGCTGACGCAGGTGCGGACGCGTCGGCTGATGATTCGGACGATGGCGACGGCGACGACTCGGTATCTGCCGACGAAGCCGCCTGATCGGGTCTTGAATAACTGGAATGAAAAAGCCCGGCGCGTCGCGCCGGGCTTTTTACTGAGCGATCCTTGGACGAGATCTAGTCCACCACGATCTTTACGCGTTCGCGCGGCTTGAGCGTCGAGCGGGCGTCGAGGCCGTTCAGGACGCGGAATCGGTCGACCGGCCGATCGACGCCCTGCATCCGCTGCGCGAGCGATTCCACCGTATCGCCAGGCTGTGCGGTGATGACCTTGATTCGCAGTGGTCGGGCGGCCTGAATTTCGGCCAGCGTCAGGCGCCGGAATGAATTCACCGTGTCGCGGAAGCCGCGATCACTTTCCGGCGTTTTCTTCTTTGTTGCGAAAATGAAGCGGTAGACGTCGCTGCCGAACCGCAGCGCGTATATTCTGAACTGCCATTGATCGCCGCCGGCCGTCGCAGTCGCGGACGGGAAGCCGTTGATGCTGATGTCCTCGGTCGATGACTTGTCGACATTCTCCATCCAGCCGGAGTTGAGATAGTCGCCAAGCGTCTGTTCTGCGGGAACGCGCACCACGTCGAAGCGCATCGCCTGCGTGCCACCTTCGCGCACGCCGACGACCGCCTGTGCGGTGTTCTCAAGCACGAAGCCGTCCGGAACCTGGAATGTGAAGCCGAGCTTCGGATGCAGGAAACGCCGTCCGCGCACAAAGCCTTCACTGGGGTCTTCGCCGTAAACAAGATTATCGATCGCGGAGAGATAGGCATCGCGATCACGCTCGCCGCCTTCCGGCGACGAGTACTGACGCGCGCTTGCCTGCGCGTTCTGCACCCGCTCCGGTGTCGCCGGGTGTGACGACAGGAAGTCCAGCGAGCGGGGATCGGCGGGCGCGCGGCCTGCCTTCAGGGCGGCGTTGCGTTCCATCGCGGTGAGGAAACGAGATGCGCCAAACGGATCGAACTTGGCACGCGCTGCGATGCCGACGCCAATTCCGTCGGCTTCGAACTCCTGCGCGCGCGAGAAGCTCGCCATCGTCAGTTTGGTCTTCGCCAGCGCCAGCGCGCTCATGTCGGGATCGCTGCCCATATCGGCGACCACGCGGGTGACGACGGCGGCCTGCTTGGCCTGATCTTCGCGAATCGCAGCGTGCTTGGCCAGCACATGCGCCATTTCATGAGCCAGCACGGACGATAGCTCGGATGTATCGCTGGCGAGCGCGATCAGCCCGCGCGTGACATAAAGCTGTCCGGTCGGGAGCGCGAAGGCGTTGACCGCGCCGGAATTCAGGATCGTCACTTTGTAGGAGAGGTCGGGCCGCTCTGAGGCCGCGACGAGACGCTCGACGGATTTGGTGATCAGGGCTTCCAGTCGCGGATCGTCATAGGATCCGCCATAGGACGAGAGGATGCGGCTATGCTCGCGTTCGGTCGCCGGGGTTTGGGCGGCGGGCTTGTTCGGCTTTGTAGGTGCGAAGCTCGGGTTCGATGCGGTCTGGAATCGGCCAAGGTCGCCGCAGGCGCTCAGAGCGAACGATGCGCATAGAGCCGCCGCCGCGAAAACGCGGCGTAAACTCCTCGGACCTCGTTGGCTCGCGGATGCTGCCACGCCTCTATTTACCCTCATCCTCAGGCCCAGTAGCGGCCAGATCGCTTTTCGGGATCGGCCTGGCCGCGCCGATCATCTCAATCTGCCCGACGTGAGTGACCTCGATCCTCGGTCCGCCGCGCTTCTCGATCCAGCCTCGAACTCGAACCTTCTTGTCTTTCAGAGACTTAAGGTCAATTCCAGCGGCCTCGACGGCCGGCATCATGCGCCTTGGAATAGTCACGGCAAAGTCCCGTGTCCATCGACGTCCGAAATTGACATAAAATGTCGCGCCGGCCAGCCGGGCCGACGAAACCGTTCCTTCCACCATAGTAAATTGTCCCAATCGTGCCAAAATATCGTCGGTGCTTTTCGCGTTTTTTAAGGCAGCGGAACCAGCCCAAATGCCGCGCCTTGCCGCACGCGCGGCGGCCTCTCTGGCCAGCAGCGCCTGGAAACAGGCAGGGTCGCTGCCGGTCGGCGACACCAGGGCTTCGCCGCGTGTGAGCATCTCGAACTGAACCGGCGCTGCCGAGTCTATCAAGGCGACGAAAGCCGGTTGGCGTCCGTATCGATCCGGCGTGTCGTCGAAGCCGTGCAACGTGACGTCACGGCCTTCAATCAGCGAGGATAATATTACCTTACCAAGGCCTGCGGCGTCCACCGCAAGCTCGATTCCTGCGAGACGCACCTCGCGTCCGTCCTCAAGCCGGAAGGTTCTTGCGTCAAGCACGCTGCCGACCCGGCCCTCGCCCTGCCGCACGAATTCGCATGCGGCGAGCGCCGGGCTATCGCAGACACAGATGATCAACGCGAACCCTGTCGCAATTCCTGTGATGCGACCCCCGCGTCTGCTCATCCGCATTTAGCCATTAGAGGCCTGCTTGATTGCGCTCCATGTCTTTGCGAAGCGCGCCGACGTAGCTCTTGAAGTCCACTTCCAGAGTATAGCGTGCCGAGTTCAGCCACGTCCGCTGCTTCCGCTCGTGGTGCGATCTGACTTCACGTGCCATCTCGGCGGCAGAGGGCAGCGCCATTCTATCCGCAAGGGCGGCGGCGATCCATCGCGCCTGCACCTCGACCAGCGGAATTGTTGCGCCGATCGGCTGCACCAGGCCGGCGAAGAAAAGCCCGGGCAGGCCGGGCGGCGTCATTCGCCGGTAGAGATCGACCATTTCGCCGTCA
>Ga0255056_10000724_pt1 | contig 10256 bp, 8 predicted proteins | sample Cases_109_1_MG_FD_183639 | JGI IMG/M metagenome (GOLD analysis project Ga0255056, IMG submission 183639) | Seawater microbial communities from Amundsen Gulf, Northwest Territories, Canada - Cases_109_1 | ecosystem: Environmental > Aquatic > Marine > Gulf | place: Canada: Northwest Territories... | reverse complement strand
CGGTGAGATGCGCGACCAGATCGGCGACGGACCGGACCGGGCGCGCTTGCAGCGAACTTATCCCCGCTGCCATTTTGCCGGCTATCGGTTCGGCGGCGATCTGGTCGCGCATCTCACCGCAGCCGACGTATTCGTCTATCCGGGCAAGTCCGGCACCTTCGGACTGGTCATGCTCGAAGCGATGGCCTGCGGATTGCCCATTGCCGCCATGCCGCTGGACGAGTCTCTGGACGTCATTCACGCAGGCGTCACCGGCATTCTCGACCACGACCTGGAACGCGCCTGCCTGCAGGCGTTGAAACTCGACCGCGAGATGTGCCGGCGCTACGCGCGCAGCGGCAGCTGGCGGCAGACCGCTGCACGATATGTCGCAAGCCTGGCGCGGCCTGTGCAGAGCGGCAACCAGGCGCCCGTGCTAACGGTCCGATCGAACTCTTGACACCGCGTCCTGCCAGCCCGAGTACAGTCGCGCGCGCACCGCGTCATCCATCGACGGCGTGAACCTGGCATCGAGTGTCCACCAATCGTGAATTTCCGCGATATTTTCAATGATGCCGCTTTGCCATGCTGCCAGGTAGGCCGCTCCAAGCACCGTCGATTCGACGTTCGCTGGCCGCTCGACCGGCACGTTGACAATATCCGCGAGGAATTGCAGAAACCAGTCGTTGGCCACCATGCCGCCGTCCACGCGGATCACGGCCGGCGCGATGCCATCGTCGGACATCGCCTGTAGCAGATCGCGGGTTTGATAGGCGATTGCCTGCAGGGTCGCCGTTACGATTTGATCGCGGTCGCTGTCGCGGCTCAGGCCGAGGATCGCGCCACGCGCATCGGCGTCCCAGTAAGGTGCGCCCAGGCCGGCAAAAGCCGGCACCACATGAATGTGCTCGACGATGCCGGTAGCCCGCGCGATCTGCTCTGAATCCGCCGCGACAGCAATGACCTGCAAAGAATCGCGCAGCCACTGCAGCGCCGATCCGGCGACGAATATACTGCCCTCGATACCGAACGTAACCTCACCGTCGAAGCGATAAGCGACCGTGGTGAGCAACTTGTTCTGCGACAGAATTGCGCGCTCGCCGGTGTTCGCGATGACGAAACACCCGGTGCCGTAGGTGCTCTTGGTCGTGCCCTCGGCAAAGCCCGCCTGGCCGATCAGCGCCGCCTGCTGATCGCCGGCGATGCCACAGACCGGCACCGCCGCACCGAACACGCCGGCATCCGTGACGCCAAAATCTGCCGCACAGTCGCGGACGTCCGGCAACAACGAACGCGGTATATCGAAAAGCCGCAACAGGTCCTCGTCCCATTGTTGCTCGTGAATATTGAATAGCAGCGTACGCGAGGCGTTGGTCGCGTCCGTGCTGTGCACCCTGCCGCCGCTCAATCGCCACAGCAAAAAACAGTCGGCCGTGCCGAACGCCAGTTTTCCCTGGCCCGACAGGCGGCGCGCTTCCGGCACGTTCTGCAGAATCCAGGCTATTTTGGTGGCCGAGAAATACGGATCGAGCCGCAAGCCCGTCTTTTGTATGACCAGGTTTTCGACGCCGTCGTCGCGCAAATGCCGGCAATGGTCCGACGTGCGCCGATCCTGCCAGACGATCGCATTGTGAATGCATTCGCCGCTGTCGCGATTCCACAGGAACGTCGTTTCGCGTTGATTCGTGATGCCTAAAGCGGCGCTGGCGGTGGCGCCATTGGCGAGGTTCGCAAGGGACCGGCCGCAGACGTTCAGCACCGACTGCCAGATCTCCTCCGGATCGTGCTCGACCCAGCCGGGCTGCGGATAATGTTGCGGAAACTCCTCCTGAGCTGACGCTATGACCTGCATCGAGCGATCGAAAACGACACAGCGGCTGCTGCTGGTGCCCTGGTCGATCGCGACTATGTGTTCAACCACCGGCCGCACCTCTGTCCATCGCATAAAGAGGACTTGCAATGCGCATTTGCCTGCCCGCCTCAACCGGCGCCGCCAGTCCTTTCTGCAGGGCGCTGTAATGCCGCAGTTTATCGAGCACGGACGCGGGCCATTTAGTGACCCTGCGGCTTTCGAGGTCCACGTGCAGGTTCATCCATTCCGCGGTCGCAGCAAGATACTTTTTTTCCTGGTGATACATGCGCTGAAACTGATGAATTCGTTTCTCGTCATAGGCAATTATCTGGGTCGTAACCTGGTACGGCTCGTCCAGGTTCAACTCCCTCTGCCAGGTGATGTGATTCTCGACCGCGAAGGTCGAACCCCTGGTGGTCTCGATGTATTCACTGGTAATTCCCAGGCGGCTCCAGAAATCGTCAACCGCCCGGTCGAACGCGAGCACATAATACGCGACATTCATGTGTCCGTTGCAGTCGATCCAGCCTGCTTCCACTATTCCTGCGGAGACTTCTATGCCGACAGGTCCGCTCACGGCTCGTCAGTCCCCGGCCAACTCGGGAAGATCGCGAAAATGCCGCAGCGCCCCTGGATTCGCCAGCGCATCGGTATTACGCACCGCCTCACCGTGTACCACGGAGCGTACGGCCAGCTCCACAATCTTGCCGCTGATCGTACGCGGAATCTCAGGCACCGCGATGATTTTGGCCGGCACGTGTCGCGGCGTGGTGTTGTCGCGAATAACCTTGCATATGGCAGCCTTGAGTTCGTCGTCCAGGGATACGCCGGCTTGCAAAACTACGAACAGGACGACACGCACATCGTCATTCCAGTTTTGACCGATGGCAATGCTTTCGAGAACCTGCTGCAGTTTTTCGACCTGCCGGTAGATTTCCGCCGTGCCGATGCGCACACCGCCGGGATTGAGCACGGCGTCGGAGCGGCCGTGAATGACCATGCCGCCGTTTTGCGTAATCTCGGCATAGTCGCCGTGCGCCCATATGCCCGGAAAGCGCTCGAAGTAGGCAGCGTGATATTTTTTGCCATCCGGGTCGTTCCAGAAACCGACCGGCATGGACGGAAATGGCCTGCAACAGACGAGTTCGCCGTTTTCCTCGATCAGCGAGCGTCCGTCGTCGTCGAATATGTCCACCGCCATGCCGAGCGCGAGACACTGCAATTCGCCGCGTCGCACCGGCAACGCCGGATTGCCGGCAGCGAAGCAGCCGATAATGTCGGTGCCCCCGGCAATCGAGGAAAGCTGGAGGTCGGTTGCGATAGCGTCGTATGCGAAGTCGAAACTTTCCGGCGCCAGCGGCGAGCCGGTGGACAACAGCGCCCGCAGCGATCCAAGATCGAATTCGTCACGCGGCCGCACTCCGCTCTTCTCGAGTGCCGCCAGGTATTTGGCGCTGGTGCCGAACACCGTCAGCTTTTCCCGCTCTGCCATTTGCCACAGGATTCTGCCGCCGTCACGAAACGGCGCGCCGTCGAACAGTACCAGCGTGGCGCCGGAAGCCAGCCCGCTGGCCAGCCAGTTCCACATCATCCAGCCGCAGGTGGTGAAATAGAACAGCCGGTCGCGTGCGCTGATATCGCAATGCAACTGGTGCTCCTTCAGATGCTGCAGCAAGGTGCCGCCGGCGCCGTGCACAATGCATTTCGGAACGCCGGTAGTGCCGGACGAGTACATGATGTACAGCGGGTGATCGAACGGCAGCGGCGCGAACGAGAGCGCCGCACCCGCCGTACCGAAATCCTCCCACGCGACGGCGCCGCGGATGCCGTCCGCGGTCCACTCGCTGCCGGTGAAGGACACGATGACCGTGTGCCCAATGCTCGATATTTTCTCCACCACGCCACGCACGGCAGCCAGTGAATCGAAACGCTTGCCATTGTAGGAATAGCCGTCCGCGCATATGAGAACCTTTGGCTCGATTTGTCCGAAGCGATCGATCACACCGTTGATACCGAAGTCGGGCGAGCACGAGGACCAGACCGCGCCGATGCTGGAGGCCGCCAGCATGGCGACGATCGCCTCGGGGCAATTGGGCAGCAAGCCGGCCACCCGCTCGCCTCTGCACACGCCCGCCGCCTCAAGGCCCGCCGCAGCGTTTGCGACCTGCTGGCGCAATGCCGAAAAACTGATCTCTCGCCGCGAACCGTCTTCGCCGCAAAAAACGATGGCTGCGCGGTCACCGCGATGACGCAGCAGGTGTTCGGCGAAATTCAGTTCGCTGCCAGCGAACCACCGGGCTGTCGTCATGTCGCCCGGCTGCCGCAACACGGTTTCGGCAGCCTTACTGAAGCGAAGCCCGCAGAAATCTGCGAATGCCTGCCAGAACTGCGCCGGCTGATCGACAGACCAGCGGTGCAGCTCCGCATAGGAATCGCAGTTCTGCCGATGCATGAAGCGATACATCGCGGATTCGCGCAACCGTTTTCCGGAGGGCTGCCAGAGGATCGGATTTTCGCTCAAGATGGGCACCAACAATTAACCTGCAGCGATTATCCCAGCATTCGATAGGGTGTCCAGAACGCCGCCACGGGTTCATGCAAATTCAGGAGCCAGCAGCGTATGATGAGCGCGATGGACAACATGAACGTGATCAACATCGTTGAGCCCGGCGGTCCCGAAGTGCTCGCAAGCGAATCGCGGCCGATTCCGGAGCCACGAGCAGGCGAGATCCTGGTGGAGGTCGCGGCGGCAGGTGTCAACCGCCCCGACCTGCTGCAACGGCTTGGCATGTACCCGGTGCCGCCTGACGCAGATCCGCTGCCCGGGCTGGAGATCGCCGGCGTCGTTGCCGCCCTTGGCGAAGGCGTCTCGGAATGGCGGACCGGAGACAAGGTCATGGCGCTCACGCACGGCGGCGGCTATGCCGAGTTCTGTCGCGTGCAGGCGGCGCATTGTCTGCCGGTACCCGACAGGCTCAGTATGATCGAGGCGGCTGCGATTCCGGAGACGTATTTCACCGTTTACTACAACGTATTTATGCGCAGCCGCTTACGGGCCGGCGAGACCTTCCTGGTACATGGCGGTTCGAGCGGTATTGGCACCACGGCGATTCAGCTCGCGAAAGCGGCCGGCGCAACCGCGCTGACTACGGCGGGCAGCGATGAGAAGTGCGCGTTTTGCGAGCAGCTGGGCGCAGCCAGGGCAATCAACTACAAGACGCAAGACTGGCAGCAGTCGGTTATGGAATTTACCGGCGACGCTGGCGTCGACTGCGTGCTCGACATGGTGGCGGGACCGTACATGCAGAAGAACATTGACCTGCTGGCACGGGATGGCCGCTACATCATCATCGCGTTTCTGCAGGGCCCGCAAGCGGAGCTGAACATGCGTGCGGTATTGCTGAAAAAGCTGACCATAACCGGTTCCACCCTGCGTCCACAGTCGAGCGCCGAAAAGGCGGCGATTGCGGCGGCGCTGCGACAGCACGTCCTGCCGCTTCTTGAAAGCGCCGCGGTCGAACCCATCATCGACTCTGTTTTTCCTCTCGCGGAAGCAGCAAAAGCGCACGAGCTGATGCAAAGCAGCAGACACATTGGCAAGATCGTGCTCGAGATGAAATAAATCGTACGACATTGATCCGGGAGGAACAGGTGGAATTATCGTTTGTGTGGATATTGCCTGCGGTGGCGCTCGTACTGGGCGCTGCCTATTTTGTATTGCGCAAGATGAGCGGGCCGCGCCCGGCAACGCCGGTCAGCCTGCGCCCCGGCCAGCAATTACCCGACTTTGCCGCACTGGACGAACAGGGAAACCAGGTCGGCCCCGCGGAGCTCCGCGGCTCGGCCGCGGTAATTCTGTTCGTGCGCGGCAACTGGTGTCCGTTTTGCAGCAAACAGGTAGAGAACCTGACGAAATATTACAAGGAGATCGTCGATCTCGGCGCAAAACTGATTTTTATTACCCCAAAGCCACTGGCGACGACGCGCCGCGTCGCCGACATCTTCGACGTGCAATTTGAATTCTGGCTGGACGAATCGCTGTCGATCACGAGGAGCCTCGGGCTGTTACACTCGTCCGGCGTGCCCGAAGACTATCGCAAGGATTACGGCGACGACACGGTATGGCCGACCGCGCTGGTCATCGATGCGGAAGGCGTGATTCGTTATGCCAACCTGTCACGGTTCATTTTCGACCGGCCGAATCCGCAGCTATTACTGAACCACCTCAGGAAACTCTAGCCGTTCTCTCTGCCGCGACGTCCTGAATTGTGGCGTCGGCAATAATTTTCCGTGCCTGGCGGTCGGCGATGAGATTCGTCGGCTCGCCGCTCTCCCGTGACTGCTCAAATATTCCGCGCAGGCGTGGACCGATTTCGGCAACCCGCTTGGTCACGTCGTCGTCGTCAATGTCGCCGTAATATTCACTCGCGACGTTGATAATGCCGCCGGCATTGATGACGTAATCAGGTGCGAACAGTATGCCCGCATCCTGCAGCCGCTGGCCATCCTCGGCCGTCGCAAGCTGGTTGTTAGCGCCGCCCGCCACGATGCTGGTGCGCAGCCTGGCTATGGATGCGGCGTGCAGGACCGCGCCCAGGGCACAAGGCGACACCACATCGGCTTCCTGATACAGAATGTCTTCGGGGTCCGCCGAAGTCGCAGAAAACTCCCGGCATACCCGTGCAACACGCTGCGCGTCCATGTCCGCCACTACCAGTCTTGCGCCTGCCGCATGCAGGTAGCGGCACAGGTGGTAACCGACGTTGCCGACGCCCTGCACTGCGACGGTCAGACCGCGCACCTCATCCTTGCCGAGCTGAAAGCTTACTGCCGCCTCGATGCCCTTGAATATTCCGTACGCGGTTTTTGGCGAGGGGTCGCCGCCGGCATGGCCCTTCTTCTGCGGTAATCCGCTCACGTAAGCAGTGCGCCGTGCGATGGTTTGCATGATCGATACGCTCATGCCGACGTCTTCGGCAGTAATATAACTGCCGCCGAGTTGCTCGACGAATTCGCCGAATCGCTCGTACAACTGGTCCGAGCCGGAAAAGTCCTGCGACTTGATGATGACCGCCTTACCGCCGCCGAATTTCAGGTCCGCCATAGCGTTCTTGTAACTCATTCCCTGCGACAGCCTGAGCACGTCATTGAGCGCCGCGTCGTCCGACTCGTAGCTCCACAGGCGACAGCCCCCCGCTGCCGGCCCGAGCACGGTCGAGTGAATTGCAATAATTGCCTGCAGGCCGGATTCCCTGTCGCAGCAGAATGTGACGCGTTCATGATGGTCGAATGCTGGGTCATCGAAAGCGGCCATGATGTTCCTTTTGTAAGCCCAGAAAGCCGGGGTCTACGGCATTGGCGCGCGGATTCTAGCACTGACGCCACTGAAGATCATTCAGCATTTTCCCTGATGCGTCGGGGCGCCGATCGCGTCAAAACGGCACGCCCACCGCCTTGCAAAGAAACTGCATATACGGTGTCGCGGCCTTGAACGATGTTTCCACCTTCTGTTGAAAGCGCGGCTGAACCGCGTCTGCTGTCGTCATGGTCCTGACCGCGATGAAGTCTTTTCGCCGCAGATCCTCGAGCAGCGGGTGATCTTTGCCGAATCCTCGCGGCGGGCGGCTCAGAGACTCGCCGCCGAGGCGAAACTGGCGCTGGAATGGCGTGGCGTCACGCGCCCGCAGCCATTCTGCCTGATGATCGTCGATGCGCTTTCGAATCGCCGTCAGTGCTTCTGACTCGGGACGCCACATACCAACGCCCAGAAACACCTGCTCCGGATCGATGTGCACGTAGTAACCGGGTGAGTGCACGTTCTTCGCCTGCTCGTGACGAAATTGAATGCCGATATTGGTTTTGTACGGCAATTTGTTCTTCGAGAAGCGAGTGTCCCGATAGACACGCATCAGGGATCCGCCCATGCGCTTCGGAATGGCAGTGAAATTCGGCGCCATGGTTCGCAGCGGATCGTGCATTGACTGAATAAAATTCAGCGCGACGTCCAGCACCAACTCTTCGTAGCGCGCTTTGTTGTCGTTGAACCACTCGCGATTGTTGTTGCTCTTGAGTTCGCCCAGAAATGCGATCGTCTGCGGCCTGAAAGTTGCGAATCTCGGCATTGGCGTTTTCCCCGCTCCCCGGCGTCAAGCGCCCGCTTCACCATCAGGCGGATGCGGGAACATGTCGCTCTCGTCCTCGCCCGGCCGCGGGGCGAGACAGGCAAAGTCCTTTTCGACGAGTATATGCAACAAGCCGCCGTCGTCCAGATCCTGATCTGCCGTAATCGATACCTGCTCACTGCCGGCCCAGTCCCTGACCGCATCCTGCGGCAAAGAAACCTGCAGAACGCCATTTGAAAAGTGCGCTGCCGGCTTGACGCAGGCCGGCGAGCTTTCCAGCACGTAATCGAAACTGACGCCGGCAGAAAACGGCACGCTCGCCTTGACCAGTCCCTGCTCACTGACAGAGTCGACTTCGCCTTGCGTCAGCCGCAACCGGATCGAATTGTCACGCAGTCTCAGTTTCATGCGGGTATCGTTGCCTGCCAGTGCATCGGTTATTTAACCACGAGTGCCGGCAGCAGGGGCAACATTAAATACCGGCGGTGCCACCGCCGACTCTTCGCGCCGGACAGACCGTTTGATTTCCAAACCTCTTTTTTTCCCTGGCGGCTGAGACCGACGCTAGCCGTCGGACAGGGAGCCCAGTAACGCCAAAACGCTTTCGTTGCCCGGAAACAGCGCCAGCAATTTCTGCGCCTGTGCCCTGGCCTCGTCGATACGGTCCTGGTCGCGCAGCATGGTCACCAGCGACCAGCCGATATCGAAGTCCGCCGGAAAGCGGCTCTGTGCCTCCGCCAGCACCCTGATTGCCGCGTCGCTCTGGCCATTCGAATGCAGCGCAATTGCGTGTACGAAAGCATAGCGGCTGTTCAGCGGGTCCAGCGTGACCGCCTGCTCCAGTTCGGCCAGTGCATCCTGTTGCTGTCCGGTGCGCACCAGCAACAGACCCAAGGCATGATGCAGGGCCGGCTCGGCAGGGTCCAGCGCGAGGCCTGCGCGCAGAAGGTTCTCCGCTTCCGCTTCGCGCTGCTGTTGCCGGTAGAGATCGGACAGGTTGACCCGCAACGATACGCTCCGCGGTTCCTTCTGTAGCCCCAGTCGATAGAACTGTTCGGCGCGCTCGCTGTCGCCACTTTCACGGAACAGGTTGCCGAGATTCCCGTGTGCTTCCGGGCGCTCGGCGATTGCAAGCTGCGCATCGATGTACTCGCGCTCCGCCCGGCGAAAATTCGCCTGCTGTGGTGGCGGCAGCGATTCACGCGCATCCGACAAAGCACGAACGGCCTCGATCCGGACTGCCCGCAGCGGATCGCGCAAGAGGAACGCGGCCCATTCCACCCGTGCGTCCGGAGGCATGAATTGCAGCGAACGCAGCGCGCCGATTCGCAGCAACGGATCGCCACTGGACAATGCCTGCCGCACCGTCGCCACGCCCCTCTGGTTGAGGGGCGGCCGAAGCAGTGTCAGGGCCGTGGCTCGCGCGATGCCAGGAAAAGAATCGTCGGCGATGGTCGCAAGCAGCGCTTCGTTCGCATTTTCCATGGCGTGCCTGCCGGCGTAGAGCGCGCCGCCGTAATGTGGCCGCCGCAGCTCGCCAAACCATTGCCGGATCGCAGCAGCCGCCCATTCCGCCGATTCCAGCTCGTGGCAACTGTTGCAGGCATTCGGCGCACCGGTTTCGCGGCTCAGGTCGGGGCGCGGGATACGGAAACTGTGGTCACGCCGGCCGTCGACGCCCATGTAGACGCGCGACGCCATATGGCAGTCCACGCACTCCACCGAATTCGTTGCGTGGCGCTGATGCTCGTTGCCGGCGAATTTCGCCGGCAGGTGGCAGGCGCTGCACACGTCGCTGACTTTTCCGCTGCTTTTCAGGGTCGCGGTATGCGGATCGTGACAATCGCTGCAACTGACGCCGGCCTGGTACATGCGGCTCTGCAAGAAAGAACCGTACACATACACTTCTTCCTGAATCTGTCCGTCGGAGTAATACAGTCCGTCTTCCAACAGCGCCGGCAGGTGCGTGTCCGCGAGTGGCAACCCGTGCCGGTAATCGGAAGCGGCCGCCGAACGTCTCGCGTGACAGCGGCCACAGGCTTCGGGCTGCACCGGCGGCCTCAGGCGCATTTCGCTGCGCGCCGCGATGCCGGTGTCGGCATTGAATTGCCAGGTGGCGGTGCCCGCGTCGTCCAGGTCAACTACCAGGCCATTGTCATCAGCCAGGGTGCCGGCAGTCGCGGCAGACACGTGTGGCGATGCGGGTCCGTGGCACGCCTCGCAGCCGACGCTGAGTTCCGACCACGTAGTACTGAAAGTGTCCGACTGCAAATCGTAGTGCTTCTGCAGGTTGATGACAATGG
>Ga0255056_10000723_pt1 | contig 10262 bp, 10 predicted proteins | sample Cases_109_1_MG_FD_183639 | JGI IMG/M metagenome (GOLD analysis project Ga0255056, IMG submission 183639) | Seawater microbial communities from Amundsen Gulf, Northwest Territories, Canada - Cases_109_1 | ecosystem: Environmental > Aquatic > Marine > Gulf | place: Canada: Northwest Territories... | reverse complement strand
AAGGCCGGGCGCCGGGCCGAGGCCAACCCCTGGGGCGAGGGGGCGACGACCTTGGAGTGGACCGTGCCCTCGCCGGCGCCATTCCATACCTTCGAAGAGCTACCGCGCATCCGCTAACCCGCGGCGCGCCGGCGGAGCGCATTAGGAGAGGCATATGACCGATACCTCGCTTGAGGTCGCTGGGATCGAGGCCACAACAAAGGCGCAGGGGCTGGCCGCCCAACCCGCGCAGTCGCGGGTCGGCGACTACGTCGCGTTGCTCAAGCCGCGGGTCATGTCGTTGGTGGTATTTACCGGCTTCGCCGGTTTGGTCGCGGCGCCGGGCGCGCTGCATCCGCTGCTGGCCACGGTGGCGGTGCTGTGCATCGCGATCGGGGCAGGTGCCGCGGGGGCCGTCAACATGTGGTACGACCGGGACATCGACGCGGTGATGCAGCGCACCCGCCGGCGCCCGATTCCGGCCGGGAAGGTGGCGCCTGAAGAGGCGCTGGCTTTCGGCGTTACGCTCACCCTGTTCTCGGTCATGCTCATGGGCCTCGCGGTCAACTGGACCGCCGCCGCGCTGCTCGCGCTCGCCAACGGTTTCTACGTCTTCGTTTACACCGTCTGGCTGAAGCGCCGGACGCCGCACAACATCGTCATCGGCGGCGCCGCCGGCGCGTTCCCGCCGATGATCGGCTGGGCCGCGGTGACCGGCGCGGTGAGCGTGGAATCGATCGCGCTGTTCATGATCATCTTCATGTGGACGCCGCCGCACTTCTGGGCCCTGGCGCTCTATCGCGAGGGCGACTACGCCAAGGCCGGCGTGCCCATGTTGCCGGTGGTCGCCGGTAAGGAGGAGACCCGGCGCCAGATCCTGATCTACGCCGCGCTGCTACTGCCGCTCAGCCTGGTGCCGGTGGCGCTCGGCATGGCGGGCGCGATTTACGGCGTGGTCGCCGCGACCATGGGCGCCTACTTCCTGTGGCTCGCGTTCCGGGTGCGGCGCGCGCGCGACGATGCCAGCGCGCGGCGCATGTTCGGCTTCTCGATCCTCTATCTGTTCGCGCTGTTCGCGGCGCTGATCGCCGAGCACGGCGCGGCTGGAATCTGGCTCGCGACGTCGGGCGTGTTGGGATGACCACCATGGCCAAACGCGGCTATCAGAGCGAGGTGCATCGCAGACAGAAGTCCAAGAACTTCGCCATGCTGCTCGCGTTGCTTGGTTTCGTGGTCCTGGTCTACTTGGTGTCCGTCGTGCGCATAGGGGGCGGCTAAGGCATGACGGCTGCCGCCCCATTCACAACCGTGGCCAGGCGGCGCAACGCCCGCACCGGCGTCGTGCTGGCCGGCATCGTGGCCGGCATGGTCGGACTGTCGTTCGCCTCGGTGCCGCTCTACCGGCTGTTCTGCCAGGTGACCGGTTACGGCGGCACCACCCAAATCGCCGCGGCCGCGCCGGGCGCCGTCTCCGAACGGGTCATCAAAGTGCGCTTCAACGCCGACACCGCGCCCGACCTGCCATGGTCTTTCAAGCCGGTTCAGCGCGAGATCGCGCTCAAGGTCGGCGAGTCCGGGCTGGCCTACTATCGCGCGCGCAACCTGGCTGCCGAGGCGGTGACCGGGACCTCGACCTTCAACGTCACGCCGCTCAAGGCCGGGCGGTATTTCAGCAAGGTTCAGTGTTTCTGCTTCGACGAGCAGCGCCTCGAGGCCGGGCAGGAGCTGGACATGGCGGTCAGCTTCTTCGTCGATCCGGAGATCCTGTCCGACCGCAATCTGGACGAGGTCAAGACCATCACCCTATCCTACACCTTTTTCCGCGCCCCCGGTGACGCGGAGACCGGAGCCGAACAGGCCAATGCCGACGCCAGTGCCGCGCCGCCGCGCGCAAGAGGATCGTTATGAGTGAAACCCACGCCACCGGACAGAAACATCCCTACCATCTGGTCGCGCCGAGTCCCTGGCCGCTGTTGGGCGCGTTTTCGGCCGGCGCCTTGTTCGTCGGCGTGCTTCTGTTCATGCGCGGGGTCACCGGCTGGCTGATTCCGATCGGCCTCGGCCTGGTCCTGCTCACCATGTTCTTTTGGTGGCGCGACGTGGTCAAAGAAGCGACCTTCCAGAAGCTGCATACGCCGATCGTGCAGATCGGCCTGCGCTACGGCATGGCCTTGTTCATCGCCTCGGAGGTGATGTTCTTCGCCGCCTTCTTCTGGGCCTATTTCAACGCCGCGCTCTACCCGACCGAGGCGATCGGCGGGGTCTGGCCGCCGGAGGGCCTGACGGTCTTCGATCCCTGGTCGGTGCCGTTGCTCAACACCATCATCCTGCTGACCTCGGGCTGCACGGTGACCTGGGCTCACCACGAGCTGCTCGAGGGCAACCAGAAGGGCGTGGTCCAGGCCCTGGCGCTGACGGTGCTTCTGGGCATCACCTTCACCGGCTTTCAGGCCTACGAATACATCAGCGCGCCGTTCGGCTTCACCGACGGCATCTACCCGACGACGTTTTTCATGGCGACCGGGTTCCACGGCTTCCACGTCATCATCGGCACCATCTTCCTGGCCGTCTGTCTGGTCCGGGCGGCCAAGGGCCACTTCACCCCGGACCACCACTTCGGTTTCGAGGCGGCGGCCTGGTACTGGCATTTCGTCGACGTGGTCTGGCTGTTCCTGTTCACCTGCATCTACTGGCTCGGCGCCGGCGACGCGCCCATGCACTAGTTCGGATTTGGTCGACGTGGTTCGTGCCAGCCCACAGCGCTCGGCGATCGCCACCGGCCTGGCCTGCAAATGCCCGCGCTGCGGCCAGGGGCGGCTCTTCGCCGGCTTTCTGACCGTGGCCGAGCGCTGCGCCACCTGCGGCCTCGACTTCAAGAAAGCCGACAGCGGGGACGGCCCGGCGGTGTTCATCATTTTCATCCTGGGCTTTCTGGTGGTGCCGGCGGCGTTCTGGGTCGAGTTCCGCTTTGAGCCGCCGATGTGGCTGCACCTGACGATCTGGCCGCCGGTTATCCTGGGCGGCGCGCTCGGCCTGCTGCGGCCCATGAAGGGCGTGCTGATCGCGCTGCAATACCGCCACCAGGCGAGCGAGTCCGGCACCATCGACTACGACGGCGACGGATGACGGCCCGGGCCGCCCCGAGCCGTCCCGGCATGAATGCCTTGGGCCGACGCCGCTTCCGGCCACGCTTCTGGCCGAGCCTGACGACCGCGCTCGCACTCGCGGTGCTCGTGGCCATGGGCAACTGGCAGCTCGAGCGGCTGGAATGGAAGCGCGGCCTGAGCGCGGAGATGACCCAGCGCATGGCCGGCCCGGTCCTCGCCCTGCCGCCGCCGCCGGTGGACGCGGCCGCGCTGCGCTACCGCCCGATCCGGCTCGTGGGCCGCTTCCACCACGACCGCGAGCTCTACCTCGAGGCGCGCAGCCACGAGGGCCGGGTCGGGCTCCACCTGGTGACGCCGTTCGAACTCGACGACGGCCGGGTGGTGCTGGTCGACCGCGGCTGGGTGCCAATCGAACGGCGCCGGCCCGAAACCCGCCCAGAGAGCCAGATTGGGGGCCAGGCGGCGGGCCGGGTGCGCGTCACCGGCACGATTCGGACCGGCGGTTGGAACGGCTACGAGTTCCTGCGCCCGGAAAACGACCCGGCCGGCAACGCTTGGGTCTGGATGGACTTGCCGCGCATGGCCGCGCGCGTGGCTCTCGAGGGCACCGGCCTTGGGGGCACCGGCCTTGGGGGCGCCGGCCTTGGGGGTACGGAGCGCGGTTACTACCTGGTCGCGGGCGCCGCGCCCAATCCGGGCGGCCTGCCCATCGGCCGCGCGCCCGGCGCCCAGCAGCCCAACAACCATCTGGGATACGCGCTCACCTGGTATGCGCTTGCCTTGGTGCTGCTGGTCATTTACCTGCTGCACCAATCGCGCCCGGAGCCGGAGCCGGAGCCAGAGATCGGAGAGGAAACCCCATGACCGCCTACCAGGACCTGGAGGCGCGCTTCAAGCGCTTGGGTGCGCTCGGCGAGGCGGCGGGCCTGCTGCACTGGGACGCCTCGGTCATGATGCCCTCGGGCGGCGCGGCGGCGCGCGGCGAGCAGCTCGCCGCCCTCGATCTGACCTGCCACGAGCTGATCGCCGACCCGGCGCTGGCCGATCTCTTCGCCGCGGCCGAGCAAGAGGCGGACGCTCTCGATCCTTGGGCGCGCGCCAACCTGCGCGAAATGCGCCGGCGCTGGCGCCATGGAACCGCGCTGGAGCCGGCCTTGGTCGAGGCCCTGAGCCGGGCCGGCAATACCTGCGAAATGGTCTGGCGTAAGGCCCGTGCCGAGGCCGATTTCGCCATGGTGCTGCCGAAGCTCAAGGAACTGCTCGGTCTGGTGCGCCAGGCCGCCGCCGCCAAGGCCGAGGCGCTGGGTTGCGCGCCCTACGACGCGCTCCTGGACGAGTTCGAGCCCGGCGGTTCCTCGGCGCGCATCGACGCCATCTTCGACGGCCTGGCCGCCTTCCTGCCCGATTTTCTGGTGCAAGTGCTGGAGCGCCAGGCGGCGGCGCCCGCGCCGCGACCGCTCGACGGGCCGTTCCCCCTCGACAAGCAGCGGGCGCTCGCCCGGCGGCTGATGGCGGCGGTCGGTTTCGATTTCGAACACGGCCGCCTCGACGTCAGCCTGCATCCGTTTTGCGGCGGCGTGCCCGAGGACATTCGCATCACCACGCGCTACGACGCGGCCGACTTCACCAAGGCGCTGATGGGGGTGCTGCACGAGACCGGCCACGCCATGTACGAGCGCAACCTGCCCGCCAATTGGCGCCTGCAGCCGGTCGGCGCCGCCTGCGGCATGGCGGCGCACGAGAGCCAGTCGTTGCTGGTCGAGATGCAGGCCTGCCGTTCCGCCGCCTTCGCGGGCTACCTGGCGCCCTTGGCGCGGCAGGCATTCGGCGGCGAAGGCGCGGCCTGGGAGCCGGACAACCTGTTGCGCCTCAGCAACCGGGTCGCGCCGGGCTTCATCCGGGTCGACGCCGACGAGGTCACTTATCCGGCCCACGTGATCCTGCGCTACCGCCTCGAGAAAGCGATGATCGCCGGCGAGATGGAACCGGACGACCTGCCCGAGGCCTGGAACGCCGGCCTGGAGGCGCTGCTCGGCATCACGCCGCCCGACGATGCGCTCGGCTGTCTCCAGGACATCCACTGGTACGACGGCGCCTGGGGCTACTTTCCGACCTATACCCTGGGCGCCATGGCCGCCGCTCAGATTTTCGCCGCCGCCACCGCGGCCGTGCCGGAGATCCCCGAGGCCATCGGCCGCGGTGATTTCGCGCCGCTGATGGCCTGGCTCGGCGAGAATGTGCACGGCCTCGGCTCGCTCCACACCACCGACGGTCTGCTAGAGCAGGTCACCGGCAAACCCCTCGACCCCAAGGTCTTCGTGGCCCACCTCAAGGCGCGGTATTTGGGGCAGGGGTAAGGTGGCGGCGTTGGGCCGGACCGTGTCTCAGCGTGAAGTTCGACGCGGTGAACGCACCCAGCGGACTCGCATGTCGGCTAATTGGGGAAGATCGGAAGTCCGAAAGGACACCGCCGAACAGCCGCTCATAGCCAAAAATAGACGTTTTGGCCGTTTCCAAACAATTGGATTTTCAGTCGCAAATTGGCTAGTCTTTTGACCCAGGGGGCCATGCATGGAGCGCAAACTAACAGTAATCCTGGCTGCCGATGTTGCCGGTTACAGCCGCCTCATGGAGGCTGACGAGGAAGCGACCGCTCGCACAATAAACAAATATCGGGAGATCATAGATGGTTTGGTCGTGAGCCATCACGGCCGGGTGTTCGGTAGCGCCGGCGATAGCGTCGTCGCTGAGTTCGCCAGCCCGGTCGAGGCCGTGCGTTGTGCGGTCGCGATTCAGCGCGATCTTGAAGCTCAAAATGTGGATCTTCCCGAAGATCGGCGCATGCGCCTTCGCATAGGTATCAATCTCGGTGACGTGATAGTCGAAGGCGATAACCTGCTTGGCGATGGCGTGAATATCTCGGCGCGCCTCGAAGCGCTTGCCGAGCCTGGCGGCATCTCCCTCGCGCGGTCGGTATTCGACCAGGTGAAGAAGCAGCTCGATCTGGGTTACGAATACCTTGGCGAGCATGAGGTCAAAAACATCGCCGAACCTGTCCAGGCTTATAAAGTGCTGCTGGATCCGACGGATATCGGAAAACTTCCAAGCGCCGAGCGTTCATCCGGTGCCCGGCGGTGGCCCATGGCCATTGGTCTTGCCGCACTTCTGATTGCCGGTGGTGCCATTGCCTATGTCTACACCGCCAATCAGATGGATTTGGCACCGGTCAAATCGGAAAAAGTGGCCTTGCCGCTGCCCGACAAACCGTCAATCGTCGTATTGCCGTTCTCCAATCTCTCGGGCGATGCCGGGCAGGATCATTTGGTCGAGGGAATTACCAACGCGGTCAGAACGCATCTGTCAAAGTTCCCGCAGCTTTTAGTCATCGCTGGGACAACCGCCGGCGCTTTTAAAGACAAATCAATTAGGGCCCGCGATATCGGCCGCGAGCTGGGCGTGCGCTATGTGCTGGACGGGAGCTTCAATCGTGGAGGCGAAACACTGACCGTCAATGCGGAATTGATAGAAGCCGAAAAGGAGCACACGGTATGGGCCGAACAATACGAATTTACGGTCGACGACCCCTTTTCCGTTCAGGCCGAGCTTATCCGAGAGATCGCGAGCACGATGCGCTTTGTCATGGAGGAAAAGGCGATTGCGGCTGTACAGCGCCACCCAACCGAAAGCCCCAAGGCTTACGACCTCTACCTGCGTGCGATGGCGGAATCACAGTCGCTTAGCACGGGCGGGAAAAAGGAGTCGATCCGCCTGCTAAACCAAGCGATCGAGCTGGATCCTAATTTTCTCGCGGCCCATATTGAGCTGAGCGGGCGCTACCTTAGTCTTTGGCGCTTTGGAGGGGCGGAGGACCCGGAAGAGGCATTGCGGTTGGCGCGCCATCACGCCGAGCGTGTGCTGCAACTCGACCGCACAGATTACCGCGGGAACTACCGCCTCGGCATGCTCCATCTTTTTGCCGATCACGAGCACGAGCTTGCCTATGCCGCCTTCCGGCGCGCACTCGACAAGAATCCGAACGATGCCGACATTCTGCACGACATGGGCTTCTTGCGCTCGCTGATGGGAGAGGGTGCCGAGGCCATTGAGTGGAACAACAAGGCAAAAAGGATAAACCCGCGCTATCCCGGCTGGTACAATTTCAACGCGGCCCTCTCGCATTTTTGGGTGAAAGATTACGACCAGGCGTTGATACTCTCGAAAACTGCGATGGCGGCCTATCCCAAATCCCTCGCACCAAGACGCATTTTGATCGTGTCGCTCGTTGAGATGGGTCGAATTGAGGAAGCGAAGAAGGAGGTCGTAAAATATCTGGCGATCGGGCCTGATTTCCGACTGTCGACCTTCCGCAACATGCCATTCCAGCACAAAGTCGATCAGGATCGCTACTTCAATGCACTGCGAAGGGCAGGCATTCCGGACTAGATAGCTGTTTTGGCCGAGGTCCGGTGAGGGGCAAAACTCCCCGTACACCACGGGTGTCCGTTAGGTTTGGAGCTTGCGGTGAAGCAGACGAAATCCGCTGAAAAGCAGACATCCCGGCCGTTGCATGGGCGGAGCTCAAAACCGCGACACGCGACCGGTATACTCCTCGACCGCAAAGTCTTCGAGGCACACCTGAAGGCGCGGTTTTTGGGCGACGGCTAGGGCGCGTTCGGCCGGACCGTATCTCAGTCTGAAGTTTGACGCGGTGAAGGCACCCAGCGCAGCGCCGCCTGTCAGCGATCGTTTCCGCCGATTTAGTCGGCTCTTCACGGCTTATGGACGTCGACGATGCCGGCACGCGTGAGCAGTTGCGGTCACATCGCCGGGAGCCGATGGACCCCAAGATCGCTGAGCATGGCGGTCGCAGCCAATGAAACGGAAGCTCTCACGGCAGACGTCATAAGAAGACGTCGCCGCCATTCGGACTCAGGCACTGGCCTTGGAAAAAGCCGGATTCATCGGAGGCGAGAAAGACATAGCTGGGCACGATCTCGGCGACCTCTGCGAAGCGGCCCTTGGGGATCGATTGCCGGATCGATTCCAGCAGCGCCTTGGTGGCAACACCCAGTAACGGCGTATTGGTGGCGCCGGGGGCTACACAGTTGGCGTTGATGTTTCGCTCGCCGATCTCCAGCGCCAGTGAGCGGGTGAAGCCGATGATGCCGGCCTTGGCCGCTGTATAGTGTGCGTATCCGGGTGCCCCCTTGTAGGCGAGCTGCGAGGCTGTATTGATTATCTTGCCGTAGTTCTGCTTGTACAACAGCGGTAGGATCCGCCGCGTCATCATGAAAGCGCCGCGTAGGTGGATCGCGATCATCCGGTCCCAGGACTCGATCTCCATCGTATCGACCGCCGCTGTTTCCGCGATGCCGGCATTGTTGACTAGAATATCGAAGCCGCCGAGTTTTTCGTAGCCGGTATCGACCAAGTGATCGACCTGATCCTGCTGGCTGACGTCGGCCTGGATGGCGAAGCAGCGTTGACCCAGCGCCTCGATTTCGCGGCTCACCGCGGCGGCATCGACCTCCTGCTCCGGCCCGGGATAGTTGATGATGACATCGGCGCCCTCGGCCGCGAAGGCAATGGCGACGCCGGCGCCGATGCCAGAGCTGCTACCGGTGATTATCGCCCTCTTATTTGCAAGCCTGGCCATGGCGTGTCTCCGTTCGATGAAACAATAAGGCGCCTCATTTGCGATCGATCATCGCGGTCAGCGCAGGTGCCAGATTTCGGGCCGGCTTCGAGGCCGGCTGCGCAAAGCTGCCACGCGCCGGCGGTCCGAGGTTCAGGGCGACCAGGCTCTCCGCCAACTGCACCGCACAGCTGATGCCGTCAATCACGGGCACCGGAACCTGGGGCGCGATCTCGCGCGCCAGCCCGGCGACCGGCCCGCCGCCCAGGATCACGACCTCGGCATCGTCCTCCTCGACGGCGAGGAGGCATTGCTCGACCAGATGGTCGGCCAGGTCCTGCTTCGCCCGTGTGATGTCGGGAACCGGCACGGTGAGCGCCCGCGCGCTCGCCATCCGCCCGTCGAGGCCATGCTCGGCGGCGCATTCCATGTACCAGGTGCGCAATCGCTTGGTCAGGCAGACGATCGAATAGCGTCGTCCCTGGGTATAGGCGATCAAGAACGCCGCCTCGGAGATTCCGAGGACGGGAATGTCCACCAACTCCCTGGCGGCATGCAGACCCGGGTCGCCGAAGGCCGAGATGATCGCCGCGTCGCAGTCCGCCCGATACTCGGCCAAGGTCTCCAGCACGGCGTGGGAAGCGATGGCGGCTTCGATCCGATTTTCAATATAGAGCGTACCGAAATTTGCCGTGACAGCGACGATCTCGGTACCAGGCGAAGCCGATCTCCGCGCCTCACTTGCCATTACCTCGGTAATACTATCTGTAATATTTGGATTGATGAGAAGTATTTTCATGAAATAATCTCGAAAATCCTCAGGAATTCCTAGGTATATTGTTAAGATAAGTTCATATAATGCATACTGATACTTATCTGATAGCCGCTCGCCTTGAGTATCAGAGTGACCATTCGAGTTCTCGACGACAATACGCCTGGAGGCAGTGGTGAATGAGAGTCTAGCGCACCGCTGATCGTTGTGCCACCGATTGCGGAATGTCCGAGTTGGTCCAAAGTCCCCGTACACCACGGGTGTCCGTTAGGTCCGGAGCTTGCGGTGAAGCACACATCCCGCCCGTTGTAGGGGCGGCGTTTCGAACCGAGACAGACCACCGGCAAACCCCTCGACCCCAAAGTCTTCGAGGCCCACCTGAAGGCGCGGTATTTGGGCGACGGCTAGCGCGCGTGCACCTAGGCCGGGTCGTGTCTCAGTCTGAAGTTCGGCGCGGTGAAGGTACCCAGCGGACTCACAGGTCGGCTAATCGGGGAAGATCGAAAGTTCGAGAGGACCCCGCCGAATAGCCGTTCATAGCCGGAAGGCGACATGGCCGACCCATCAAAGGATGCCGCTTTCTGGCTCATCGCGATGCCGTTGGATGGGAGCCGTCCACTGCATCAAGAGCAGACATTTGCGATTTGCGGAATGTCCACGCATGATGCCTCTTCACTTGAGAATGCGAGTTGCAAAATCCCCATGAAAGCACACATTGTCCTTGCCCACCCCGAGCCTAAATCGTTCAACGCACATCTGGCGAATATGG
>Ga0255056_10000720_pt1 | contig 10267 bp, 7 predicted proteins | sample Cases_109_1_MG_FD_183639 | JGI IMG/M metagenome (GOLD analysis project Ga0255056, IMG submission 183639) | Seawater microbial communities from Amundsen Gulf, Northwest Territories, Canada - Cases_109_1 | ecosystem: Environmental > Aquatic > Marine > Gulf | place: Canada: Northwest Territories... | reverse complement strand
CACTCCTCTCACAACATCGAACTCCAACCCTTTTGCCTGATGGAGTGTGGTGAGCGTCACCCTGTCATCGACAGATCGATGGGAGAGGAGTGGTGTCGCTTCGAAGCCTTCGTCTTCCGTCAACTCGAAGAACCGAGCAAGGCTGAGATCAGGATCCCGTTCGGCCTGCCGACCGAGGGCCTGGGCGAAAGCGGCCCAAGCCTTCCGCCATTCGACTCTGGTGGCGTCCGAGACGATGGCCGGAATGCCGTCGAGATGGGTCCAGACTTCCCAGAAACCGTCAATCGCACTTTGTGCGGTAGCCCAGCTGGCATCCGAGAGCAACGTCTTGAGGCCAACCAGGTCGGGCAGTTTTTCCTCGACAACATGAGCCCATGCCGCCCATGTCCGTCGTCGTGTCCTCAACAAGTCTCGCTCTTGGCCGAGCCCAAGACCAACAACCGGACCGAGGAGAATACGTCGCATCGCCCGATCGGCGTCGGAGGCCTGCAACGGCGAGGTGATCGGAAGGCTGGCTCCGTGGACTGAGGCGATGACGAGATCTGCGAACACACGCACCGCCGGGTGGTCGACCAGACGACTGGCGGGGGGATCGTGGGGCACACCGCGACGGTCGAGTGCCCGCGACAATTCGCTGATCAGCTCCTTCTTCGAACGGACAAGAACTGCGATCGCCGACAGATCGACATTGTCGACTCGAACGGAGTGCTCGACTTCTCTTGCTATCCACTCTGCTTCGGCGGTCTCCTGGTCGAAAATATATGTCTCGGTTCGCCCTTCGTGAGGCGCCGGTCTGACCGGACCGGCCGCTCCGGGCAACTCTCCGCTGGAGACAACGGTCAGGGCCGAGCTGAGAATCCCAGCAGGTACACGAAAACTCTCGGAGAGAACGATCCGTTTCGATTCGGAGTGGGAATCGGTGAAATCGGCCACGTTGCGGAGCTCCGCTCCCCGAAATGAGAAGATTGATTGGTATGGATCCCCGGCGACGGTGAGGTTGGCGTTGTTTTCGGCGATCAGACCTGCGAGTTTTGCTTGTGCGGGGCTGGTGTCCTGGTACTCGTCGACAAGGACGTACTTGAACCGATCCACCAGTTGGCGACCCACACCAGTTTCGATCAAATCGATTGCCGTGGTCAGCAGCGTTCCGTAGTCGGTCCGCCCCGATTCGGTGAGGTGAGCGAGGTAGCGGCGATATAGGCCGGGGATCCCACTCCAGTCGCTACGCGAACGGGCTCTTGTTTCCAGTTCGTCTGGTGTTAGTAGACGTTCGGAGCAACGCATCAAGAAGTCGGCCACCTCAGCGGCGAAGGCAGGTGTTCCCAGGATTCCCCGGTAGGTGATCGGCCAAGGGGCTGGATCTTCCGCCGCCAGGATCTCAGACACCACCCCAACCTGCTCGGGTGTGGTCAGTGGCACCAACCGTTCACCATCGGTTGCTGCCTCGATGAGACGAAGTGCCAGCGAGTGGAACGTGGTTGTGTCCACCGGGATTCCGGTGGCCCCGATTGAATCTTCGATTCTTCGGGCCAGGTCGGCAGAGGCGCGTCGTGAGAAACAGAGAACCACGATCTCGTCTCGTCGTGCCAGTCCGGACGCCACCAAGTGGGAAACCCGTCGTACGAGGAATTCGGTCTTGCCCGTTCCCGGACCCGCCACGACCATTTGGTACCCGTCAGTATCAGCGATCGCCTGAGACCACTCATCTGGGCCAATGCGCTTCTCGCGCTTCGTCTCCCGCTCAACCACGTGGCGATCGTAGGTGTTAGGCGGCGACGGGTAGACCCTCATCGCTATCCACCAACAACTCGGCGTCGATGCCGAACTTCGCCAAATAGGCGACCGGGTCAGTGAACGCGTCGCTGGGCTGGAACGTGTTGTTCAAAGTGCTCATGGAAGACAACCTACGCCCTACCCCTGACAGATTCCTTAGTCTGCCTTTGAGGCACCATCTGGCTCTCCCCATTGCTTAGGATTCACAACGTCCGATTAGGCCATGGAGGCTCCCTTGGAAAACGGAAGCGAATTCGATTCACCGATGTATCACGAGGCCGTCGGTCAGTTCGACCGGGTAGCGGCGCTGATGGGCCTCGACGCAAATGTTTCCGACCGTCTCCGCAGTCCGCAGAGGTCGACGATCGTCTCCTTCCCATTCCGACATGACAACTACACCCAGGTCGACACCATCTTCGGCTACAGGGTTCAGCACCTGACCACGATGGGACCGACCAAGGGTGGAATCCGGTTCGACGCAGATGTCGACCTCGGCGAGGTATCAGCGCTGGCGATGTGGATGACCTGGAAGTGCGCCATCGTTGGCGTGCCTTTCGGCGGAGCCAAAGGCGGGGTACGTATCAACCCCATGGAATTGTCCCGTGCTGAGCTGCAACGGGTCACGCGGCGCTTCACCATGGAGATCATCAACGTGATTGGGCCCGAGACCGACATACCTGCACCCGATCTTGGTACCAACGAACAGGTGATGGCATGGCTGATGGATACCTACTCACAGCATGTGGGACACGCGGTCCCGTCTGTGGTGACGGGCAAACCACCTGCCCTTGGCGGCAGTGTTGCAAGACGGGAGGCGACAGGACGTGGGCTGATGTTCCTGCTTCCACAGGCCGCCCAGTCAATCGACCTCAACCCGATCGGCGCCAGTGTTGCCATCCACGGATTTGGCAACGTAGGTCGATATGCAGCCGTGGCAGGCGAGGAGATGAAAACCAACGTGGTCGCGGTGTCTGATATCTCGGGCGCGGTGTACAACCCGGACGGTCTCGACATAGGGGCTGTTGGCAAATGGGTCGACGAGAATCGTTTTCTCGAGGGATACCCCGACGCCGACTTCATCGACGGAAATGCCATCTTTGGCCTCGATGTGGAAGTGCTGGTCCCAGCCGCTATCCAGGGGGTTCTCCACAAAGACAACGCAAACGACGTGAAGGCCAAGTTGGTCATTGAGGGTGCCAACAACCCGACAACTCTCGAGGCCGACGACATGCTCCGCGAGAATGGCGTTTCTGTCGTGCCCGACATCCTCGCCAACGCCGGCGGTGTGACCGTTTCTTACTTCGAATGGGTCCAGGACGTGCAGAAGTACTTCTGGACCGAGAACGAGATTGTCGCCCGGCTACGGGAGATCATGATCAGAGCATTCGACGACGTGGCGACTATCGCACGCGCCGAAAACGTAAATATGCGAAACGCTGCCCTCATAAAGGGAATTCGCCGGGTCGCTGACGCCAAGCTGGTGAGGGGGATTTTCCCCTAAGGCTGGTGAGCGTGTGAACGTCGGGGGGTTTGAAGGGGGGTCGTCCCCCCTCAGTGTCGCTGTCGCCGACGCCAAGCCGGTGAGGGGGATTTTCCCCTAAGGGTTGTCAGTCTTTGGTTCGTCTTTCCAGGCTGGGCAAATGTCACGGAACGAGCACCAATCGCACAACCTCCCTGTGCGCGTTGGAAAGCGATCTGATGCCAGAGCCCGGTCGATTGCATTCCACAGTGCCCGGAGCTGGCCTTCCATTGCTTCGAGTTGCTGATCGTCGATGGGCAGTGTGTAGAGAGTTGGCCCGCTGAGATAGAGAAGTCTGAGCTCCTTAGGGGTCTCCCCTGTGCGATTTCGGATCAACAGCGCGTAGATCTTCAAAGCGAAAAAGGCACTCAGTGCGTACCGCTCAGGTGGGGCTCGGCCTGTCTTGTAGTCGGTGATGATGAGATCTCCGTCAGAGTCGCGGTCAATTCGATCGAGAATGCCTCGAATCACGATCCCATCGAGATCCTCGAGCATGTCGAGTTCCCGGTCCTCAGGATCGAAGGTCGTGGGATTCTCGATCGCGAAGTAATTGGAGAGCAGTTTCAGTGATTCGACCCCCCAGGCACGTTCCTCCTCCACGTTGTCGAACAGACCCTCAAACTCCTCTTCGCCACGAACCTCGGTCCACGCCTCGCGGAAGAGGTCAAACAGACGGTCAGGAGTTCGTTCCTCGATCTTGTCATCGAACAACCTCTGTAGCGCCAGGTGGGCAGTGGTACCGCGAGCCTGGTAGATCGAAGTGGGTTCCGGCAATCTGTCGATGGCTCGAAACTTGAACAGCTGCGGACACGTCTTGAAATCTCCGGCCCGACTGGGGGATAGGGTTTCGAGACGGGGGTTTTCCAGCTGAACTGTCATGACTCCGATCTTAGGAACGGCATGGGACAGAAACTGGGAAGGTCAAGGACCAACCGACTTTGGTTCCTCGGCTTGGGCGGGGAGATCAGGTGGCGGTACTTCTTTTTGACGTGTCCGATCGAGGTTCCGGGCAGTACGCAGAAACAGCGCCGCAACCAATGCCACGATCATCCCTGCGACTATCAAGGAACGCTGCACACCGAGAACGGCGGCTGCCCACGGAGCGATCGCAAGTGGAATCAGATGGCCGACTTCGGAGTGAATGTGATTGACACCCATGATGCGTCCGACCATCTCGGGTGGCGAGTTCAACTGGATCATGGTGCGGTGCAACGGCGCCATCATGCCGATGATGAGCCCCCAGAACACACCAGCCACCACAACAATCGAGAGGATGTCGGTACCGACATAAGCGAGCACACCTACTGCGTTCATCGCAACGAGGAACGTGAGGAAGGTCGCGGTACGGAGGCGACTCGGGAGGCGTGAGGCCACAAATGTTCCCCCCAGCAGTCCGAGTCCGAAGATCGAGTTGACCCAGCCGAGGGTTTCGATTTCGACGCCAAGCGTATCCCTGAAGAAGAGAGGCTCCAGGGAGCTAAAGGTGCCAAATAGCAGCCAGACGGCTGTTCCCAGCCAGATGTAGAAGCGAAGCCGACGATGACCATACGAGTAGGAGAATCCTTCGCGTAGTTCTTGCCAGCCCTTGCGCCTCTCCTCCGTCTTCTCGATCTTTCGGACCTTCACACCAACGATGAGGAGAGCGGCAATCGCCGAGGTGATCGCGTCGAGCACGAATATCGAGTTGACGCCGACCAGTCCGGCGAGGAGAGCCCCGGCCGCCGGACCCACTACAAAGGCCATCCAAGAAGCTCCCTCAATGAGACCGTTGATGCGTCCGAGTTCGTCCGGGTCTTCGGTGAGGAAGGGTGCAAAGGATGAAATGGCTGTGAAAACCGGCGTGCCGACGAGGCCGAGGATGAATGTGGTGACAACCAGGGACGGGATGGTGTTGGCGAAAATCATCGCCAAGGCTGCGGGGATGAAAAGGACCTCGCCAACGATTACGACCCTGCGCGGATCGAAGCGGTCAACGAGAACACCGGCTACAGAGGCGCCGATCAGTGATGCCACACCCAACGCTGCCATGACCGCTGCCAGTTGAGAAGGAGTGGCATCGAGCGTGAAGGCGGCCTTGCCCCATATACCTACGAAGAACGCAGCCTCACCCCCGACCCGGGATATGAAGCGCGCCAAAACGACCTTGCGGACACTGGCATTTACCCACATCAGCGTGACGCTAGCTACGTTCGCGAAAACACCATCTAAGACGCGAAAACAATGGAGTTGGATTGCTTGACGGTGACTTCTGCCCTTCGTACGTTTCGGTCAACCACATGTCCGGGGGCCCGCTTTCCCGGTGAGTGGTTAGAGAAGCCCCGAGAGGGCTGAGGCTTTGGCTAGCGCTACGGCTCAGGCTCCATCGGGGTCTTCTCGCGCTCTATGCCGACTTTTGGCGGCCGAAATGGGCCTCGCGAAAAGTGAAATACTGGTCGCGAAAATCATTCAGGCTTTCAGCTTGTGCAGCGGGTAGGGATGGTCTACTTTTCCTCTCACGTCGACGGGGAAACCCGCTGACACGCCAGAGAGACAGGAAACTGTCAGGAAGGCGACCGAAAGCCAAAGGGAAACCGGAGGCGGAAGGTCAAGGATTGAAAGCCAAAGGGAAACCGGAGGCGGAAGGTTCGGACGGAAAGCGACCGGGAAACTGGGAACGGAACGTCCACCCGGCGCAAACGGGAAACCGGGTGCATCGGGGGTCGAGAGACTGATGGGGATCCTTCGGGATCGTCACGGGTAAACCGGCCGCAAGCCTTAAGGCTTGCAACTCGACCTTGGAAACGGGGAAGAGAGCGGCCCTCGGGTCGCACAGCCGCTGGCTTCGGCCAACGGCGACCTCCCGAGCGGAGTTCGGTCCCCGGCCGGATGTAAGCGAAGGAATGAGGAGCCCCGAGAGGGTTGAAGCTTCGGCCAAGACTCCCTCGGGGTTTTCTCGCGTCTTCGGGGGCTCGGGGTATTTTCACCGTTTAGGCTCCCGGCCTCATGGCTTACCCGACACGGTTGCTCAGTGACGACGAGATCATCGAAGCCGAGTTTCGACCTCATTGGTCGGGTCTGCTGCGTGAGGGTCTGGTCGTCGTCATCGGTCTTGCGATCGCAGTAATCCTGGTGATTCTCGATGCACCCGCCTGGACGTTTGTGGCCTTGCCGTTGCTTGTCTTAGTTTTTATCGCGAAAGGCGCCATCAAGTGGTTCACGACTCTCCATGTGATCACCAATGAGCGAGTGATTTATCGAGCCGGTTTCATTGCAAAGCGAGGTAAAGAGATCCCTCTCGAGGTGATCAACGACATCGCCTTCAACCAGACCATTGTCGAGAAGATCTTTGGCACCGGTGATCTCATGATCGAATCCGCCGGCACTCACGGACAAACACGCTATCGGGACATTCCAAGGCCAGAAGCGATCCAATCTCTGCTCTACGCGGCGCGTGAGACTCGCATGCTCCATATCAAAGGTGGGCAAGGCGCTGCGACTGTGGAGTCAACCGCCTCACAACTCGACAAACTGTCGCGTCTTCACGACGAGGGCAAACTCACGGACGAAGAGTTCGATGAAGAAAAGAAGAAATTACTCGGAGGTAATTGATGCCGCACATGCAGGACGATTTTCCGCTTCTCCTGTCGACGCTTTACGACAACGCCGTATGGCAGCACCCTGACCAGGAGATCGTTTCTGTCGAGTCCGATAGATCGATTGCACGGTCCACTTATGCCTCTACAGATGTGCGGGTTCGCAAACTCGCGTCTGCTTTTGACGCGCTCGGCCTAGAAGTTGGAAGTGCAGTCGGAACCTTCGCTTGGAACAACCAGAGACATCATGAGCTCTACTGGGCCACCGCCAACTCGGGCAGGGTCTGCCACACCGTCAACATCCGACTTTTTGCCGACCAGATCGCCTACATCATCAACCATGCCGAGGACAAGGTCATCTTTGTTGATCCGGACTTGGTCCCACTTTTGGCACCCCTTGTTGAAAAGCTCGAGACAGTCGAGCGTTACGTCGTCATGGGGGATAGTGGCAGCGACGATCTGCCTGGTTCGGTCGCCTATGAGGATCTCATCGCTGATCAACCTGAGCACGGCAGCTGGCCCCAGCTTGATGAGCGGTCGCCGATGATGCTCTGTTACTCGTCCGGGACCACCGGCAACCCGAAAGGTGTCGCCTACACCCAACGCTCCACATACATGCACACGATTTCGGGTCTCGCCAACTTCCCCATCGGTCCTACCGACAATGTGCTCCCGGTTGTCCCGATGTTTCATGCTGCCGCGTGGGGCTATCCATTCCTGGCGACGACCAACGGGGCGAAGCTGACCTATCCAGGGCCTGACCTTTCACCACAGGGTGTCCTCGGTCTGATCACAGACGAAGCTGTCACCTTCAGTGCCGGCGTTCCCACGGTTTGGCTGGGTATTCAGCAACACCTGATCGCCAACCCTGAGGTTGATACATCTTCGATCAGGGCCTTCCTGTGTGGTGGCTCCGCAGTGCCTAGAGCAATGATCAAGTGGTATTTGGAAGAGCGCGGAGTGCGCGTAGTTCAAGGCTGGGGGATGACCGAGACCAATCCGATCGCATCGATATCTCAGCTGAAACCGCATATGGAGGATTGGGACATCGAGCGTCAGCTCGACATCCTCGAAACGGCCGGTAAGCCTATTCCTGGGCTTCAAGTCAAGATCGTTGACGAAGAAGGGGAGCTGCTTCCACATGATGGGGAGGCATTTGGCGAGTTGCTCATTCGAGGACCTTGGATCGCCGCCGAGTATTACAAAGACGATCGAACTGCTCAGTCTTTCGTAGACGGCTGGCTGAGAACCGGGGACGTCTGCAAGATCACCCCTGAGGGATATATCCGTATCACCGACCGAGCCAAAGACGTGATCAAGTCTGGAGGAGAGTGGATCTCATCGCTTGATGTCGAAAACGCCTTAATGGCTCACCCGGGTGTTGCCGAGGCCACCGTTGTCGGGTTGAAGCACAGCAAGTGGCAAGAGCGCCCTGCCGCCTTTGTAGTGGCCGTAGAAGGCGGCGAGGTTACAGAAGCCGATCTGATTGAATTCCTGTCTGACAAGGTGGCCAAGTGGTGGCTGCCAGACAAAGTCGTGTTCATCGACGCGATTCCCAAGACCGGTACTGGAAAGTTCGACAAGAAGGTCGTGCGTGACGAGTACAGCGACCTGTTGATGGACGAGGAGTCGCTACTACCGCCGACCGACGCCTAGGTCGACTCGACCCACTCGCTACGCCACTTCGGCGCCTCAAAGGATTTGGCGAAATAGGTCGTTTCTTCGGCAATGAGCCGGCTGCGCACCTTGAAGATCGAACATGTGTGGTAGGTGTCGCCATTTGGGTAAGTCAAGATCGCCTGGCCGACGATCAGCTCGCCGTCCTCGACGATGGTCACTGCTGACATGCCAAATGGGAATGGCGACGAGGGAGCGGAGATTTTCTCGGTTGTATCAAGGATCACATCGTCCCCGCCTGTGGGGAAATTCGTGGGATAGTTCCGCAGCGTTTCCATAAGGTTTTCCCGACCACGGATGACTTCACCGGATTGTGGATAGGTGACGACGACATCGGGGTGAAATAGCACCTCAGCAGCATCTGCATCACCATTTTGAAACAAGTCCCAGAACTTCTCAACGACTATTCGGTTAGACATGGAAACTCAGCCTATCGGCCAAACTTCGGTCTGCCGTCCGTCCAGGTAGTTGACATCGACACCATCGAACCAGGCGTCTTCCTCCAGCATGATCGAGATCGTTTGACCGTCCCATTCAGTAACAACCAACTTCACCATCAGCTCGATTGACCATGCCGTGTTGGCCTTTATGGGCCGATCACCAGAACCAGGGACGGTGTCCTGGTTGTCCCACAGACCGATGGTCGGCCCGGCTCCATGACCGTGGAAGCCGATCGGGTGGGTGTAGACGACGCCGTCGATGCTGCCGTCTCGAGCAGTTGTCAGTGCTGCGGCGAGCACATGATTCCCAGATCGACCAGAAACAAACTGACTGGTGAGAATGTCCTGCATTCGATTGCCAGTTTGGAGTGCGTCTTTGACCCATGAAGGGATGTCCGACTGAGCCGCTTCGAGGACATATCCGTGTTGTTGTTGGTCTGTGCAGAGTCCGTCCCAGACGATGCCGAAATCGATATGTATCAGGTCGCCAGCCTCGATAGTTCTGGGACCCGGCTTGGCGGCGAAGTCGTCGCGGAGATTGTCGCCGCGGCGTTGCAAAGAGACCGTCGGTTGGAACCAGACATCGGTGCCCAACTCCTGGACACGATCACGAAGCCACCAACCGATGTCGTCGGTTGTGGTGTGACCGGGTGTGATCGCCTCAGTCGAAAGAGCGCGACGAAGCAGTTGATGCGCCTCGGCGCAAGCCATGGATATGGCGTCTTTCTCTTCGGGGAGACGGGTCTGTAGCCAGTCCACGGTGAGTGGATCGGCCGATATCAACCGTTCGGCGAGATCAGGTCCGAGGGCCGCGGCCAACTCTTCATGCTCACCATGAGTAAGACCGTCGCCGTGGGCGAAATCCCTTGAGATGTTCACTGCGATGTTCTTGGGTGATCGTTCATGAAGGAGACCAGCCAAAGCCATCCACTGGTCGGGTTGTCGAGTCGGGTCCCAGACCGGTTCGAAGAATCCGCTCATGTCGTATCGGGCTACTGAGAGACGATCCACCTGGTCGTCGTTCCTGAGAAACACCAGGATCGAACGTCGTCGCGATGAAAACCAGTCGGCCGGCAACATAGTCATCGCCACCGCGTCGTCGGCGTACTCCCTTGATGTCACGATCCAACAGTCGATGTCGTGCTCTGCCATGAGAGCAGGGGCGAGCTCATCAAGCCGCTTCTTGGTGATTTGGTCGCGTCGGGCTGCGGATTGTCTGAGGTCAAAGGTCATTGCCAGGGATTTAACTATCGCCGGGCGGTCCTCGTTGTTTGATGTAGGTGTGG
>Ga0255056_10000717_pt1 | contig 10280 bp, 8 predicted proteins | sample Cases_109_1_MG_FD_183639 | JGI IMG/M metagenome (GOLD analysis project Ga0255056, IMG submission 183639) | Seawater microbial communities from Amundsen Gulf, Northwest Territories, Canada - Cases_109_1 | ecosystem: Environmental > Aquatic > Marine > Gulf | place: Canada: Northwest Territories... | reverse complement strand
GTTCTCCCCGGGGCATGGCCTGGTAGGTTTTCCCCCAGTTGGCAGCCTTGCGCTTAATCCGTTGCCGGTCGGTGAAGTTCTTGCCCGCATAACTGGCCCAATACACGCGGTCAAGCTGAAAGTTGTGCCAGAGCTTTTCGGTCCGTACACCCCCCTGGTTCATGACTTGTAGTTCGAGGCTGTGCCAACCCTCAAGCAGCTCGTCGTACAGGGCCGATGGGTAACCTGAGAGTAGAACATGGCAAGGCAAGGTGTTGAGCAGTGTCAGTAGTTCGATATGATCCTGCTCTTCATAGTCATGGCGGTATCGCCGGGTGGAGCTTCGTGTGTGGTGAAGATAGGGCGGATCACAGTAGATTAATTCACGCCCCTGATAATCGTAATGCTTGAGGTAATGATGGGCACATTCATTCACCAGTTGAACCGAATAGTCACAGGCAAAATCATCCAGCGATCGCGAGTCCAGGTCGATACCAATATTGTTGAGCGCAGGCGACTTTCGTTTCATGATGGCTCCGCCACCAAGATGAGTTTCAATATAGGTGTCGTGCGGCGGCATCATCGCTATGATTGGTTGGCATAAACCAGAGGTGGCCTTCGACCCAAAATAATTGCCCATTGGTATTGTTCTGTTTAACCGTAATAAATCAGCACCATAGTGGGTGAGCGCTATGTTGTCAAGAAAAAAGCAATCGTTAAATGGGTAGGGTGTGAATAGTTACGAATCTATTTTTAATTTGCCACGGGTTATTGAGAAGCTACAATCAGTAGTGCTAACCAATTGATTATTATAAAGAAACCAAAACCACAGGGCTGATAAATGCGAGAAAAACGCACCATCCAAAGCAGTATATTCGAACAGTACGCAGAACACGAGATCGGTCACGAACTAAAAGCAATGTCGGACTGGTTGGATCGCCATCCTGAACTGCTCGACTGGGTTGACGTTGATTTGAGGTCCCACCCGGTCATGGCCACCGGACGCAAGGGGTTGACCACGGATTCGGTGCTGCGATGTGCAATTCTCAAACAGTACCGCCAGCTGAGTTACGATGACCTGACTTTTTGTTTACTTGACTCCTTGTCCTGCCAGACTTTTGCCCGGCTCACGCTGAGAAGTTTGCCAAAAAAATCGTCTTTGCAAAGTGTGATCAGTGCGATTTCAGATGTGACCTGGGAGCGGATCAATCAGCGCCTACTACAATGTGCCTGCAAGACCAAAATCGAGAAAGGTGACATGCTGAGAATTGATAGCACGGTCACTGATGCACCGATTCACGCCCCGAGTGACAGCAGTTTGTTGTGGGATGGTGTGCGGGTGCTGGTGCGCTTACTGGAAGATGCCACGGAATTGGCCGGGGGTCTGGCGACAATAAACTACACAAATCACCAACGTGTCGCCAAAAAGCGCATGCGCGCCATCCAATATACCCGTGGACGGGATAAGAAAGGACGGTTTTATCGGGACCTGGTCGAGGTAACCGAAAAGAGTCTGGGCTACCTTCAAGAAGCGGGGGTCGCGCTGCATGCTGTCCAGATGTATCTACCCCTGGACTATGATGCCTGGAAACAGCAAGTTGCACACTTCAAGCCATTGATCCGCCAGGTGATCGAGCAAACCGAACGGCGTGTTTTTCAGGGAGAAAAAGTGTCGGCGAGTGAAAAGATCGTGAGTATTTTTGAGGCGCACACAGACATCATCGTCAAAGGCGCTCGAGACGTACAGTATGGTCACAAACTAAATTTGAGTACCGGGCGTAGTGGTTTAATACTCGATGTGGTGATCGAGGATGGCAATCCGGCGGATGCGGATCGTTTGATACCGATGCTGGATCGGCACATTGCCCAGTATGGGAAGGCGCCGCGCCAGATGGCTGCAGATGGAGGTTATGCCAGTCTTGCCAATCTGACTGAAGCCAAGGCGCGTGCGGTTAAAGATATGGCCTTCCATAAGAAACGGGGCTTGACGATAGAAAACATGGTCAGGAGTCCCTGAGTATATCGTAAGCTACGTAACTTCCGGGCCGGTATCGAGGCGGGAATATCCTGCTTAAAACGCGCCTACGGTTTGGGGCGCTGTACCTGGAAAGGACTGGCCCATTTCAAGGCCTACGTTTGGTCCTCGGTAGTCGCCCACAATCTAGCGTTGTTTGCCCGCTTGAAACCGACCTGATCGTTTAAGTCCTGATCACCAAAGACTGTAGTCTGGTATGGAATATCAGAAATCGGGTGTGTCCGTAGCCTGGTTTTTCATAGCCGCTGTCAATTATTGTGGCTGCAATAATAGAAAAACAATATCCTTACCGAATGATCGGAATGAAAATGACCGCATCCAAAATTGTTTCGGTTCAATATCGTCTGTTTATGGACGGACACTAAACTAGATTAATCCAGACTTAACCAATGCCCTGCGGCAGTGAACCTGCAACAAAATCAAGTAACCAGGCCGGTAACAATCCACTCAGCAAGGTTCCGACTGTGGCAATCAATAAAACCACTTTTAGCGACGGGCTAATCTGTAGTTCCGTCGGTGCCACCGGTTGATGTACATACATCAACATGATGATACGAAGGTAAAACCAGGCAGCCACAGCACTTAACAATACGGCGATCACGGCCAGTACAACATGGCCCTTGTCCACTAAAGCTGCTAACAGATAAAACTTGGCAAAAAATCCACCGGTAGGTGGAATACCGGCCAGAGAAAATAGAAAGATCAGACTCATAAAAGCCAGCCCCGCATGATTTTTTGCCAGTCCAGAAAAATCCTCAATCGGCTCGCCGGCTGCCGAGCCTCGGTTTAGCAAAATGATGACCGCAAAAATACCCACCATCATAAAGGTGTAAACCAGTAGATAAAGCATGATACTGGCCATACCGTCTTTGCCCCCGGCCACCAGGCCCAAAATCAGAAAACCAGCGTGGGCAATGCTGGAATAAGCCAACATTCGTTTAATATTTTTTTGTACCAACGCCACAAAACTGCCCGTCGCCATGGTCAGTACTGCGATAACAGCGGTGCTAACAATCCATATAGGCTGTAGGGCCATCAAGTCATACATAAAGATCCGTATGATGACTGCAAAGGCAGCGGCCTTGGAGGCCACCGATAGATAGGCCGTGATGGGTGACGGGGCTCCTTGATAGATATCCGGCACCCACATGTGAAACGGAACGGCTCCCACTTTGAATAACAGACCGACCAGCAAAAATAAGGTTGCCAGGGTCAACATGGGATCGGACAACCCTTGGTTCGATAGCTCTGAACTCATTTCACTGAGATTGGTTGTGCCGGTCAAACCGTAAAATAAAGACATGCCATAGAGGAAAATACCCGATGAAAAAGCGCCCAGAATAATATATTTTAATGACGCCTCATTGGACCTTGCGTCTGCTTTGAGGAAACCGGTTAGCACGTAAATCGAAAGCGCTTGCAGCTCAAGGCCAATATAAATGAGTAGCAGATCCGTCGCGGATACCATGATCATGGTTCCTACCAGTGCAAATAGCAACAGCACATAATATTCCCCTTGAACGATGCCTTCTTTGAGCAGATATTTACCTGACATCATTACCGTCAGTGCGGTGCCGAGGTAAAGTATCATCTTGAAAAAAGTGGAAAAGCTATCGACTGCAAACATACCAGCGTAAGCTGTCTGCGGATAATCGGCGAGGAAAAAACTCATCGCGGCGGCAAGCAGTATCATCAACACCGAAAAGCCTGCCAGCAACTGGTTTTGGCGGGGGTTTGGCAGCAGTGATAACATCAAAGCCGTGCAAGCACCGATAATGATGATGATCTCCGGCCCGGAAGCAACAAGGGACTGAGTGACAGCACTCAGATCTACGGTTGTTTGATCAAGCCCTATTTGGTCAGCCCTAATTTTCTCAGGCATAGTTTGATCAACTGGCAACTCCATCATAAGCAGCCCCCACTGTTTGCCCGAGCAAATGGCTTAAGGTCGGTTGCAAAATACTGAGAAAAGGTTTGGGATAAAGACCGAGCCAGAAAATAAATACCAGCAGCGGAACGGCACAGCAGAGCTCTCGTTTATTCAGATCCCACATGTTTGACCCGTCCGGAACACGGATTGGTCCCAGTAACATCTGACGATAAAGTCCCAAAAGGTAGGCCGCCCCAATCAATGCGCCTAAAACCGCAGCACTGGCCGCCCAGTTATTCACCCCGAATGTGCCTGCCAGGATCAATATCTCTCCGATAAAGCCGTTGGTTCCGGGTACCGCCATGGACGACAGCAGGAAAGAGGCAAAAAAGATGCCATAGAGCGGGACGATTTTGAGCAAACCGCCATAAGAGGGAATGTCCCTCGAATGGGTACGTTCATAAACCAGTCCGACAAACAGGAACAATGCGCCGGTGGTAATGCCGTGGTTAAACATCTGAATGACCGCGCCGGTGGTGCCATTGATGGTAAAAGTGAAAAGTCCCAAAGTGATGAACCCCATATGACTGACACTGGAATAAGCGATCAGTTTTTTGATGTCGGTTTGCGCCAGAGCGAGAAAACCGCCGTACACAATCGCCACGGCTGACAAACTCAGCATTAGCGGGGCGAAATAATGGGAGGCGTCTGGCAACATCGGTAGCGAGAAACGAATAAAACCGTAAGCGCCCATTTTTAACAGTACTCCGGCCAGAATAATACTGCCGGCGGTAGGGGCTTGCACGTGGGCATCCGGTAGCCAGGTATGCATAGGGACCATCGGCACTTTGACCGCAAAAGCAATCAGGAAAGCGACAAACACCCAGAGCTGAAGATCAAAATCATATTGCACCTCCATCAGGGTTAACATGTCAAAGGTGCGTCCGCCTGCGAAATAAAGCACCAGGATCCCCACCAGAAAAAGCAGACTACCCACCAGTGTGTAAAGAAAAAATTTGTAGGCGGCGTAGATACGATTGTCGCCCCCCCAGATACCGATGATCAAATACATCGGGACCAGCATGGCTTCCCAAAACACATAAAACAGGAACAGATCCAAAGCGCAAAAAACCCCGAGCATCAGGCTCTGAATTGCCAGCAGGCAGATCATAAATTCTTTAAGCCGTTGGCGAATCGCGTTCCAGGACGCCAATACACAGACCCAGCCAAGCAAAGCGGTTAGGAAAACAAATAAAACACTGACCCCATCAATGCCTAGTTTATAGGCAATGCCCAGCGATGGTACCCAAGGAAGGCTTTCCATAAATTGCATTTGGGCGGTGCTATTATCAAATATGATTAGCAGCCAGCTGGCAATCATGAAATCGACAAACATTACGACAAACGTAAACCAGCGCACGGCATTATTACCAGACAGTAACGGCACTATTAATGCCGCGACTGCTGGCAGCATGATCAACAGACTCAATATCGGCCATTCTGTCATAAAAAGTGCCGTTGTAAGGGGGACCGTCATTAAAGCGTCTGTCATATGTCCCCCTTTGCAACAGCCATAAGCGCATAAACCGCGATCACCAAAAACAGGCCAATCGCCATCGCCAGGGCATAATGGGTGACAATGCCGGTTTGCAGACGTCGAAGCAGAGCGCCACTTTTCATAGCACTTTTGGCTACCCCATTAACGGCTCCATCGACCACATGCACATCAATGCTCAGACTGTGTTTTGACAGGCGGTGCAGCGTATTGAGTCCGCGGCCGTCGCCAAGGGTAATGATCATCTGTTCCCACAGCACAACGGGTTTATTGGCCAGCCACATAAAGGCGGTAGCCCCGCGCCGATAAAACCAGTCAGTATCGAGGCTGATGGTATTTTCAGGATCGAGGTATTTAAGCAAGAGTACAAAAGCCAGCAAGGTGAACATCAGCAGGCCAAGACTTTCGGTGATATGGACGCCAGTGTAAGGCTCAAAATCAACCACATAGGGCAGCATGTCATAGAGCAGACTCGGAAAGATACCAATACCGATGCAGAAAAATGCCGCAATTCCCATCGCAAGTAGCATATTAATTGGCGGTTCCTTGGGGCGCAAGCCACTGTCTTTGCCAAAAAACATATAATAAGGCAACTTCAACCCGGTATGCAGGAAGGTTCCGGAAGAAGCCACCATCAGTAATAACGCGGCGGTGGCATGATAGTCCCCAGCCGCCGCTGCGATGACCATACTTTTGCTGACAAAACCACTAAAGAATGGAAAAGCAGAAATGGCAAAAGCGCCGATCATATACAATGCTACCGTCCAGGGCATCGTACGGTAGAGACCACCGAGTTCGGTGAGTTTACGTTTGCCGGTCATATGAATCACTGCACCGGCCCCCATAAATAACAGCCCCTTATACAGGATATGGGCAAAAGCATGGGAAGCCGTACCGTTGAGCGCCATTTGAGTGCCGATACCGACGCCAGCCACCATATATCCGACCTGGCTGACAATATGATACCCCAGGAGGCGACGGCAATCATTTTCCAGTACCGCAAATACCACTCCATAAAGAGCCATAAAAACCCCAAGAGCGATCAGGATTTCCGCACCCGGATAAGTGCGAAGCAGCACATAGACCGCCGTTTTGGTAGTAAAGGCACTTAAAAATACCGCGCCAGTTACGGTAGCTTCCGGATAGGCATCGGTGAGCCAGGCGTTTAAAGGTGGCACCGCCGCGTTTAACATAAAAGCGATCAGGATCAGACTATAAGCCATGCCCCCTTGTTGTTCCCCGGTTATCGCTCCAAACAAATAAGACCCGGTTTCCATACCGTGCAATACGATGCCGCCAAACAGCAACACCCCACCGGCCACATGTACCATAAGATAACGGAATCCGGCTTTGACCGCCGGCCCTTCTCGGGTGGCAAAAATCAGGTAAGCCGAGGCAAACGCCATAATCTCCCAGCCGACCAACAGGGTGAACCAGTCACCAGCAAAGACCACCATAAAGGCGCTGCCCATATAAAGAAAGGCCGCCACTCTTTCTCCTGTCTGTACGATGTGCAGGCTATACAGATTGCCGATCAGCGACATGATGGCAAACACCCAACCAAAAACCATGCTGAGTTTGTCGACTTTGAACATCACCAACGAAATGCCGGCAAAATCAATCTCTCCAAAAGTGCCTGTTTTTATCTGAGTCATGAAAAAAATCACTAGCACTGGGACCAGTAACGAATAGACCTTTTGGGCGATGCCTTTAAATAGCGGCAGCACCAGTCCTCCCAGGATCAGCAACAATGCAGGCATCATGGAGGCGGAGAACCATTCGGTCGACCAGTCAGTCATAATAGTCCTCCTGCTTCATGATGCCGCCTTTTTTGCCGATGAATTTGCTAACAAAGATGATCAAAACGCAGCTGATAAATCCGAACACCGCACCCCAACCGGGAATGGCGTCCCAGAAATTTTCACCTGCATGTCTTTCAACCAGAAAATCGGCCACAAGGATGATCGCTAAGGCGGCGATCAACAACCGCCAGCGTATTCTGGTATATTTTTTATCACCAAAGAAATTGACCAGTTTGGCGATCATGGGATACTTCCTCCAGCGATAAATTCTGTGGCAACAACAACCCTTGCAAGACCTAAGAAATACTCCGGATATAATCCCAAAAGTAGGGACAATAGCGCAGTAATCAACAAGGGTACTGCGACCATCGGGATTTCCCGGATATCTTTACCTGCGACTAATGAAGCATCTTTGGTTGTTTTTTCGGGCTCAAAAAAGGCAGTGTAGGTGACCGGTAGGAAATAAGCGGCATTGAGTAAGGCGCTGACCAGAAGCACCACCAGTAGTGCCATCTGCCCGGCATCGACCGAGCCTACTACCAGATACCATTTACTGATAAATCCAGCGGTTGGTGGAATGCCAATCATACCGAGGGAGCCGATAAAAAATGCCATCATGGTTAAAGGTAACCTTTTGCCAATGCCAGCCAAGTCACTGATTTTTTTTCGGTGGCTGGCGCAATAGATGGAGCCGGCGCAGAAGAACAAAGTTATTTTTGAAAAAGCATGGGCGGCGATATGAATGATCCCTCCTATCGCCGCCATTGGAGTCAGCATGGCGGCCCCAAGAATGATATAGGAGAGTTGACTAATCGTGGAATAAGCCAATCTGGCTTTTAAATCGTCCCGGGTCAACGCGTAAATCGAGGCCATGACAATGGTGAAAGACACCAGATAAGCGGTGATTATGCCGAGGCCTAAATTGCTCATCAAATCGATACCAAAAACATGGAAAATGACCCGCAGCAGACAGAAAACCCCCATCTTGACCACCGCAACGGCGTGTAACAATGCGCTAACCGGAGTCGGCGCAACCATCGCAGCCGGAAGCCAGGCGTGAAACGGCATAATGGCGGCTTTGGCAAAGCCAAACAGATAACAGAAATAGACAATGGTCAACAGATTGCTGGAGGCTTCAACATTTTTTAACAGGCCGTGTGGCATAAAATCAAAACTGCCTGCCAGCTGGTAGGTGAGCGCCAGTGCCGCCAATAATAAGGATTTAGAGGCACCGACCAGATAGACAATATATCGTTTGCTGCCAGCCCATGATGGCTGGTTTTCTTTGTGATAAACCAGCGGGTAAGTCACCAGACTGAGCAATTCGTAGAATATCACCAGAGTAAACAGGTTGGCGGCAAATGCCCCACCGATTGCGGCAGACAAAGAGACCGCAAAAGAAGCATAGAATCTTGTCTGGTTTTTCTCATTCTGGCTGCGCATATAGCCGATGCAATAAACGGCGGCTAGCATCCATAACAGGCTGGAGACAGTGGCAAATACCATGCCTAACGCATCGACACGAAAAGCAAAATCGACCCCCGGCAGGACTTCAAACAATGTTAGTTCGAGGGTTGCTCCCGCCAGCACCAATGGTGCCATGGAAATGACAAGGATGAATTTTATAATTGAAGCGACAACCGATATACCGTCCCGCAGGTTGGGGCGATCGGCAAACCACAATATGGCGCCCGCAGCAATTAGCGATACCGCCACCGCCAAAGCCGGTCTTAACGACAATATAAATTCTAAATTGATCATTTCCATACTATTTAATTAGATATTGCTAGCCCGGACATTTCATGAATTGCCGTGATGATTGCGCGGGACTTTGATTTCTCACGAGATATTCCGAAGAAGTATCGGACCAATGGATCCGGTCGCCTGAGAAAAATCTCGTGAGGGAACAAAGGACAAGCAAGGGCGCGAGCATATTCATGAAATGTTCGGGCTAGATTCCTGTTTCAGCCTTTCATTATGTTCAAATCGTCCACTTCCAGTGTTTGTTTATTGCGCAGTAATGCCACCAGTATTCCCAGGGCAATAGCAACTTCTGCTGCGGTAATCGCAATAATAAAAATGGCCATGATCTGGCCACGAGGATCGTTCATTTCATAGCCGAAGGCAATCAGATTGATATTCACGCTGTTGAGCATTAGCTCAAGTGACATCAACACAATCAAAACATTGCGTCTCAACAATACGCCGGCTGCGCCAATGATAAACAGAATGGCGCCTAACAGTAGATACCAAGAGATTGGGATCATGGTGCCTCCTCCTCCGTTGTCTGTTGTTTTTGTTTACGGCTTTCATCGCTTCTGGCCAGTACCACAGCACCGATCAGCGCAACCAGCAAGATCACCGACGCCATCTCAAAGGGCAACAGAAAATCCCTAAATAAGGTCAGGCTCAGTTGTTTGATGGGTTCATCCAAAATCAGTTGCTGCGGTGCCATCACTGCATGTAGACGGTTGCTATGGGCGAGCAAGAAATAAAATTCAACTGCCAGTGCGAGTAGCACAAAAAACGTCGGCACGGCGCCTTTTTTTATAAACCGGGTGCGCGCTTCTTTACGCACGTCCAGCATCATAATAACGAATAAAAAAAGCACCATAACGGCGCCGACATACACAAATATCTGGATTACTGCAAGAAACGGTGAACCTAATAGAACAAACAGAGCGGCGATTTGCACAAAACAAGCGGCCAGAGACAAAGCGCTGTGGATTGGATTTTTGGCGACGACCACCAATAGCCCAGTGCCGGTGGCAACAAAGGCAAGTAAAATAAAAAATTCCTGCTCCATCCAGAATTCCTTGTTATTGTTTTTGGGTCCCAGGATTTAGAGATTCTTGGCTCTAGGTTCTACGTTTTTGCCTAGCACCTGGTTTATGACACTTTTCCTGAGTTGTTATACCAAGCGCCTCTCGACAGTTTATATCTCTCAAACAGGGACGTTTTTAACCGGCATAATTGTAACCGGTGCCATGGATATATTAGCGTAAATCCTCTTCCTCATGTAGTGATTCATCCAACCGG
>Ga0255056_10000715_pt1 | contig 10308 bp, 8 predicted proteins | sample Cases_109_1_MG_FD_183639 | JGI IMG/M metagenome (GOLD analysis project Ga0255056, IMG submission 183639) | Seawater microbial communities from Amundsen Gulf, Northwest Territories, Canada - Cases_109_1 | ecosystem: Environmental > Aquatic > Marine > Gulf | place: Canada: Northwest Territories... | reverse complement strand
TTAACGTTAATAGTGCGGCGTGTGAATCTGAACCACTTTCCTGTTTTGCGAAAAAACTAAAACGACGAGCAAGCTCTTCGTAGCGTAAAAATGTTCGCATACGCTCATTGAGCGGTTGCTCATAACATATTTCATTTGTTTCTATAGAAGTATTCATGCTTTATTAAGAGGCTTGCTTAATTCGTTATATTTTTTATGCAGTAAAGCAACATTTTCTTTGACAATTGCAATGATGATATCATTTTCAATGATATCATCAGCTAATAATAAACGATTTTCTCGATCTATTTGAGTGGCGATGATGTTTCTGGCGTGAGACTCGCTACATTGATCACGTTGCATAACACGAGATATTTGTACGTCAGTTGCACAATCCACAACCAGGATACGGTCAATAAAATCAGTTCGTTTAGTTTCAAGTAATAAAGGGATCACAACGATGCAGTAACTCGCAACAAGTTCGCCAAGTTTTATTCTTATTTGATCATACACTAATGGATGAAGAATATTTTCAAGTTTAACGCGAATGCCTGAGTCAGAAAATATTGCTTGTCTGAGCTTATTGCGTAATAGCTGTTTATTTTTATCAACATATTCTGTGCCAAGTTGCTGAGATATTAGATTAATTACTGGACTGGTTTGGGTAAGCTCTCTTGCAATGACGTCTGCGTCAATGATGGGAATAGCAAATAGCTCGTTAAATAGATTAGAGACAAGACTTTTTCCGCATCCAATTCCGCCTGTGAGACCTACTACCAACATAGACGTTATGGGTTATTTATAAAGTGTTGTTTAAATATAGAGCTACAAGTTGATTACCGTACAACATTGCGATCCATCCTGCTACTGCTAGATAGGGGCCAAATGGAATGGGCTGGCTGCGTTCTTGCAGTTTGGTCACAATCATAAAAATACCAATAACTGCGCCCACTGCTGAGGAAAGCAGGATTATTAAAGGGAGACTTTGCCAACCAAGCCATGCTCCAAGCGCGGCGAGTAACTTAAAGTCGCCATAACCCATACCTTCTTTACCTGTAACTAACTTAAATAGATGAAAGACCGACCAGAGTGCGAGATAGCCAAATATTGCTCCAAGCACACTTGAACTTAGATCTGTGTAAGTCGAGAAATAATTAAAAATAATGCCTAGCCATAAAAATGGGAATGTTAAATTATCCGGTAATAAGTGAGTTTTTATATCTATGCCACTGAGCGCAATCAGAAACCAGGTAAATAACACACCACCAAAGGCTGGTAAGCTAAAGCCAAAATTCCAGACGATGATTGTTGTGAAAGTTGCAGTAAGCAATTCTACGAAAGGATATTGGGTAGAAATTTTGACTCCACAGTTACTACATTTCGCTTTAAGAATTAAGTAACTAATCAGAGGGATGTTTTCAATCGCTTTAACTCGATGATTACAAGCAGGGCAATGGGATCTGGGTACAGCTAGGTTGTATTTTGGAAGAGTAGGCGACTTAGCGTTTGGTGCGAGCAATTCTTGGCACTCATTTTTCCATTGTCGTTCTAACATCACCGGAATTCGATGAATAACAACGTTTAGAAAGCTACCTATAAAAGCGCCAATGATGAAACTATATATGAGTAATATCATTGAGTTATTAGCTATATAACTCAAAACTGAATTATTTAGAAAATCCAATATCTTTAGTTAGTCAAAAAAGATGGAAATATTTTATACTACGGCGCCAAGTTTGAAGATTGGTAAGTACATAGCAATTACGAGACCACCCACTACTACGCCAAGTATTGCCATAATTAATGGTTCTAAAAGGCTACTTAGACCATCCACCAAATTATCCACTTCAGCTTCATAGAAATCGGCCACTTTACTCAACATTTCATCTAAAGAACCTGATTCTTCGCCGATGGCCACCATTTGCACGACCATATTTGGAAATAAATTTGTAGAGCGCATGCTTTGTTGCAACTGCGTGCCTGTAGAAACCTCATCCTTCATGCTTAGTGTAGCTTCTTGAAAGAGCGCATTGCCTGTGGCACCTGCAACTGATTCCAAAGCTTCAACCAATGGCACACCTGCAGCAAACATGGTAGCTAAAGTTCGAGCAAATCTAGCAATTGCAGATTTTTCTAGAATATTACCCACTACAGGAATTTTAAGTGAAAATTTATCTAGGTTTCGGCGAAATACTGCGGAACGTTTTTTTGCATTAATAAACGCAAACACTGCGGCTCCGATGCCAAGTAAAACTAACCACCAATATTTTTGCATAAAGTCTGATAGATTGATGACCATCAGAGTAAAGGCAGGAAGGTCTGCGCCAAATCCTTGGAAAAGTTCTTGGAATTGAGGTACAACAAAAAGTAAAAGAATACCTGAAACTACAAAAGCTACCACTAATACTGCAGTTGGGTAAAATAATGCCTTTTTTACTTTCCCTTTTAACTCTTCGGTTTTTTCTTTATACATTGCGATTTTATCAAGCAATGTTTCTAATGCACCAGACTGTTCGCCTGCATCGACCAGGTTGCAAAAAAGGTCATCAAAATATTTTGGATGCCTTTCTAAGGAATGTGCCAAAGCTGTACCTGACTCAACGTCAGCTTTAATGCTCATAATGAGTTCTTGCATGGCAGGCTTTTCATGTCCTCGACCAATGATTTCAAAAGATTGAACGAGAGGTACACCTGCAGACATCATCGTCGCTAACTGTCTTGAAAAGATAGCAATATCTTTTGCGATTATTTTTTTGCCTTTAGCAAATAAGGGTTTAGGCTTTTTCTTTACTTTTAAAGGATTTATACCTTGTCGACGTAAATCTGCTTTAAGGAGAATTTCATTTGAAGCTTGTGCTTCGCCTTTAACCCGAGCGCCTTTACGGTCGACGCCTTCCCAAATGAATATAACTGAATTGCGCCTTGTAGCTGTTGCAGTGGCCATATGTTAATCCTTAGTTACGCGGTTTAATTCTTCAAGGCTTAAAATACCTGCACGAACTTTTTCTAATCCTGATAAACGTAAGTCAGGGTAACCTTCTTTTTTTGCTTGCTCAGCTAGTTGTATAGAATTTCCATTTTCCATAATAAGTGTACCCATTTTTTCAGATATAGCTAACACCTGGAATATACCTACTCTTCCTTTGTAACCTGTGTTGTTGCATTGATCGCAGCCACCAGCTTTGTAAGTTCTTAGTTCATCAAGTTCGGATTCTAAAAATCCTTCTTCAATGAGAGCTTCCTTTGGCACATCATCGATTACTTTGCATTGTTCACAAAGACTACGAGCTAGGCGTTGTGCGATAATCAGGGTTACTGCTGAAGCGATGTTATATGGAGGTACCCCCATATTAGCTAATCTAGTTAGCGTCTGTGGTGCATCATTTGTGTGCAAGGTAGATAAGACCAAATGACCCGTTTGAGCGGCTTTAACGGCTATTTCAGCAGTTTCAAGGTCGCGAATCTCACCAACCATAATGATATCAGGATCCTGACGCAGGAAAGCGCGTAAAGCAGACGCAAAAGTAAGGCCGACTTTTGGGTTTACATTTACCTGGTTTACTCCAGGCATGTTGATTTCTGCAGGATCTTCAGCTGTTGAAATATTACGATCTGCAGTATTTAGAATATTTAGGCCAGTGTATAGAGATACTGTTTTGCCACTACCCGTAGGGCCCGTGACTAGTATCAGCCCATAAGGCTTTGACAATGCATTTAAGTAAAGTTGTTTTTGATCTTCTTCGTATCCAAGTGCGTCTATACCTAGAGTTGCGCTAGTAGGATCTAAGATACGCAGTACAATTTTTTCTCCATACAACGTTGGACAGGTGTTAACACGAAAATCGATAGCGCGTTTTTTAGATAGTTGCATCTTAATGCGCCCGTCTTGGGGAATGCGACGTTCAGATATATCCAATCGCGACATTACTTTTAAACGTGCTGATATCCTTGGGGCTAAATTCTGTGGAGGATTTGCAATTTCTTCTAATATACCATCCACACGAAAACGCACACGGTATACTTTTTCATAAGGTTCAAAGTGTATATCCGATGCTTTTTTATTTATAGCATCAAGTAAACACTTATTAACAAAACGCACAATTGGCGTATCGTCAATGTCTGACTCGACAGCGTCCTCTTTATCATTATCTACACTACTAACATCTAAATTATCTAGGTCATCATCTAATAATCCATCCATGTCTAGAGATTTATCACCCAACTCAAGCGCTTGATCGATGATCGCCTCAAGCTCATCTTCTTCTACAAGAACTGCTTCAGTTGTAATTCCAGTATTGAATTTGAATTCATCCAATGCAGCTAAGTTCATTGGGTCTGATATAGCAACAAACAAGCGATTACCACGTTTTTGCACTGGCAAGGCATGATGTTTTCGAATAAGTTTTTCAGGAACAATGTTGCTTGGCAGAGATTCCAAATCAACAGAATTAATATTTAGCAGAGGTATGCCAAATTCACTAGAGGCGGAATGAGCAAGAGCACTTGCATTAACCAGCTCATTTTTGACTAGATATGTTGTTAAAGCTACGCCATTTTCATTGGCTTCTTTTTGCGCGTTGGCAGCATCTTGCTCTGATAAGAGTCCATCATTTATGAGTCTTCTTGATAAACCGCTTATCCGGATTGTTGAAGCAGCAGTAGCCACAGAAATATAATCCTTTAAATCCTTATATATTAGATAGTTATGTAGATGAATATAAGACGATAGTATAGCTTATTTGGGTTAAATCAAGTAAAAAGCCGACCAAATGCCTTTGCTACAGACAATCAGCTAGTAAAGTTATAATGAAATTGCACGAATATGCATAATTCGAAAATAGCGCTCAATTATCAGTGATAAAGATGAAATTTTGATGGATTAATGTATCAAGCTATCACGAAATAATTTCAGACACTTTTCTTTAGATTCTTTTTAAAAATGTAGTTTCTAAAAAAGTGATATCAATGATGAGATGTGTCGCTTATCTAAAAAAATAGGTTGTTTATAGAATTATATTTGCTTGGTTATTTCTACTAAGTGGTAAACTAGTTTATTCAATTTTCCCCAACTTGGTGTCATATGAAAACATGAGAGTATTTATCTCTTTATTGCGCGCGTAGTGAATCGCGAACAATTTGTGAGAGACAAATTTAATCAAATATTAATAGTCGTTAATGTCAATCTTTAAAAGAATTAATAAACAACCACACCTAGTATTACCTGCATTTTTAGCATGGCTAAGGGGCTGGTGGTTTAAGGTGAAGTTTGCGTTGCAGTTAAAGAAATTTTCGGCTGGACGCAATTTCCGTGTATATGGGCCTTTAATTGTATCTGGCCCAGGGAGAGTAGAGTTTGGTGATGGGTGTTTAATTATCTCAAATGCTATAAAACCTGTTTGTATTAGAACCTTAAGTAAAAAAGCTAGCATTATACTCGGTGACAGGTCAGGGCTGAATGGAACCTCAATTCAGTGCGTAAATAAGATAAGTATAGGTGACTTAAGTAATATAGCAGATGCATATATTACAGATACAGTTGCTCATACTTTAAATTTAGATAGACGTAACTACACTGCAGAACAGGTAAAAAATCAACCAGTTAATATTGGTAAAAATGTTTGGGTGTCTATACAGGTGGTGATTCTTCATGGAGTTAATATTGGCGACAATTCTGTTATTGGTGCATGCTCTCTTGTTCGAAAAAATGTTCCTTCAAACATATTTGCTGCAGGCAATCCATTGAAGATTATTAAAACCCTTAAGAGTTGACTGAATGAACAAATGGTTGCGAGCATTTGTTGGGGTCTCAATAATATTTTTATTGTTTTATATTTTCGAATTTAAAGAAATAGTTGGTGCATTTCAAAATATAGATATCAGGTTGGTTTTTCTCGTTGGGCTGGTGATTATGGGCTCGACTTTGTTTGGCGCGATTGGAATGTATTTGCTTGTCTCAAGAGGGGATGAAATTTTATTTTCACGATTTTTACCAGTTTATTGGGCAAGTTGGGCTATTGGGCTTGTCGTTCCGGGTCAGGTAGGTGATGTTGCTAGTATATCGTTATTGTTGAAACGTTTGGGTTTTGAATGGAGTGCTATATTAGCACGAAGTCTAGTCGATAAAGTTATTACTTTGTTGATCATGTCAGCGCTAGCGATTTATGGACTAATATACTTCGCCAAAATAGATCATTTAAATAGTAAAGCGATTTTATGGATAATTTTTTGGTTGGTTATACTCTCTACATTATGTATATGGATGCAGAGGGAGTTTGTTAGGAGAGTTAATAGTAAAAAATTTAAAATTTTAAAATTTACTAGCAATACTTTAAAAGAAATAGCAAATACAGTTTTAAATTATCCTTTGCGCGTTATCGCTAATTTTATGATAACGTTTTTTAAAATTGTTCTTATTGGGACCGCGTATTGGCTCATGTTTAAAGCGCTAGGTCATGCTGATATTAGTTTGTGGGAAGTTATCCCTCTGGTGGCCGCAAGTTCGCTTGTTGCCTACTTGCCGATTAGTTTGAATGGGATTGGTACTGTAGAAATAACGGGAATACTATTATTTTCTTATATTGGGCTACCTGAAACTACGGTCCTCACAACTTTTTTATCAATGAGGTTAATAGTGTTTTTGTTGGCATGGTTACCTGCAAGTCTAATATTACTTATTGCTAGAGAGCCAACAAGTAATACTCTCAGTTAAAGCGAATGGCGTTTTGATATTTTTTGGTTTGGATCCTTTCCAAAGTATTCCAAATATATCGTTACATAAAATTAGCTTAAAAGGAGTATGGCTAGCGACTTCAAGTGCTTTTCCAGCTGGGCCTAAAAAAGCTGGGTATACACTATCTCTATTATCACCGTACTGATCTTTGCCTTGATTCCATCGTGCCTGTGCAGGCATAAATTGTTCTAACCATATATGTTGTTTTAGTCCGCATTTTTTAATGGTGTGGAATAACATTGGGATGTTTTGTTCGTTAACATGGATCTTCTTTTCAGATTCACTTCGTGGATCTTTTGGAAAGATTTTATTGAAAAAATTTAACATTGGGAATGTTATATCGTATACCCACTGATTTGGCAAAGTGTGTATAACTGCATATCCGTTAATTTTCAGTACGCGTCGAACTTCAAGGAACATTGATTCTAATTGATTTGGTACTAAATGCTCGATGATATCTAGCATCGTTATCCTATCAAAACTATTGTCTGCAAAAGGTAAACTGCAAGCATCGCTACGAACTAGTTCAACGTTAATTGAATCGCTAGTTCTTTCACTTCGCGCACGCGCTAGTTTTTTTGCGAACTCAAGTGCAGCAAAAGAGTAATCTAGGCCAATTGCATGTGCGCCTTTCTCGGCAGCAAGCATTGGCATTTCGCCTCTGCCACATGCAATATCTAATATTTTATGTTTAGGTTTAATGTCAGAGAGATCAAGTGCGCGAGATAACCTTGGCCTTGGTACTAGTGTGTCTTGCTCAAGCAACTCTTTATTGGCTTTACTGCCCCACGCGGAAGAAAGCCAATCATTATCGTAAACATCAGATTTAACAGGTTTTTGATTCATTTAATAATTATTTTCGTATAGTTAAGAACGTTTTTCGCTTAAATGTTACAGTCATTAACTAGTTTTCATCTAATTCTAAGCTATTAGTTGTAAGTAATTTATTGTTAGCAATTATTGTTGCATGACTTGATTCAATATAGCCTGCAGTATCAATTGTGTCTGCATTGTTTAGTGAAACAGCATCTAAAAATGCTTTTGTTTGTGCTCGATGTCCAAAATCAGCTGATATCCAATTACGGAATTGCTTAACACCTTTGCCATCGGCTAATGTAAGTTTTTTAAAGTCAGTTAATGAAGCGGATTTATTGTCACAATGCACTTCTATTCTCTCTCGTGAATAATTTGCACTTCCATTTGATAGGTACGCAACTGTTGCAACAGAACCGTCAGAGAATTTAAGTGTAATATGAACATTGTCTTCGCTGATTAATCCTGTGTTTCTAGCATTTAATGCAACTATATCTAGGTCTATGATTGGTGAATTTACAAACCAATAACAAAAATCAATGAAATGACAGGCCTCGCCTAGAATCACTCCCCCACCTTGTTGAGGGTCATGTAGCCAGTGATTATTAGGTCTGAATCCTACGTTTGAGCAATAATGAAGGGATAGTGGCTGCGCTCTAGTGCCAAAAAAGTTACGCATTTTTATAGCTGTAGGGGCGTACCGCCGGTTGAACCCAGCTAGTAATATTCGTCCTGTTCTCTTCTGTGCATCTGTTACTGATTTTAATTCACTTTCTGAGAGTGCAAGAGGCTTTTCAACAAACACGTGCTTTCCAGCTTCTAATGCCGATATGGTTAACTCTGCATGAGTATCGTGACGAGTGAGAATATAAACACAATCAGATTCGTTATCATTCAGAATGGATTCAGGTTCTGACGTACAGAAGTTAAATTTATATTTTTTACCAAGAGCTTGTGCCCTCACTCCTGAGGCTGAGCTTATACCTCTAAATTCAATGTTTTTCATGCTATTTAGTAGGGGGATTAGCTCGTTTGTTGCATGACTTCCTGCACCAATAATGCTAACCCCAATTTTTGTTTTATTGACTTTAGAAGAAGCAGGCTCGGCGTCCTGTAATCGTATGATGCTCTTTTCATTCAATCCTTCAATATTAGGGTAACGAAGAAGTATTGCTATTGAATGTTCATTATCATCATTTGTAATAACATCAAATGCATTTTTTGCATCATCTACATCAAACTCGTGAGTAACTAACGAGCTAAGGTCAATAGTTTTTTGTGAGATCAGATCTAAAAATGCAGTCATATTTCGGTTTTCAGTCCACCTTACATAACCAATAGGGTAGTCAATACTGTTCTCCTCATAACTTGGATCTCCAGTTCCTGGCCCGTATGCATATGAGGTGAAAAATTCTAGTTCTTTAAATAAATACGTTTCTCTTGGAACTTTCATTTCCGTTCTGCCAACAGCAACTACTCGTGCTTTGTGGCGAGCGATCTGTCCCGCTAATGCGACGGGTCCGTTATCGGAAGTTGTTGCGGTAATAATAATAGAGTCTGCACCTTGACCATTAGAATAAGCCATAACACGTTCGACTATGTTATTAGCATTTGAGTTTTCAGTTTTGCACAAACCTAGATTTTCAACAAAAGAAAGCTGTTGCTTATCAACATCTATTCCAAATACATTGCAACCTGCCGCTCTTAAAATTTGCGCAGTTAATATGCCAACAAGCCCTAATCCGATTACAACAACATTTTCTCCGAGCTTTACGTCTGCAATTCGCACGCCTTGCATGGCAATAGCTCCAACCGTTGTAAATGCTGCATAACGTAGATCTATATTATCAGCTACAGGTGCACAAAGGTTACGCGGGACGCTTACAATCTCTGCATGATTAGCTAACCCTGAGCCTGCACAGGCAACAGAGTCACCAATTTTTAGATCCTTAACATCTTTTCCGACACTTATAATTTTTCCTGCGCTTGAATATCCAAGGACAATTGGCATATCTAAACTTCTATCTGCTGCGTGGTATGCAGTTAATAAACCTTGAGTGCGTACAACTTTCATTACTTTTTGTACTTGTTCGGGTCGCGCTTTTGCCTTTCCAATAAGACTCATCTTACCTAGTTTGACAGTACCACCTTCTGTTCCTGTACTAATTAAGGAATATAAATTTCGCACTAAAACATGATTGGGTTTTAAGGTTGGTGTAGGGATATCGTCAACTGTGATATCCCCATTTCTAAGATTTTCTAATATTTGTTTCATGTAAATTAAAGTATTGGATTATAATTTTTTTGGTTTAGCGATGATAATAAAGCCTTTTGTCAGCAATTCATGCTCATCATAGTCAGAAAGTTCAGCCCGAATGTCGGGAGTAAGTAAGTTTTCTCCTTCTATTCCAACTGGAATCCATTCAATAACTTCCATATATTTTTCGAATTCAATTCGATAATCACTTTCTCTCAATTCGTTAAGCCAAGAAGGAATATCGGAAAATTGTCTATTTCTAAGGTGATCCCATGGCGGTACTGTTTCTGAGGGTTCTGTATCTGGATATTTCCAAGCGATATGGTGGCCCCCGGACAAGCTTGTAAAATTATGTATATATATATGTGTGAGGCCTTCAGGCTTTATAATGCGATTTAAAGTAAGCACAGTTTTGTGAATATCATCAATATGTTCAAATACCTCATGAGATACTACTAAATCAAATGTATTATCGGGAAAATTGGCATTCGTAATGCTCATTCTTCTTACGTCTACATTATTAAAACTA
>Ga0255056_10000714_pt1 | contig 10314 bp, 12 predicted proteins | sample Cases_109_1_MG_FD_183639 | JGI IMG/M metagenome (GOLD analysis project Ga0255056, IMG submission 183639) | Seawater microbial communities from Amundsen Gulf, Northwest Territories, Canada - Cases_109_1 | ecosystem: Environmental > Aquatic > Marine > Gulf | place: Canada: Northwest Territories... | reverse complement strand
ATACATAAATTGCATCTTTTGCAGAGCTCGTTGTAAATGACTTTGCTGTTCCTTTATCAACCGCGACTACAGTTGGACCAACACCTACCTCCCAACCATCGCTGCTATCTATATACGCGAGTGTTTCATCCGACATAAAAAACATTGCATATCCAAATGACTGCGCCCCCGCCTGTAGACCATAGGAAGCTTGCACTACATTATAATAACCAACGGATTTTCCGCCTACACGCAATGCCCCTTCGCCGAACTGTCCACCAACAATCAGTCCTGCTTTTATCACATCAGGAAATACCAAAATACCTTTAGCCTCGCCTGCTAATTGAACTGCAAGTGGTTCATTTGCATAGAGCCTCTTTAATGCAATTTCGATATCTTTATCTAATTCTGCTGCACTGTCTGCTGATACAAGAAATGGACATGCAGTAATAAAGAATGAGAATAGGAATAACCCGATATATTTTTTAATAATTATCATTAAACTTTCCTATTTGTAATGTTTGTTATTTTACGGGTCTTATATTTTAAAACTATGCTTTAAAGAAAATTTCTTGTCCACTTTGGGTCATAATCGGTCATTGTGAACATGTTGTTTATTGAATCCAACCAGACATTCCCTAAAAGTATCTATATTATATCCGCTTTTGGCCATAAGCGGACATTCAGTCGATAGTTTGATATTGCCTTTTATTAGCTCAGAATTTTCTACCTATTCCTGCAAATAATACCCAAGGGTCAATTTCAATATCTACATCACGATCAACGCCTGCGGTTGTTAGCGTGGCATCGGCATCAATATCAACATACCAAATAGCTGTATTTAAAAACCAAGTATCACCCAAAGAAAAATCGACCCCTGCTTGTGCAGCCAATCCCCATGAGTCGTCCACATCTAAACGAGTTTCCCCACCAAGCGCACTTTCGAGTGATGATGAAACATCTTCATCAGGGAAATGAGTGTAATTAATGCCTGCTCCAACATAAGGATGAATGCGAGTTGAGCCTGTAAAATGATATTGCAAAGATAAGGTTGGTGGGAAAACATCTACACTCCCAATTTTGCCTAATGATCCAATTACATCCTTACCGTGTAGATCGTGTTCAGAAGGCGTAACACCTAATAGTTCTATCGCAAACCTCGATGTAAGCATATACCCGATGGTGAATCCTAAGGTGACATTATTATCAACACGTACCCCAGAGTTGGGTATCCCGTCAACATCATTACTACTATCGTTGGGCTCAATTAATGTCGGCCCAATTCTGGCAAACCAAGTTCCTTTCTCATGAGCAAAACTTGGCTGGGTAAAAAATATCAGGAATAGAATAGCTAATATTCTGCAAACACCGAAACGCATAATAAAATTCCAATTGTTATTATTTACAATCCCACATTGAAGCTTAGAAAAATATTTAAACGTGCTTTACTTTTGTCTAAATCCTTTCATCTTAACGTTGAATATTGAAATGCAAACTATCAAATTTCGTTGAACATATAACTGACACACATCAGGCAAACTTTGTCTAACAAATATAATTATTAATAAACTTGTTGTGAGGATGAGTAGTATCTAAAAACTAACAATTCACTCCATGAGAGTATATCGATTGATAGCAATGGAGCTTGAGGAAAGGGCGTTTACGCTTCCTATACTCAAAAATCAATATCTAGCTGAGGTAGAACAAGGAATTCTAGTTTAGGGAAGCTTATTCTACGTTTTCCCATTTATCTCGCTTAAGACTAGATGAGCTTCTTATGATTTCACCCGTCTACAAAAAAATGGCAGGCACATCTGCTGTATTTCTCTCTGCTGATTTTGCGAAGGCGTCGCCCGTAGAACGAGACGGAATGATCTGGACTGCAAAAGAATTGCATCTAGAGCAGCTTCCTCGGCAGCGTCAGAAAAAACCGACAATGGCTAACGCGCTTGCATTAGAAGGCCTGGAAGAATATGACATACCGAATAATGGCGATGTTCGTTGGGTAGAATCGATTGGCGCGGAATTTATTTATTTTGATTTAATTCGTGGATGGGTCCAATTCAGTTAAGGGCACTAATACAGGACTTATGAAAGATTTGTGCCTGATTTTTTTTGCTAGGTAACTTGGATGTCTTCCGCCGAGGTGTGATTATTAAGTCTAATTGTCGAATGTCTGCTTATGGCCGAGAGCAGACAAAAATTAAACCACTAAGAGGATTTGCAGGTTGGAATCGTTAATCTATAAACTTAAAATGACCGCTAACGACCCAAAGCGGACATAGAAGAATAAAAGTTAACTGTCATTTTGATCTATTACTGAAGTTGTTGAGTTAGTTTGAATAAATATTATTTAGCCTGAAACAGAGAACTATTAGGGTAGAACGTCATCCACGCAAACCAATATCCGACTGTTGCAGGAATTTGTTCTCCGTGTCCATTCTCGATCCATGCCCTACGGTGCAACTCATCAAAATAAACAAAAATATTTTTCCCATTAACCTGATCTCGAATTGGAGAGTCGCTTTGTGCTAATTCACTAAAAGGCCACACGCGTGCACTATTACCTAGTTTTATTCCAATGACTTGTTCTTTAGGATGATACCTAGGATCTAAATTAGATACGGGAAAATAGATAGAATCGCTTGTGTCATATTCACCATAAGGAGATTGATCATAGTTTCGGTGGTAGCCTGTGTCCCGCGATAACACCTGCGTTTGTGGGTAGCGTTCTAGCCAGTCTGACCAATTTGTCACATCTAAAGAAATTTGTTGCAAATGCTCACCAGCTCGAGGACCGCTTATAGCTTGCATAGCTATTTGAGACCAAAGGGATTGAGATTTTCTGTCATAGAGCAACATATCGCTTTGATATAGTAATCCAGATACACCAAATCCTTCTTGATCCATTCCCTCTTCTAGTTGAAATGCCATACCTGTTGCACACAGGGGACAATAGCTAATCAGAATGTTTTTACTTTCAATATAATCATTAACGATTTCATGCCAATTCAAAATGTCGACTGGATAAGCTCTGACTATTACGCCAGATGATAATCCTAGTATCCGATCATTGGCTTTCATATAGCTAGCATTATGTGCAGTAATCCATTTTGGCTTATCGATTGATGGGATACCATCTCTTGGGGGTCCACCTTTGTAGATTTCTTCGACTGGAATGAGGCTATTACTCAGGTCAAAACCGTTTGTTGGGCCCGTTATACTAGATGCCCAAAGAACGGCAGCCATTGCCGTTAATACGGAGAGCAGGACAAGTTTTATCCAAGTTGTTTTCATATTTTCGTAAAGCTAATGTTGCCAGGTAAATGACCGCTATGTGGCTCACTTGATTACATAACGAACATGTCATTTTTTGACAAATAGCCTACTTGAATGTGTGAAAGCACCGGTTGACTAAACGACTGCTATTGGCCGAAAGCAGATATTAAAAAATATAAAAAAATTTTGAAGGACACCCATAATCATTAATATTGCCGACCCCAATCGGACGCTATCTCGCCTTTTATGTAGCCACAAGCAAGGAGCTGGCGAACCCGCTTTAGGCAATACATGGAAAGCACAGATACAAATGAATGACCGCTAACGAACCAAAGCGGACATTCGATTGACTTCTCATTTACAGGATAGAATGGTGTACAGAGCTAATAAATTCCATAAATAAATCATAATCATGCTTAATCATTTTATTGACCTGCTAGGAATAGAGTTTCAAGCCGTTAGTCACAAAGAACGCATCATTTCGGGAATTGGTGCATTTCTCGGAATATTCTTTGTGTATCTCACAACCCAACATTTCATTGGTGCTCAAGGTGCAATTGTTATCATCGCTTCAATGGGCTCGTCTGCCGTATTACTGTTTGCTGTCCCTCATGGAAATCTATCACAGCCGTGGCCACTAATTGGTGGACATCTATTGTCTGCAATAATAGGAATAACGTGTGTACAGTTAATTGGAAATCAATTATTAGCAGCTTCGGTTGCAGTAGGACTTGCAGTAACCGTTATGTATTACGCACGCTGCACTCATCCTCCTGGAGGTGCAACAGCACTTGGAGCAGTCATTGGAGGTCCAACAGTACATGAGCTTGGCTTTCAATTTGTCATTACACCCGTGTTACTAAACACAATAATAATATTAGTAATCGCAGTCGTTTTTAATGCTTTATTTCAGTGGCGACGGTACCCAGTTAGTATCCATAAATTTAGTGAATCATTTAAGAAAGAAACAAGAAAATCTGCGCAAGTATCACCTCCTTCTATAACGCATGAGGGTTTTGTATATGCGTTGAGCCAGATTGATACGTTTATAGATGTAGATGAATCAGACTTATTGCGAATTTATGAATTAGCAACCGATCTAACACAAGATACTGGTCAACATGAACTACAAATTAAACTCAATAGCTGCTACAGCAACGGAGAATATGGAAATCAATGGTCTGTGCGACAAGTATTAGAAATACCTAGTGGCAGCTCAGATGAAAACAAAATAATTAAATATAAAGTTATTGCGGGGTATGGCCGAAGAAAAACAGCTACTACTACACTAGAACATTTCACAAATTGGACGCAGTATGAAGTATATCGAGATGAGGATAATTGGCGAAAAGTCAATTAATTATCTGTCAAAGTTATTTGCAAATAGTGTTAGTTATTAATGTCCGCTATTGGCCGAAAGCGGACATAATTTAGCTGTAATGAGATGATGCTAGGTTGGAATCAATAAAATATGAATCTGCAATATTGCTTACGACCTAAAGCGTACATGTATTCATCAGCAAAGCTGAACACTACATCTAAGTAATTGTGGTGTTAGTTGACTTATGAGCTATAACCTTATAATCTGCGAGACAGCTAGAAGAAAGTCAGTTATTTAAATTCATTTCGTTGTTTTATTCGTAATTCCCCGTCCTGTAGTTTCAAAATTCAGTCTATTTTCCCGCTTTTCAACAAGACCTCTTGAAGGCACACTTATTTTTAATTTTATAGGATATTATTATGTCTAATACAGTAAATGGAACCGTTAAATGGTTCAACGAATCTAAAGGTTTTGGTTTTATAGAACAACAGTCAGGCCCAGATGTTTTCGCGCACTATAGTGCAATTGCTAACTCAGGATTTAAAACTTTAACAGAAGGTCAACAAGTAACGTTCACAGTAACTGATGGTCAAAAAGGGCCACAAGCCGAGAATATAGTTGCTGCTTAAAATACAGTTTTGCAAAGACTTCAAAAATTAAATCTTAGTGTTTAATTTGTATTACTTAAAAGGCAAGTCTTTCTGGCTTGCTTTTTTATGATTTGCTTATGTCCACTATTGACCGAAAGCGGACATTTACATTTAAAAAATCGATTCAATCATATCTTGGATTATTCAGAAATGGTGGGCCATTTCCTGTAAGTCTGTTCGTTGATTTTTAAGCTAATTATAAAAATAGATAGCTATTACGTAGAATAGAGCGTAGTTTGAATATGCCAGTTTACTGATTGTAATGCATCAAATTGCGCTGATGGCGCAGCTCCTAAAAGCTAGTCTTTGTCTTTAATTGCATCCGTTCCCAAGCAATGAATTTGTAGATCCCTGAGGAATCAAACCTCGCTCTCTAAACTGATTACAAAAGATGCGAGGAGTCATTTTTCATTTCTTATTTGGTGGCATCATCAAGGATAATCCTAATTAAAACTATCAATAATTTTACTGAAAACCAAAATTCAATTGCGCAGTTTGAACATCCCTCTAAACATCTTTATGTAGTTGGTATCACAGGGACAAATGGAAAAACAACTGTCTCGTACTTAATTGGTGAGGCGTTAAAATTAGCAGGTTACAATCCTTTTGTGTTAGGCACATTAAATTCTGGAAACATAGACTTATCTACACCAGAAGCGGCGGACATATCCGACTTTATGACAAATCACTTAGCTCAAGGTGGGACGCATTTTATAATGGAAGTCACGTCTGAAGGTATAGATCAGGCTCGTATTCTTGATGTAGATTTTAATATAAAACTACTCACTAATATCACGCAAGATCATCTTGATTATCACAAGAATATTTTAAATTACAAAAATACAAAATTGAGATTTATGAATGAAGGCGAGGGCTATAAAATCTACCCGAAAGACTTTGATGCCGAGCCTATTGATTTTTCAACCAAACTTCTGGGTAATTTTAATTTATTAAATACTAAAGCTGCGGCAAGTGTGCTGCGATATATCGGTATATCTGGAAAACACATTAAAAATTCATTATCTACATGTTCACCACCACGTGGCCGACTTGAGGTCGTCAACAAAGGGCAAACATATATGGTGTTGATCGACTATGCACACACACCGGACGGTCTGTTAAATGTTCTAAACGTCACTAAAGATATTGCTATCCTTCGAAATGGTCGCCTTTTAGTGCTATTTGGGTGTGGCGGTGATCGAGATACAGGGAAGCGAGCAAAAATGGGAAAAATTGCGAGTGACATAGCGGATTATATTGTTATTACTGAAGATAATCCTCGTTCAGAAGATAGTAAAAATATTATGTTTTCAATATTAGACGGTGTCGATATGGAATTTAACGAATATGTTTTGATTCAAAGCAGAAGCAGAGCCATAAATTATATTATTAATCAGGCGAACGAAAACGATGTTGTGCTAATAGCAGGAAAAGGCCATGAGACTTACCAAATACTAAAATCTGAAATCATTCATTTTGATGATCGAGAAGAGGCACGTAATGCTATTTTAATTCAATCAGAAACAATGTCTGAAAAGGCGATGCATTAATTACACTCTTATAGAGGTAACTTTAATGAGCGAAGAAGAAGAGAAATATATGGAAAAATTCGGGATTACATCCGAGAAAAAATCAGTGTATTACTATAATGGGAATAAATATGACGATCTTAAATCTGCAATAAATTATGCCAAGATCGATTCTGAACGAGATAAATCCTAAAATGTAGTACATGACCGCTTATGGCCAAAAGCGGTCATTCAAAACTGGCATAGCATAGTTATTATTGTAAGCTTTGATAGATGAATGTAATCCAGTTTTTTTCCTTAATGAAACCTTGACCAAAGCTTTCCCACTTTTTTGGCAATCCTTCCTGCTTAATTTTTTCTAACGATACTCCTTGTGTGACTTTATTTTTCACATAATTACTGGTTTCTACTAGCATTCCATAATGTTTTTTTAGTCCATCCATATCTGTGAGCGATCCATGACCAGGTATGATTTTTACATCTTTTGGTAATATGCTCATGATTTCCTTTATATTTTCAATGAAATTAAATACGTTCCCGCCACTATCTAAATCAACAAATGGAAACATATCTGTGAATAGTAGATCGCCAAGGTGTGCAACATTACTCTCTACAAAAATTATTATGCCGTCACCATCCGTGTGCCCATTTGGATAATGTAAAACTTTAATCGTCTCATCATTAAAATGTATTGTGATGGATTGATCAAAAGTAATAATTGGCCATACTTGTTTTGGTTGTGCAGGTGTAACACCAAAAAATCCTTTCTGTTCTTCCATTAGACGTTTACGCACATTAGTGTGTGCAATAACAACTGCATGATCACTAAAGTGTGCATTTCCACCTGTATGATCTCTGTGCCAATGAGTGTTTAAAATGTATCTCACACTACCAGGATGAATCTTAGATAAAGCTTGCTCGATTATTTTAGACATTGGTGGAAGTTGATCATCAACAATAAGTATTCCATCTTCACCTGCTGATACCGCAATATTGCCACCCGCAAAGCCATTCACACCCTCTAACATATAAATGTTATTTTTGACTTTTGTGATTTCTAACTCAATGTCAGAAAGTTCATCAGCGTGCAGCTGTGATATAAAAAATGCTGTGATTAAGAAAATGTATAATATTGTCCGGTTTTTCATAATTTTAAATAATTGGTTAATGTATTTAATTGTATATCCGCTTTAGGCCAATAGCAGACATTCAATTACTTCATGCTCAACCGTTATATTCTAACCTTCCATGATATTCGCTTCGACAATATTCTCCGCAAAGTTTTGATAGACGCCTGCAACTTTTTTAGCCATCGTATCCGGAAATACATGAAAGTCTCCGGTTTTCAGTGCTGAAACAATGCTATCAGCTACTAAACTAGGTGGCTCAGCTATTTCACTAAACCCTGCATGGTCACTCATATCCGTTGCGATAGGTCCAGGATGAACACTTATCACGGACGTGCCTTGCTCACTTAATAGATCGCGCAAAGCTTGAGTTATCGAATAGGCAGCCGCTTTCGATGCGGAGTAGGTAGCAAGCGGGACAAAGTTTTTGATAGAGGCCACTGAGTTAAGTTGTATAAATGCACCGCCACCATTGGTTTTTAAAACTGGCGCAAAGGCCTGAGCCATTCTAATCAAACCTCCAACATTCATTTCCATTTCATAATTTAGTGAATCTAATGCATCTACATCTAGAGGTGTAGTAGTTTTAAGAACCCCGGCGTTATTAACCACTACCTCGACATCTGTGGCTTGTAGTGCTGCAGTTGTGATGGTTTCAGGTTTTGCTAAGTCAATTAGAATGGCTTCAACTTGATCCCCATATTGTTTAATAAGGGGTTCTGCTTTATTTAGATTCCTAACCCCTACATACACTTTAGTAGCACCTTTTTCTATAAATGCTTCTACGATCGCTTTCCCAATGCCTCGATTAGCACCGGTTACAAGTGCAGTTTTATTTTTGATGTCAAAATTAATAGTCATGGATTTTTCCTTTTGGTTAAAATACTTTAAGTTAAAAATAATCGTAAATGCAATCCATTATTGCGATATTCCTTGAATCTTGACGATGTCACTGAGCGACTCGTAGCACTCATTACATTTTAGACAATCACCCTCTTTATTAACCCAGTCAAGGTGATCATGTCGAATTGAGTCCAAAACAAATCTTTAAGCGATTTCACTAAGTTTGTTTTTTGGTTTTTTTAAAGTGTTAGTTGTATTCATGCTCATCCCCCTAAGGATTTTGATTGATTTAAAAAAGACTAATTTATACGCTCAACTTCTAAACTTAGATTATTTAAGCCAGAATCACTGAACAGCAAGACGTCATTGCCATCCGTAATTACCGTTTGCGCTTCGGTTGGGGAGGGCACGTTATTTAGACTTAGCGATGTATCGCTATCAACTTCAATGATGTTGAAGCTATAGTTGAGTGTAAATTTTGGTGAATACAAGTTCTCGTTGTCCTTTGTATCAGCCATGTTAAATTCCTTGCTTGGCATTACTTTGCTTTGTTTGTGCGATTGAATATTTTCTTGTCGCCGATATGTTTCAACCTTTTCAATCAATTTCAACACGGATTCATTTCCTTCTATGCCTGAAGCAATTGCATGATTTGCGCTAAATATACTACCTAGTAGTAATAAGCTATAAAGTCCAAGCATACGTAACTTTCTTGTAGAACATTTTAGCCTGTGAATTTTTGTTTTAATGCATAACATCTTTATTTAATTAACTTACGTTCTGTATTTAGTTAAATATTATTTCTGATCGTGTTTTAAGTAATTAATAACACGCGCTTACTTTCTTAGGCTTACCAATGCCACTTCACAGAGTTGTTGCTCTACGAATGCAACTTCATCAGGGTTCATACTGCCTTCAAATCCATATACACGATCAATGAGTGGGATGGCGACACTTTGTTCTCCATAGCTTTTGTCCTCTTTTAAAAATTTTCTTATCAATTCATATTCTTCGATTCCATTGTCTCGATTTGCAGCAACCGAACTTGCAGCCTCTCCTAACCATTCACAAAATGCAGGCTCTGAAGATTTATTCTCTGCATAGCTGAACTCGCTTAGGGTCAATAAGAAGATTGTAATTATTAGTTTTTTCATCTTTTTCCTCATATATGTATATCTAAAGAACGTCCTTGTTCACTAAGCATCCATACTTACTAGCGTTAGCATATAACCTTCTTATGATTGTCTGTCGTAAGCTTGCTTTAGCTTATTGGTGTCTACCAAAGATCGGTTGCGACTAGGTAAAGCAACGTCGAACTGATCGATCGGTCCTTGAACTACAATTTCTTGTCGATCTGTTTGAGTAGTAACCCAGTTATTCGCATCCGTGTGCTGTTCAACGTTGTCGATCGTTAATCCACCATTGGCCCATGCAAAGTTGGTGGCTGCGAGTAGTACTGCTGTTAATAGTGCTTTTGCTTTCATGATTAAATCTCCAATTAAATAAAATATTGTTTAGTTTCGTTTGCAGCATTTTAAATTTAAAACTTCACAAACTTATTGGTTAGTCGCACTTTGTGCACAAAC
>Ga0255056_10000708_pt1 | contig 10344 bp, 6 predicted proteins | sample Cases_109_1_MG_FD_183639 | JGI IMG/M metagenome (GOLD analysis project Ga0255056, IMG submission 183639) | Seawater microbial communities from Amundsen Gulf, Northwest Territories, Canada - Cases_109_1 | ecosystem: Environmental > Aquatic > Marine > Gulf | place: Canada: Northwest Territories... | reverse complement strand
TTGTCCGGGATCCCGGTGCTCGGCACGATCTACCGCGAGCTCCTGAGCGGCCACAACCTCCTGGTTTACGTTGCCTTCCTGGCCGTGCCGCTGACATGGTGGGTGGTCTATCGCACCCGCTTCGGCCTGCGCCTGCGCGCGGTCGGCGAGCATCCGGAAGCGGTCGATAGCGCCGGCATTTCGGTCGCCGGCCTGCGCTATCGCGCCATGATCTGCTGTGGCGTGCTGTGCGGCATCGCCGGCAGCTATCTCTCGACCGCCCAGAACGCCGCTTTCGGCCGCGACATGACAGCGGGCCAGGGCTATATCGCGCTCGCGGCCTTGATCTTCGGCAAGTGGCGGCCGGTGCCGGCGATGCTGGCCTGCTTGCTGTTCGGCTTCCTCGACGCGGTCGCCGCGCGTCTGCAAGGGGTCGAACTGCCCCTGATTGGCGCAATTCCGGTACAGTTCATCCAGGCGCTGCCTTATGTCTTGACCGTGGTGCTCTTGGCCGGCTTCATCGGCAAGGCCGTGGCGCCACGGGCCAGCGGCGAACCCTACGTGAAGGAGCGATAGCGTGGTGATGTTATCCAAAGGTCCTTAGTAATGACCGAGGACAGCGACATCGTGGCGGCCGCGCGAGCGGCGATGAAAAACGCCTACGCGCCCTACTCCCGCTTCAAGGTCGGCGCGGCGGTGCGCGGCGAGAGCGGCCGGCTCTATGCCGGCTGCAACGTGGAGAACGCCGCCTATCCCCAGGGCTGGTGCGCCGAGGCTTCCGCCATCGCCGCGATGGTCATGGCCGGGGAGACGCGCATCGTCGAGGCCGCGGTGATGGGTGATGGCGAGGCGCCCTGCACGCCCTGCGGCGGCTGCCGGCAGAAGCTGCACGAGTTCGCCGGCGGCGACCTGCCGATCCATGTCTGCGGGCCCGAGGGCCTGCGCCGGACCGTGACCCTGGGCGAGCTGCTGCCGCTCGCCTTCGGGCCCGGGAACCTGACGTGAGTACGGCGGAGGCGATCGCCGCGATTCGGCGCCGCGCCGGCCCGGTGGCGCCACGCCTCGGTATGGTGCTGGGCAGCGGGCTCGGCCCCGTGGCCGAGGCGGTCTCCGAAGCCGTCGCGATTCCCTATGCCGAAATCCCCGGGTTCCCGCGGCCGGGCGTCGAAGGCCACCACGGCCGGCTGGTGCTCGGGCGCCTCGGTGGCCTGCCGGTGGCGGTCCTGCAGGGCCGCGCGCACTACTACGAGAGCGGCCGCGCCGATGTCATGAAAACTCCGATCTCGGCGCTGGCCGGGCTCGGGTGCGAGATGCTGCTGCTGACCAACGCGGCCGGCTCCCTGCGCCGGCCGGTCGGGCCGGGAAGCCTGATGCTGATCGCGGACCACATTAATTTCGGCGGCGCCAACCCGCTGTTCGGCGTCACCGACGGCTCCCAGTTCCTCGACATGAGCACCGCCTACGACCCGGCGCTGCGCCGGACCATGCAGGATGCCGCGGCGGGACTCGGCCTGACGCTGCCGGCGGGCACCTACATGTGGTTCTCCGGTCCCAGCTTCGAGACGCCCGCGGAAATCCGTGCCGCGGACCGGCTCGGCGCCGATGCCGTCGGCATGTCGACCGTGCCCGAGGCGATCCTGGCCCGTCATGCCGGCCTGCGGGTCGTGGCGATCTCCGTCATCACCAACTTGGCGGCGGGAATGGAAGCGGTGGAACTGAGCCACGAGACGACCATGGCCCTGGCCGCTGAGGGCGCGGAAACGTTGCGCCGGCTGGTCACGGCCTTCTGCGAGAGGATCGCGCATGAGGCGTGACCGCGGCATAACGACCGCGGCGCGGGGCCGGGCCTGATCCGATGCTGGTCCAGGAAATCATCCGGCGCAAACGCGACGGCGCGGCATTGAGCGACGCGGAAATCGCGTTCCTGGTGCGCGGCATCACCGACGGCAGCATCGGCGACGGCCAGGTCGCCGCCTTCGCGATGGCCGTGTTCTTCCGCGGCATGACCATGGATGAGCGGGTCGCCCTGACCCGCGCGATGACCGCCTCCGGCACGGTGCTGGACTGGTCCGGCCACCGGCCCTCGGGACCGCTGCTCGACAAACATTCGACCGGCGGCGTCGGAGACAAGGTCAGCCTGGTGTTGGCGCCGCTGGTCGCGGCCTGCGGCGGGCTGGTGCCGATGATCTCGGGCCGCGGCCTCGGCCACACCGGCGGCACCCTGGACAAACTGGACAGCATCCCGGGCTACGACACGGCCCCGGATCTGGCGGCCTTCCGGCGCGCGGTCGAGCATGCCGGCTGCGCGATTATCGGGCAGACCGCGGAACTCGCGCCGGCGGACCGCCGCCTCTACGCGATCCGCGACGTCACCGCGACGGTCGAGTCGATTCCCCTGATCACCGCCTCGATCCTGTCGAAGAAGGCCACCGCCGGCCTCGCGGGCCTGATCATGGACGTCAAAACCGGCTCCGGCGCCTTCGCGCGCGACGAGGCGGTCGCGGTCGAACTCGCCGAGAGCATCGTCGCGGTGGCCGAGGGCGCCGGCTTGCCTTGCGTCGCCTTGATCACCAGCATGAACCAGGTCTTGGGCCGCAGCGCCGGCAACGCGCTCGAAGTCGGCGAAGCGATCGCCTACCTGACCGGTGCGGCGCGCGACCCACGGCTGCACGAAGTGGTCATGGCGCTCGGCGCGGAGTTGTTGGTCCTCGGCGGGCTCGACCCCGAGCCCGGCGCCGCGCGCGGCCGGCTCGAGGCGGCGCTCGGCAGCGGCGCGGCGGCCGAGCGTTTCGCGCGCATGGTCGCGGCGCTGGGCGGGCCATCCGATCTGATCGAAGACCCCGACAGACATCTACCGGCCGCCGCGGTCGTGCGCCCCGCCTTGCCGCAGGTGCCTGGCGTGATCGGGGCGATGGACCTGCGCCGGATCGGCCTGGCGGTTGTGGAGCTGGGTGGCGGCCGCCGTGACGCCGCGGACCGGATCGATCACGGCGTCGGGCTGAGCGAGGTCGCGGGAATCGGCGAGGCGGTCGGGCCGGAGCGGCCGCTCGCGTTGGTGCATGCACGCAGCCCGGCGGCCGCCGAAGCCGCCGAGCGCGCGCTCCGAGACGCGTTCGATCTCGGCGAAGCGCCCACCCACGAGACCAGTCCAATCATCCGTAGATTGGCAGGACCCGGACGATGAAGCAGACCGTAGGCAGCAGGGAAGCCCGCTCATGACACCACGTCCCATCGTGATCGATACCGACCCCGGCCAGGACGACGCCCTGGCGATTCTGCTCGCCCTGGCATCCCCGGAGCTGGACGTCCTCGGAATCGCCGCGGTCGCCGGCAACGTGCCGCTGCACCTGACCGAATCGAATGCGCGCCGCATTTGCGAACTGGCCGGACGCCGCGACACCAAGGTCTTCGCCGGCTGCCCACGGCCGGTGGTTCGGAACCTGACCACGGCGGAAGAAGTGCACGGCCTGACCGGGCTCGACGGCCACGATTTCCCCGAGCCCACCATGCCGCTTCAGCCGGGCCATGCGGTCGATTGGATGGTCGAAACCCTGATGGCGGCCGGCGAGCGGGAGATCACGCTGTGCACCCTGGGGCCGCTCACCAACGTCGCCATGGCGATGGTCAAGGAGCCGCGCATTCTCTCCAGGATCCGGGAGATCGTCATGATGGGCGGCGGCTTTTCCGAGGGCGGCAACGTGACCCCGGCGGCCGAGTTCAACATCTACGTCGACCCCCACGCCGCGCAGGTTGTGTTCACCAGCGGCTGCAAGTTGACCTTGATGCCGCTCGACGTAACCCACAAGGCGCTGACCACGCCGGCGCGGCTCGAGCGCTTCGGCGCGATCGGGACGCCGGTCGGGCGCGCCTGTCACGGCATACTGTCGTTCTATCGTTATGACATGAGCAAGTTCGACATGGCCGGGGCACCGCTGCACGACCCTTGCGTCATCGCCTACCTGCTCGCCCCGGAGATTTTTAACGGCAAGCACGTCGCTCTCGAGGTCGAGATCTCGTCCGAGAAGACCATGGGCATGACGCTGGCCGACTGGTGGGGCGTGGCCGGCGCGGCTCCCAACTGCACCGTCATGAACGCAATCGACGACGAGGCCTTCTTCGACCTGCTGATCGAACGGATCGCCCGCCTATGAGCCCGGGATCGATGGTCTAGGGATCGCCCGCTTAGCCGGAATCTGCCGCGCCGTAGCCACCGCCACCGGGTGTTTCGATCACGAAGACGTCGCCCGGGTTTATCCGGACCATGTCCGTGCCCGTCAACTCCTCGACCGCGCCGTCGGCGCGCTCGACATAGTTGTGTCCGGTCTTGCCCGGCTCGCCACCCGCCATGCCATAGGGCGGCACCCGGCGGTGGCCGGAGACGACGACCGCGGTCATGGGTTCCAGGAAGCGAACCCGGCGCACGATGCCGTCGCCACCCCGGTGCCGGCCCGCGCCGCCCGAACCGCGGCGGATCGAGAACGATTCGAGAATGACCGGGAAGCGCCACTCCAGGATCTCCGGATCGGTCGCCAGCGTATTGGTCATGTGGGTGTGGACCGCGCTGGTGCCGTCGTAATCAGCCCCGGCGCCCTGGCCGCCGCAGATGGTCTCGTAGTTCTGGTAGCCGGCGTCGTTACCGAAAGTGAAGTTGTTCATGGTGCCCTGGCAGGCGCCCATCAGCCCCAGCGCGCCCAGCAGCGTGTCGGTGATGGCCTGTGAGGTTTCCACGTTGCCCGCGACCACGGCGGCCGGATAGACGGCTTTCAGCATCGAGCCCTCGGGCACCAGGATCTTAAGCGGCTTGAGGCATCCGCCGTTCAAGGGGATGTCGTCGTCGACCATGAGCCGGAACACGTAGAGCACCGCCGCCGCGCAGACCGCCGATGGTGCGTTGAAGTTGCTGTCCTGAAGCGGCGACGTGCCGGTGAAGTCGATCACCGCCTCGCGCTTCTTCCGGTCGACTTTGATGGCGACGCAGATCTTGGCGCCCGAATCCATCTCGTAGCAGAATTCGCCGTCTTTGAGCGCACCGAGCACGCGGCGCACCGATTCCTCGGCGTTGTTCTGGACGTGGATCATGTAGGCCTGGACCACGTCGAGGCCAAAGTGCGCGACCATCTTGCGCAGCTCCTGCACGCCCTTCTCGTTGGCCGCGATCTGGGCCTTGAGATCGGCCAGATTGTGGTGGAAGTTGCGCGTCGGATAGGGCGCGGTGGTGAATAGCTCCTCGGTCTCTTTCTCCATCAACCGGCCGCCCGAAACCAGCTGAAAGTTGTCGATCAGCACGCCTTCCTCGTCAATGTGTTTGCTGCCGGGCGGTATCGAACCGGGCGTGATGCCGCCGACTTCGGCGTGATGCCCGCGCGAGGCAACGTAGAAGAGTATTTCCCGACCGGCCTCGTCGAAGGCCGGGGTAATCACGGTTATATCGGGCAAGTGAGTGCCGCCGTTATACGGCGTGTTCAACATGAACACGTCGCCCGGTACGATCGTGCCCTTGCGCTCGGCGGCCACGGTCTTGACGCTCTCGCTCATGGATCCCAGGTGGATCGGGATGTGTGGCGCGTTGGCGACCAGGCCGCCGTCGGCATCGAAGACCGCACAGGAGAAATCCAGCCGCTCCTTGATGTTGACCGAATAAGAGGTGTTCTGCAGCACCACGCCGGTCTGCTCGGCGATCGACATGAACAAGTTGTTGAACACTTCGAGCATGACCGGGTCGGCCTCGGTGCCGACCTCGGCTTGGCCCGGGCGCGGCACGACCCGGGTCAGGATCAGGTGGTCGCGCGCCGAAACCTCCGCCTCCCAGCCCGGCTCGACCACGGTGGTGGCGTTGGCGTCGACGATCACCGCCGGCCCCATGATCTTGCTGCCGGGTTTCATATGGTCGCGGTCGTAGACGGCGGTGTCCCGCGATTCCCCGGCCATGAAGGTTCGCACCTCGGCCAACTTGCCCGGCGCGCCCTCGCGAGCCTTGACTTCGATCTCCGGATCTGTGACCTCGGCCGCCCCGCCGACCATCTCAACCGTCGCCGCTTCGATGATGTGGCCCTTTTCGGGTGCGATGAAGCCGTACTGCTGATGGTGCGCGGCCTCGAAGGCGGCGACCATGGTGGCGCGATCCGAAAAATCCACGACGAGCGATGAATCCGTGCCTTCATAGCGCAGATGCACTTGGCGTATCGCCTCGACGCGGTCGGGCTCCGCGCCCTGGCGAAGGATCTCGTGTTGGCCCTCGGCCCGCATCTCGTCCAAGACGATCGCAACCTCGCCGACCGACTCGTCGGTGAGGGTCGCCTCGACGGCACGTTCGCGGATAACCCTGAGATCCGCCAACCCCATGCCATAGGCCGAGAGCACCCCGGCGAAAGGATGGACGAACACGCGCGTGATGCCGAGCGCGTCGGCGACCAGGCAGGCGTGCTGGCCGCCCGCGCCGCCGAAGCAGTTGAGCGTGTATTCGGTAACGTCGTAGCCGCGCTGGATCGAGACCTGCTTGATCGCGTTGGCCATATTTTCGACCGCGATCTTGAGGAAACCCTCGGCGGCCTGTTCCGGCGTGCGCCGGTCGCCGGTCGCCGCTTCGATCTCGGCGGCGAGCGCGCTGAATTTCTCGCGCACGACTTCCTCGTCCAGGGATTGGTCGCCACCCGCGCCGAAAATATTGGGGAAGAAGCGGGGCTGAATCTTGCCAACCATGAGGTTGGCGTCGGTCACGCACAGCGGCCCACCGCGCCGGTAGCAGGCCGGACCCGGATCGGCGCCCGCCGAATCCGGTCCGACCCGATAGCGCGCACCGTCGAAGTGCAGAATCGAGCCGCCGCCGGCCGCCACGGTGTGAATGCGCATCATCGGCGCGCGCATGCGCACGCCGGCCACCAGCGTCTCGAACGAACGCTCGTACTCACCGTCGTAGTGGGCCACGTCGGTCGAGGTGCCGCCCATGTCGAAGCTGATGATCCTGTCGTAGCCGGCGAGGCCGGCGGTACGTACGGCGCCGACCACGCCACCTGCCGGCCCGGACAGGATACTGTCCTTGCCGTGGAAGAAGCGGGCATCGGCCAAGCCACCGTTGGACTGCATGAACAACAGCCGCGCGCCGCCCAGATGCCGGGCGAGGCGGTCCACATAGCGGCGCAGGATCGGCGAGACGTAGGCGTCGACCACCGTGGTGTCGCCGCGCCCGACCAGTTTCATCAGCGGGCTCACCTCGTGCGAGACCGAAACCCGCGGAAAGCCGATTTCCCGGGCGATCCCCGCCACCGCGTCCTCGTGCGCGTGGTGGCGGTAGCCGTGTACGAAAACGATGGCGACCGAGCCGATGCCGTCGTCGAAGGCCCGTTGCAGCGCCACGCGCGCGGCGTCGAGATCGACCGACACCAGCACCTCGCCATTGGCGGACATGCGCTCGTCGACCTCGATCACACGTTCGTAGAGCAGGTCGGGCAGCACGATCCGGCGCGCGAAAAGCTTCGGACGGTTCTGGTAGCCGATGCGCAGCGCGTCGTGGAAGCCTTTGGTGATGAGCAGGGCCGTGCGGTCGCCCTTGCGCTCCAAGAGCGCGTTGGTGGCCACCGTGGTGCCCATCTTGACCGCCTCGATGGCTTCGGTCGGCAACGCGGCGTCGCCGTCGAGGCCGAGCAGCTCGCGGATGCCCTGGAGCGCCGCGTCCTCGTAGCGTTCTGGGTTTTCCGACAACAACTTGTGGGTCACCAGGGAACCGTCGGGCCTGCAGGCCACGATATCGGTGAACGTGCCGCCGCGGTCGATCCAGAACTGCCAGCGCCCGCTGGCGATGCTTGTGTCGCTCACTTTGAGACCCCGTTTCCGCCCCGTTTCCGGCCCGTGGGCGCGCCTTACTTCGGCTTCTGGCTTTGTATCATCCACTCATGCTGCGGGTCGTTGCTGAACACCCATTTGCGGGTCGGCCCGGCCATGACGTTGAGGTAATAAAGCTCGTAGCCATAGGGTGCGCCAACCGGATGGTAGCCCTTCGGCACCATGACCACATCGCCATCCTGGACGCAGATAGCTTCGTCCAGGGAGCGGTCGTCGGTGTAGACGCGCTGGAAGGCGAAGCCCTGCGAGGGATTGAGGCGGTGATAGTAGGTCTCCTCCAGCAGGCTCTCGCCGGGCAGCGAGTCGGTGTCGTGCTTGTGCGGAGGATAGGAGGACCAGTTGCCCGGCGGCGTGATCACCTCGACGACCAGCAGGCTCTCGGCCCGCGGATCGCTGTCCGGCAGGATGTTGCGCACGTGGCGGGTATTCGCCCCCTCGCCGCGGGTTTCCCGGCTCATGTCCGCTTCCTCGATAACCCGCGCCGGATGCGCGCCGCCGCCCGGCGCCGTGCAGATGGCCAATTCCGCATCGCTGGTCGCGGTTACGGCATAGCGGGTGCGCGCCGGTACGTAGGCGGCGCCCGGCGCCTTGTCCTCGAACGGCGTGGCGCGGCCACCCAAGCCGATGAAGGTTGCGCCGCCGACGGTCACGTCGCCGGAGCCGGCGACCAACACCAGACAGTGTTCCTGCGCACCGGTATCGCGCAATAGGCTCTGCCCGGCCTTGAGCCGGTAGAGATCGAAACCCACATGGCCCCAGCCAGCGGTCTTGGGAGTAATATGCGTGACCCGTCCGTCTTTGTCGGGATCGGTGGGGCGCACCAGCAGATCGGCCATTCGTTTTCGCTCCTTTAGAGATATCCGGCCTCGGCGGCCGTGCGGTTGAGGTTGGCGTAATCCAGTTCTAAAGCAAGGTGAGACTATAGACGCTCTTTCGTATAAGGATCGCGCAAGCGGCCCCAGGCTTCCACCAGCTTCCCGAAGCGGGCGGCCATTCGATCGACCGCCGCCGCATCGTCGATGTTTCCCGCCAGCCAAGCGCGGGCGGCGTCGCCGAACACGGTACGACCGATGGCGAAGCCCTTCACCCAGTGGTGGGACGCCATGGTTTCGAACGAGGCGATCAGATCGTCCATCGGCGCATCCAGGCCGAGCACCAGAATGCCCCGGCAATAGGGATCGTTGCGTTCGATACAGGCGCCGATCTCGCGCCAGGCCTTATCGTCGGCGGCCGGTTCGAGCTTCCACCAGTCCGGTTTCACACCGAGGTCGTAGAAGTTCTGCATGGCGCGGGCCGTGGTCTGGGCGTCGACCCGCCCCGCCTTGCTCGAGATGATTTCCAACAGCAGTTCGTGTTCGGTCTGCCGGCAAGCCTCGAACAAGGTGACGACGGTTTGTTCCTGTTCGCGTCTCAAGGCGTCCGGATCGTCCGGATGATAGAAGACCAGGCACTTGACCACTTGATCGGCCGGCCAACTGAGAAGTTCTCCCGCGATGTTGGGTCCCGCCTCGAAACGCAGGGGACGCGAGCCGGGCAGCTCCACCGGCCGGCCGACCCAGTAGCGGCCGTCCATGCAGCCGTGCAGCGCCTCCTTGCCGGTGCGGCCGTCGAGCAGGGTGCCGAATCCGGGACGGCCATCCGCAACCCGGTCGAGCGCCCGTATCGCCAGCTTCTTGAATTCGCCGATCCGGTTCAGATCGCCGCCGGATTCTTCCACCATCTCCTCGAACTGTGCCCGATGGTCGATCGCGAGGGCGATCAGCGCCGGCCAATCGCGGCGCCGGGTGGTCGCCCAATGGACATGGTTCAGGGCGTCGTCCTTACGCAGCGCATGCTCGCTGCTACCGTGCTCGAGGAAATAGCTCAGCTCGGTCCAACTCGGCATCGCCGGCGTGCAGCCGTGGCGGGACACGGCGAAAGCGCCGCAGGCGTTGGCGAATTTGGCGCAGGTCTCCCAGCTCTCGTCGCGCAGCCAGCCGCGCAGGAAGCCACTCATGAAGGCATCCCCGGCGCCGAGCACGTTATAGACCTCGACCGGGAAGCCGGGGCCGCGGATACCGTTCTCGATGTCATCGGGGATGTCGCCGGGAAACACCACGCAACCCATGGGACCGCGCTTGCAGACGATGGCCGCGCCGGTAACCGCGCGCACCGCGCGGATGGCCTCCAAGGTATCCGTGGCGCCGCCGGCGATGTGCAACTCCTCCTCGGTGCCGACGATCAAATCGCAGAGCGGCAGGATCGCCTGCAGGTGTTCGGTCACCGCGCCGTCCTTGACGAAGCGCGCCTCGCCCGTGCCATGACCGCCGATGCCCCAAAGCACGGGCCGGTAATCGATGTCGAAGGCGACCCGGCCGCCATTGTCACGGCAAATCTCCGCCGCCTTGCGCGACATCGCGGTGACGGTAGGGGTCGAGAAATGAGTGCCCGAGAGAGCCACCGACCTGGTGGAACGGATGAAACCGGGATCGATGTCGTCCTCGGTCAGCGCCATGTCCGCGCAGTTCTCGACCCCTACCGTCACCG
>Ga0255056_10000706_pt1 | contig 10357 bp, 8 predicted proteins | sample Cases_109_1_MG_FD_183639 | JGI IMG/M metagenome (GOLD analysis project Ga0255056, IMG submission 183639) | Seawater microbial communities from Amundsen Gulf, Northwest Territories, Canada - Cases_109_1 | ecosystem: Environmental > Aquatic > Marine > Gulf | place: Canada: Northwest Territories... | reverse complement strand
AGGCCTTCGACGTGCTCCGGCGGTTCCTCCAGGGTCTTGAGCAGGCCGTTGAAGGCCTGCCGCGAGAGCATGTGGACTTCGTCGATGATGTAGACCTTGGTGCGGGCCGTGACCGGCCGGTAGCGCACGCCCTCGATCAGTTCGCGGATATCGTCGATGCCGGTGCGGCTGGCCGCGTCCATCTCGATCACGTCGACATGGCGGTCCTCGGCGATCGCCAGGCAGTGCTCGCATTGACCGCAGGGCTCGGCGGCCGCGCCGCCCGATCCGTCGGGCCCGATGCAATTGAGCGCCCGGGCGAGGATCCGCGCCGTCGTGGTCTTGCCGACGCCGCGCACGCCGGTCAGCATGAAGGCGTGGGCCAGGCGGCCGCTGGAGATAGCGTTGGTGAGGGTGCGGATCAGGGCGTCCTGGCCGATCAGGTCGGCGAAGCTGGCCGGCCGGTACTTGCGCGCAAGCACGCGGTAGGCCGGCCGGGTCCCGTCTGCGGCCTCGCTCGTGTCCTTGTCTTGCCTCACCGTCGCGCTCTTTTTGGAAAGCTTGTTGTCGGTGCCGCTGCAAAATCTCTGGCGGCGCGCGGGTGGAAGGCTGGAACAGCGACCCGGGCGAATCTCGTTACGGCTGCTCCCTTCCGGGCCTGACCGGGTTGGCGAGCTGCCCGTCCGCCGCCAGCCTCCCGAGGGCACTATATCAGGTCTCGCGCCCGCCCGCGCAAGGGGGGATCGCGCGGCCACGGCGAAAGCCCTCCGCAAGGCCGCGCGGAATTGCCTCGCCAGCGGGCCTATGCCACCTTGCCGGCCATGACGCGCCCCAACGTATACAGCGGTGCCGGGCTCGACCGGGCCGATCATCTGCGCGGCGACGAGGGCGCCATGGGGCGAATTCTGCGCGATCCCGCCACCCGCTTCGTGGCGGTCTGGCGCTCGCAAAACCTGGTTGCAGCCAGCAGTGCGGAGGGACCGACGGTGTCCTGGCTCAGCGGCGAAAACGCCCTGGCCATGGCCCAACGGGCCAGCGAGCAGGTGTTCCTCGGCCTCGAGGCCGCCCAATCCGCCGCCACGGCTTATGTCGCCCTGGACTTCTCCGAACACGAGATGCCGCTTGAGGCGCTCGCCCTCGACGGCCTGAGCGAGTTTCGCGACCTGCGCGAGGTCGGAGCGCTCCTGCCCCAGCGCGACGGATCGATCCTCGCCTACGCCCGGGGCCTGATGCATTGGCACCGGCACCACCGCTTCTGCGGGCGCTGCGGCGCGCCGACCGAGAGCCGCAAGGGAGGACACCTACGGGTCTGCACGCGCCCGTCCTGCGGCCACCAGCATTTCCCGCGCACCGATCCGGCGGTCATCATGCTGGTGCACGACGGCGAGGCTTGCGTGCTCGGCCGACGGCCCGGCTGGCCGCCCGGCCTGCACTCCACCCTGGCCGGCTTCGTCGAGCCCGGCGAGAGCCTGGAAGAGGCCGTCGCCCGCGAGGTGCTCGAGGAAGCGGGCCTCCAGGTGCCGCTGGCGGGCATCCGATACAACTCCTCCCAGCCCTGGCCGTTCCCGGCCTCGCTCATGCTGGGCTTCCACGCCCGCGCCGAGCGGGCGCCGCTCACGGTCTATGACGAGGAGCTGGAATCGGCCAACTGGTACAGCCGGGATACTCTTCTGAACCTGGGCGAGGATGATGAATTGCGCCTGCCGCGCGGGGACTCGATCGCCCGGCGCCTGATCGAGGATTGGCTCGCCGAGGGCTAGGGTGTTTTCGCTTCGCCAAGACTCGGCTCCAGCCGGCGCAGATCCACCTAGAACCGCTTTAGGACGACCGCCGGGAAGGCGTTAGCCCTCCCCCACGCCGTGCTCGCGGAAGGCCGAGGCCGGGTAGACCCCGAGGATCTTCACCTCGCGGGAGAAGAAGCCCAATTCCTCCAACGCCAGGCGCATGAGCCGGTGGTCGGGATGGCCTTCCACGTCGGCGTAGAACTGGGCGACGGTGAAGCCGCCGTCGATGATATAGCTCTCCAGCTTGGTGATGTTGACGCCGTTGGTGGCGAAGCCGCCAAGCGCCTTGTAGAGGGCGGCGGGCACGCTACGCACCCGGAATACGAAACTCGTGATCACCAAACCGGCGTCGGGCTCCGGGTCGATCGGCTCCTCGGCCATGATCAGGAAGCGGGTGGTGTTGTGCGCCGCGTCGTGCACGTCGCGCATCAGGATCTCGAGGCCGTGCAGCTCGCCGGCCAGTTCCGAGGCGATCGCCGCCTGGCTCGGGTCGGCGAGCTTGGCGACCTCGGCCGCGGCGGCGGCGGTATCCACATGGGCCACCGCCTTCAGGCCATGGGCGCGGGTGAATTCGCGGCACTGGGAGAGCGCCTGGACGTGGCTGCGCACCGTCTTCACCGTGTCCAGGCTCGCCCCCTTGGCGGCGAGCAGCTGATGATGCACCACCTGAAAGTGCTCGGCGATGATGTGCAGTCCCGAATCCGGCAGCAAATGATGGATATCCGCGACCCGGCCAGAGCTGGAATTTTCGATCGGGATCATGGCGAGCGCCGCCGGGCCCTCGCGCACGGCGGCGAAGGTGTCCTCGAAGGTGCCGCAAGGCAGCGTCGTCATCTCGGGGTGCACCGCCCGGCAGGCCATGTCCGAATAGGCCCCGGCGACGCCCTGAAAGGCGATCACGTTGCTTTTGTCATTACTCATTTCGTCGAACTGGCCCCTGCCGTGCGATGACCTTTACGGCTTAGCCGGCGGCGCCAAGGCCGCGCGGGCGCGCTTGAGGTCGGCGGGAGTATCGACACCGAGCGGAACCGTGTCAACGAGGGCCGCGTCGATGCGCATGCCGGCTTCCAGCGCGCGCAGCTGCTCAAGCCGCTCGCGGCGCTCCAGCGGCGAGGGCGGCAGCGCCACGAAGCGTTTCAACGCCGCCCGGCGGTAGGCGTAGAGCCCGATGTGGTGATAGAGCGGCAAGCTGTCGTCCTCTCCCGGCCAGGGCACGGGCGACCGGCTGAAATAGAGCGCCCGGCCGCAGCGCGTTGCCTCGTCGACCACCAGGGCGGCCTTGGTAACGTTGGGGTCCCGGCGCTCGCGCGGCTCGGCGATCTCGGTCACCAAGGTGGCGATGTCGACCGCCGGCTCGGCCAGCGGCCGCAGTGCGGCGCGCACGGACTCGGACTCGATGGTCGGAAGATCGCCCTGGATATTGACGATGGCGTCGTGGGCTCCGTCGGGGTCGAGGCGCTCGACCGCCTCGAAGATGCGGTCCGAACCGGAGGCGTGGTCGCCTTCTGTGACCAGGGCATCGCCCCCGGCCGCCCGGACGGCAGCCGCGATCTCCGCCTCGCCGCAGGCCACCACCACAGGCCCCAGATCGGCCTCGACCGCGCGCCGCCAGACGTGAACGATCATGGCCTCGCCGTGGATGTCCGCCAGTGGTTTGCCCGGCAGCCGGGTCGATGCGAGCCGGGCCGGTATGACGACCAGCGGGCGCAGCGGCGCGGCGGGCGATCCGGCCATTACATCCGGCCCCCGGCCGACCGGCGTTTGGCAGTCGCTCTCATCATGGTCAGCTCTGCGCCCTATCCTCGAGTCTCGGGGCTCGATCCTGGGGACCCAGCCCGGCGGCACAATAGCCGGGCGGGCGAGGGCGAAAAACGCTTTTGTCGCAGGCCTGCTATTGTCGCCGCCGCCACGGCCCGGTATTGTCCGGTTTCGGGGCTCCGATTCGGGAAATCCGGGCGGAGAATATTGGGGAAAGCGATCCTGCCTAAGGGGGGTGCGGCATGTCCACTCTTGAGATCAACAAGATGGTCGCGGCCTTGCTGACGGTCGGCGTGGTTGCCGGCTTCAGCGCGTTTCTGGCGGGTGTCATCATGCATCCACACGAGCTGGCGGAGCCCAGCTACTCGGTTGCCGGCGCGGTTTCGGAAGACGAGCCCGCCGAAGGAGCCGAGGCAGGCGCGCCCGCCGACGGTATTGCCGTCATGCTGGCCTCGGCCGATGAAGCGGCCGGGGGAAAGGTCGCCAAGAAATGCACCTCCTGCCACACCTTCGACCAGGGCGGCGCCAACAAGGTCGGCCCGAACCTGTGGAACACACTGGAGCAACCGATCGCCGACGCCGAGGGCTTCGGCTACTCCGATGCGCTCAAGGGCAAGGCCGGCGACACCTGGACCTACGACAGCCTCAATGCTTTCATCGAGAAACCGAAGGATTTCGCCCCGGGCACCAAAATGACGTTTGCCGGCCTCAAGAAGACGGAAGACCGGGCGAACCTGATCCTCTACATGCGGTCCATGAGCGACAGCCCGGCGCCGCTGCCCGAGGCGAGTGCCGAGGCTGTTTCGGAAAACGAGCCCGCCGAGGGGGCCGAGGCAGAAGCGCCCGCCAATGACCTGGCCGCCATGATGGCCTCGGCCAAGGAAGCGGACGGGGAGAAGTTGGCCAAGAAATGCGCCGCCTGCCACACCTTCGACAAGGGCGGCGCCAACAAGGTCGGCCCAAACTTGTGGAGCGTGTTGGACCGACCGATCGCCAGCGTCGAGGACTACAAGTACTCGGACGCGCTCACGGGCATGGCCAGCGACAGTTGGACCTACGACAGCCTCAATGCTTTCCTCGAAAAGCCGAAGGACTTCGCCCCGGGCACCAAAATGACATTTGCCGGCCTCAAAAAGCCGGAAGACCGGGCAAACCTTATCGTTTACATGCGGTACATGAGCGACAGCCCGCCGCCGCTGCCCGAGTAAGCCCCCGTCTTTCTGGCATGCCCGCCGGTGGGCGATGGCGGCAAGCCGGCAATCGATCCGGTCCGGTACCAGCGATGACGACCTCGCCTGAAGAGCCCACCTGCCCCGAGGTTTTCGTGGACCTGGCGCAAAGCCTCGCCGACCGGGCCCGCGAGATCATCGGACACTATTTTCGCGGCGATTTCGAAGTCGAGCAGAAGCCCGATTCGAGCCCGGTGACGGTCGCCGACCGGGAAACCGAGGCGGCCTTGAGGTCGATGATCGCCGAGACTTTCCCAGATCACGGCATCCTGGGCGAGGAACACGGGGCCGAAAGGACCGATGCCGACCATGTCTGGGTGCTCGATCCGATCGACGGAACCAAGCGCTTCACCACCGGCCATGCCCAGTTCGGCACCCTCATTGCCTTGCTGCACCACGGCAGGCCGATCCTCGGCGTCATCGACATGCCGCAAATGGACGAACGCTGGCTTGGCGCCGCCGGCCGACCGACCACCCATCGAGACCGGCGCGGCACGAGGGCGGCGCGGACTCGGGCCTGCACCGATCTGAACGCCGCCGCGCTCTATACAACCTCGCCGCAGATGTTCGAAGGCGCCGATTTCGAGGCTTTCGAGCGAGTCCGCACTCGAGTCAGGACGCCGCTATTCGGCGGCGAATGCTATGCCTACGGCCTGCTCGCCTCGGGCTTCAACGATCTGGTGGTCGAAGCCGACATGGACCCCTACGATTACCTCTCCCACGTCGCCGTGGTTTTGGGAGCAGGTGGCGTAATAACCGATTGGCAGGGCCGGCCGCTCGGCCTCGAGTCCGACGGCCGCGTCCTGGCGGCGGGCAACGCCACTCTGCACCGCGCGGCGATCGATCTGCTCGCGCGAACGTGATCCGGCCCGGATGAACACTTGGTCACCTGCCTTGCGAAGCGGGCCGAAGGGTCTAAATCAGCTTTACAAGGCGCATCCGCTTGTTATCGCTAGGACCCAATGGGACTCCGATTCGCCGCGACGTTCGCCGGCTTGCTTTTGATACCGGCGGCTTTGGTGCCCCTGGACCTGGTGTCCGTGGCCGGCGCCGAAGAGCTGCCCGCCGTGCCCTTGACCGAGGTCGAGGCAAACCAACTCGACCCACTTGTGCACCGCGCCCACGCCATCGCCATGCACGGTGAGCCTAAATATGGCCCCGATTTCACCCATTTCGACTACGTCAACCCCGACGCGCCCAAGGGCGGCACGCTCAGGCTCGCCGAGCGCGGCACCTTCGACAGCTTCAACCGGTTCATCCCCAAGGGCACGCCTGGCCGCGGCTCGGCCAATGAATCACTGATGGATGGAAGCGGCGACGAGCCCTTCACCATGTACGGGCTCATAGCCGAGAGCGTGGAGTGGCCCGAGGACCGCTCCTGGGTGGCCTTCACCCTGCGCCCCGAAGCGCGCTGGCACGACGGCGAGCCCATCACGGTCGAGGACGTGATCTGGTCGTTCGAGACACTGAAGACCAAAGGCCACCCCTTCTACCGTTTCTACTACGGAAGCGTTGAGAAGGCGGAGAAAGTCGGCGATCGCAAGGTCAAGTTCAGCTTCTCCGAGTCCGGCAACCGCGAGCTGCCCTTGATCGTGGGACAGCTCGAGGTTCTCCCGAAACATTATTGGGAGGCGGAAGGGCGCGATTTCGAGTCGACGACCCTGGAACCCCCGCTGGGCAGCGGCCCCTATCGGGTGGTGGACTTCGAAGCCGGGCGTCACATCGTCCTCGAACGGGTGAAAGACTATTGGGGCAAGGACCTCGCCATCAACCGCGGCCAGGACAACTTCGACCGGATTCGCTACGACTACTACCGTGACGGGACCGCCATACGCCTCGCGCTGAAATCCGGAGACATCGATTACCGCGAGGAAAACCAGGCGAAGGCCTGGGCGCTCGAATACGACGTCCCCGTGGTGCGCGACGGTTGGCTCAATAAGGTCGAGGTCCCGCATAAGCGGCCGACCGGAATGGCGGCCTTCGTCATGAACATCCGGCGGCCCGTATTCCAGGATCCGCTGGTGCGCCGGGCGCTCGCCTTTGCCTTCGACTTCGAATGGACCAACCGCAATATCTTCTTCGGCCAGTACAGCCGCACCGAAAGCTTTTTCTCCAACTCGGACCTTGCCGCCACGGGCCTTCCGGAGGGCGAGGAGCTGGAAATCCTCGAGCGCTACCGCGGCCGAATTCCCGACGAGGCCTTCACCAGCGCCTACAAAGCGCCGTCGACCGACGGATCGGGCTGGCCGCGGGAGAACCTCAATCGCGCCTTCGAGCTGCTGGCCGAGGCCGGCTGGCTGGTCGAGGACCTGAAACTGGTCAATGCCGAGACCAAGCAGCAGCTGACTTTCGAGATCCTTTACGCCAGTCCCGACCTCGAACGCATCGTGCTGCCCTTCATCCGCAACTTAAAGCGCCTCGGCATCGACGTCCGTCCCCGCTTGGTCGATCCCTCCCAGTACATCAACCGGCTTCGTTCGTTCGACTTCGATATAATCCTGTCCGGCTGGGGCGAATCGGAATCGCCGGGTAACGAACAGCGGGATTTCTGGAGCAGCTCGGCGGCCGATTCGCCGGCCTCGCGCAACCGCATCGGGATCAAGGACCCGGTCATCGACGAGCTGATCGAACTGCTGATCGTCGCGCCGACCCGCGAGAGCCTGGTCGCGCGCACCCGGGCCCTCGACCGGGTGTTGCTGTGGAACCACTTCGTGATCCCCAACTGGCACCTGCAAAAGCAACGCATTCTCTATTGGGACAAGTTCTCCCGGCCCGAGCAGCCTGCCAAGTTCGGCACCTCCACATCGCTCTGGTGGTTCGATCCGGTGAAAGCCGCCCGGCTCGAGCAGCGCCGCTCCACCGAGCCGCTCGCGAGCGACGTCCCGCCCAAGGAAAGCCAGGGGCTCGGCCTGGGCCTCGCGGCGCTCGCGGGACTGCTGCTCGCCGGAGCTTTCCTCGCCCGCCGCGCGCTCCACAGACCGCAAACCTGAGGCCCGCCAAGCCATGGTCCGCACCACATGACCGCCTACATCATCCGCCGCCTGCTGCTCATAATCCCCACGCTGCTCGGGATCATGACGATCAATTTCGTGATCATACAGCTGGCGCCCGGCGGCCCGGTGGAGCAGGCGATCGCTCAACTGACCGGCGAAGGGGGCGCGATTACCGAGCGGATCACCCGCTCGGGCGGCGGCGAGGAACGTTTGCTTACCGCCGGCCAGGACAGCCGGACCAGCCGCTATCGCGGCGCCCAGGGCCTCGATCCCGAATTCATCGAGGAACTCGAGCGCCGCTTCGGCTTCGACAAGCCGATGCACGAGCGTTTTGTCCTGATGATCGGCAGCTACATCGTGTTCGACTTCGGCGAGAGCTTCTTCCGCGACCGCGAGGTGGTCGATCTGGTTCTGGAAAAGATGCCGGTCTCGATCTCGCTCGGCATCTGGACCACGCTGCTGGTCTACTTGATCTCGATCCCGCTGGGCGTCGCCAAGGCGGTGCGCGACGGCAGCCGCTTCGATATCTGGACCTCCGTTCTCGTCATCGTCGGCAACGCGATCCCCGGGTTCCTCTTCGCCGTGTTCTTACTGGTCGTTTTCGCCGGCGGCAGCTATCTCGACTGGTTCCCTCTGCGCGGCCTCCTGTCGGACGACTACGTCGGCCTCGGATTCGCCGCCTGCGCCACGTCGCTCGCCTGCATCTCCGACTACCTCTGGCACCTGGTGCTGCCCGTGGCCGCCATGGTGATCGGCGGCTTCGCGACCCTCACCATGCTGACCAAGAACTCCTTCCTCGACCAGATCAACCAGCAATATGTGGTGACGGCGCGGTCCAAGGGGCTGAGCGAGGGTCGCGTGCTTTACGGCCACGTGTTCCGCAACGCCATGCTGATCGTCATCGCCGGCTTCCCGTCGGCCTTCATCAGCGTGCTGTTCACCAGCTCGGTGCTGATCGAGATCATCTTCTCGCTCGACGGCCTCGGCCTGCTTGGCTTCGAGGCGGCCTTCGCGCGCGACTTCCCGGTGATGTTCGGGACCCTCTATTTCTTCTCTCTGCTCGGCCTGCTGATGGGGCTGATCGGCGATCTCATGTACACCGTGATCGATCCTCGGATCGACTTCGAGAGCCGGGAGGTCTAGGTGAGCGCGGCCCCCACCCCCTCTGCGCCCGGCGGCGGCACGCGTTTCCTCGGCCGCGAGCTCTCGCCGCTCACCCAGCGGCGGCTGCGCAATTTCCGCGCCAACAAGCGCGGCTACTGGTCGCTGTGGATTTTCCTGACGCTCTTCATCGTGGCCCTGTTCGCCGAGTTCGTCGCCAACGACAAACCCTTCATCGTCTCCTACCAAGGCGAAATCTACTTCCCCGCCTTCGCGGCCTATCCGGAAACCACCTTCGGCGGCGACTTCGAGACCGAGGCCGATTTTCGCGACCCTCACGTCAAGCAATTGATCGAGAGGGACGGCTGGATGATCTGGCCGATCGTGCGCTACAACCACCGCACCGTGGCCTGGGACCTGCCGGAGCCCGCGCCCGCACCTCCCGGCGGTGAACATTGGCTAGGCACGGACGACCAGGCCCGCGACGTGGTGGCGCGCCTCATCTACGGCTTCCGCATATCGGTGCTGTTCGGCTTTGTCTTGACCGTCATCTCCGCCGCGATCGGCGTTTCGGCGGGCGCCATGCAGGGTTTTTTCGGCGGCTGGCTCGACCTCCTGTTTCAGCGCTTCATCGAGATTTGGGGTGGCATGCCGATCCTCTATCTGCTGATCATTATGGCCAGCATCGTCGAGCCCAACTTCTGGTGGCTGCTCGGCCTCCTGCTGCTGTTTAGCTGGATGGGGTTCGTCGGCGTGGTGCGCGCCGAATTCCTGCGCGCCCGCAACTTCGATTATGTCCGCGCCGCCCGCGCCCTCGGAGTCTCCAACCTGGTGATCATGTTCCGCCACGTGCTGCCCAATGCCCTGGTCGCCACCATTACCTTCATGCCGTTTACCCTGGCCGGCTCGGTCACCCTGCTGACCTCCCTCGACTTTCTCGGCATCGGCCTGCCGCCGGGCTCGGCCTCGCTCGGCGAGGTCCTGGCCCAGGGCAAGGCGAATCTGCAGGCGCCGTGGCTCGGCCTCACCGCTTTCTTCACCATCGCGGTCATGCTGAGCTTGCTGATCTTCATCGGCGAGGCGGTGCGCGACGCGCTCGACCCGCGCAAGCTGATCGCCGGCGCGCCGCCGCCGGAACCGGGCGCCGCGGGAGATCGAGAAGGCGATAGGACGCCCACGCCGGCCCAAACATCCGGGGCGGCCCAAACATCCGGGGCGGCCGGAGCACCCGGGGCGGGAGGAGGCGGCCGATCATGACCGAAACCGGCAAGGGCGCGCTGCTGCAGGTCCGCAACCTGGGGGTCAGCTTCCGGGTGGAGAGCCAAGACGTTCCCGCGGTCAGCGCCGTCAGCTTCGACATCGACCGGGGCGAGACCCTGGCGCTGGTCGGCGAGAGCGGTTCGGGCAAGTCGGTGACCGCCCTCTCGGTGCTGCAGCTACTGCCCTACCCGGTCGCCAGTCACGGCGCCGGCAGCTCGATCCGGTTCCGCGGCGAGGAGGTGGTCGGCGCCTC
>Ga0255056_10000705_pt1 | contig 10358 bp, 13 predicted proteins | sample Cases_109_1_MG_FD_183639 | JGI IMG/M metagenome (GOLD analysis project Ga0255056, IMG submission 183639) | Seawater microbial communities from Amundsen Gulf, Northwest Territories, Canada - Cases_109_1 | ecosystem: Environmental > Aquatic > Marine > Gulf | place: Canada: Northwest Territories... | reverse complement strand
GCAAAGGTTTAAGGTATACCTTACTAATTCATTAGAAGAATACCATCCAGATACTGGAACTCTATTTGCTAATTGGCTCAGCAGTGAGGCTAATGAGGCAAATGCTATTAAACGAGATGTTCCAGTCATGGCAATTATTGGAAATCCACCCTATAATATTCTTTCTAAGAATTTATCTGACGAGCAGAGGAAGTTAGTAGAGAAGTATAAATTTATAAATGGAGAGAGGGTAAAAGAAAAAGGTGCTTTGCAGCTAGAAAAAAATTTAAATGACGACTATGTAAAATTCATCTCTTTAGGTGAGAATTTTGTAAAAAAGAACACTCAAGGGGTTTTAGCTTTTATTAATAACAATAATTTCCTTGATGCATTGACTCTTAGGGGGATGCGCTGGAATCTTCTAGATACTTTTGATCAAATATATATTTTAGATCTTCATGGTAACTCAATGAAAAAGGAGTTCTCTAAAGAAGGTATTCAGGATAAAAATGTCTTTGATATTCAACAGGGTGTATCCATTAATATCTTTGTAAAGACAGGTAAGAAGAAGAAAGGAGAACTAGCAAAAGTATTTCATTCTGAAATATTAGGAACTCGAGATGCCAAATATGAGTTTTTAAACAGTAATACTTTGAGTTCAATTCCATTTAAGTCTATTAATGTTCGAGAGCCACAATATTTCTTTGTAGATTCTGATCAAGAATCTGAGGAACAATATTATAAAGGCTTTTCATTAAATGATTTATTTATTAAAAGTGTTACAGGAGTAAAAACGCATAGAGATCACTTTGTAATAGGGAATTCAAAGAAAAATATTGAAGAAAAGGTGAAATTATTTTACGATCTAAATATTTCTACTGAAACTATTAAATCAAATTTAGAATTAATCGATACTGGTACGTGGAATGCTCATAAAGCTCGGATAAGTGGGAAATATGATCCTGATTTTTTTAAGACAATTGAATATCGACCCTTTGATAAGCTTTATATTTATTATGATGAGAATTTAATTGATAATACTAGAGAGGACATAATGAAACATTTTCTATTAGGAGAGAATGTTGGTCTGATAATTCCAAGACAGGCAATAACAAATAATTGGTCCCATATTCAAGTTACCGATACAATGGTTGATAATCGGGTTCATTACAGTAATAAGGGGACATCTATTTGTTGCCCATTATATATTTATTATGATTTGGACTCTCAAGATTTATATAAAGAAAAGTACCGAAGGCCTAATCTTAGTGATGAAATAGTGGCACTATTTGCAAATATTCTTGAAGCTAAGTTTACTACTGAAAAAGAGGATAGTAATAATACATTTGCACCGATTGATCTTTTGGATTATATCTATGCTTTGCTCCATCATAAAGGATATAAGGAAACATATATCGATTTTTTAAAACGAGATTTTCCACGAGTACCTTTTCCGAAAAATAAACAACTATTCTGGGAGTTTGTCAAATTTGGAAGAAGTCTTAGGGAAATCCATCTATTCAAGTCAAGCGAGTCTACAGGTTATTTTACAAAATATCCAATCGATGGAGATAATGTTGTAGAAAAGTTTATCCATGTAGGTGATAAAGTTTATATAAACGATTATCAATACTTTGATAATATAAACAAAGTAGTTTGGGAATATCATATTGGTGGTTATCAGCCGGCACAGAAATGGCTAAAAGATCGAAAGGGATATAAATTGAACTATGAAGATATATTTCATTATCAAAAGATAATCAAGGTATTATTTGAAACTAATAGGATTGTTGAAGAAATTAGTCAGATTGCTCTATCATAAGAAATGTATTCCGTTAAAAGTATTAGGGGATTCAATTTTCAATATTTCATTTCTATTTTATTTTTTTTATTTGATAGGATATTAATTTCTTCAGTGATTAAATTATTTATATCAACTTTTATATTATAAAAGTTATCAAGAATATGGCTATTACATAATTTATGAAAGGCTGGCATTTTAATAATAGTTTCAATTGTTTTTAAATTTGTAGTGTTAGTAATAATTGAATTAAACATTTTTAGTTTAATTTTTTCTAGAGGATTATCTGCGGTCATCCCAACAAACTCTCCTGATGATAATGTTGCTATTTTGCTAGCTGGGATTGCGGCTTCCAGTTGACGAGATTTACTTATTGAGGTGTCCATTCGATTAATGGATACATTTTCTTTTTCCTGGAGGATTTTGCCAAATCGATCGGAGAGAAGTTTGGCGGTATCTCCAAATACTTGTCCACTGATGACGTTACCGCAAATATTTACAATCACATCTGCCTGATCTTTACCATAGTCCTTTTTCAGTTGACTAAAGTCCTGCATACCTAATATGGTAGCCACTTTGTTACTTCTCGCAGTAGCGATGAGACTGTCCATGTTATTGAAATAAATGGTAGGGAACTCATCAAATATCAGTGCGCATTTCTGGCGATCTTTTTTGTTAATAATGCGTATTAGACGAGAAACATATAGAGACAGAGCTGCACCATAAATTCCTTGCTTTTCCGGATTATTACCAATGCATACTATTTTAGGTGCTTCCGGGTTATTGATATCAAGGGTAAAGTCATTGCCCGATAGTACCCAGTATAACTGCGGAGAGGAGAGTCTTGCAAGTGCGATTTTTGCACTGGCTATTTGTCCGTCTAATTGTTCACGAACATCACTTTGGTAGGCTTGGATAAAAGGGTTCACTAACACTTCTATTTCAGGTTCAGAATTCAGCAAGGGGAGTAGGTCGTCGTATTCTGCCTGCATGAGTTCTAATACATGCGGGAGGGTGCAGTATTTACCGTCTTTATACTTCCTCAAATACCAAATAATACACGCCAGAAAATTGATGGCGGATTCCACGAAAAAATCACCTTGCTTTTTGATCCATTCTCTATTAAGTCCGAGTAAAATAATCCTAGAAGCTTCTGTTGCATCGGTGATGTCATACATGGACGCCGGATCCAGTGGGTTACATCTATTCGATACAGAAAGATCATCAAAATTGATGGAGTAAAAGGAGGGTTTTGCTCCATATTTATCCGCGTACTGCAGCATCCAGTAATAAGCTGGTTTTGATAGATCGGGATATTTAAAATCATAGATGAACATGGCATATCCTTTTTCGATCATTTGTTTCATGGCGGGCAAAATCACAAACCAAGATTTACCTGCTCCCGGGGTACCGGTCACCAATAGTCCTCGGAAAGGATTAATGATATTGATCCAGCTCGATCTTGTTTTGTTTCGGAGGCGGTATTGAGCTTTAAAATGGATGGAATACTCATTTGTGAGTAGCCGTTCTTCCTGCGGGAAGGTTTCGTTTTCTTCATTGAAAATATCATCCATGTTTGAAGTCTTCATAAAACGTTTCGCAAGTGTTCCAGCTTGCATCAATAGTATGTAGCCTATTGCTGAAGTGCTGATATACAAAACGGCTGTTATTGTAGTAGAATATGAGAGGTAAAAGAAACCTATGCTACCTATAAATAGAACGATACCTGATAGGAATAGGACAAAGACTTGTTGCACTGTTTTACTAGGATCTTTTTTTCCTTGTGTACCCATCAAGCCAACTGCTAAAAAAAGTAAGGAAAGTAGCTTGGGTGTATGAAAATTTTCAAATAAACCTGTAACATTTATTTGATGTATAATCCGATATGTCAAAGAACTGGTGAATTCCCAATTTTCAAAAGCTGCATAACAGCTCACATAGTAATGCAACAGGAGCAGACCTACACTGAGGAGGCGGGTCAAGTCCAGGATTTTTCTTAGTTCATTATCACTTTCGCCTGTTCCGCTCATGAACGTCTGATTTTCTTCTTTTTCTTTCTCAAATGATAGGGGATATGTGTTGACTCTTGCGTAGGGTTTATAAGTTCTGTTATTATGGATAACCCATTAAATTCTACTATGCCTTCGCGTTGATACCTTTCGTTATTCATCATTGCGTTTTTAGCTGCTTGAGAACTTGTAGATCCACTGAGTTGTTTGAGGAGTCCTGAAGCACTGTATGCCTTGCCGATTTCGGAACCATTGAACACACTTCGATTGGCTTTGTCTACGAATGTAATTCCATACATTCTGCCTGCTTCATTTTGTCTGGTTACTACACTTATGTTGGATTGCTCTAAAAGAGATCTTAATTCCGTGAAATTGGTTGGGGATTTAGCAAATGCAGCATCCATCAATACCCTTAATTTTTGTTTTAAAGGCTCTCGATGTTTTTGGTTGATTTCAAATCGAACGGATAAGTTTTTAAGACCAGGATTGCCGGGTAGTGCACTTGCTTTGATCGGTACACCCTGTTTTTCTCCCTGAGTATCCAGAACTCTATACACTAATCCATTTTTTTGGTAAGTAAAACTTTCTTCTGTACCACGATCTGCCAGAATATTAAACTGCTTTAGAATGGCATTGTATTCAGGTAGGGAGGTAAAATTATAAGTGCTGTACACTGCTTGTACAATATTGGCGATTCCTCTACGCAGTTCAGACTTGCCGTATTCTAACTTTTCCATTTTGAATGGAATGATTCCGGAAGCATTTTTCAGTCGATGATTTTCCGCTTTTTCCAACCGGTATTTTTCTTCTACGTATTTGCGTGCAAATTCAGATTGGTTGCGACCGATATTATGTGTATTGATTCTCGTTCCATCCGCTTGAATGCAGGTTGTCAGGATATGGATATGCGGGTGTCCAGCATCATGATGTTGATACACAAAATAGGGCTGCTCTGCAAAGCCTAATTGTCGCATATAATCATTTGCAATTTCCATGAGTCTACTGTTTGAAAATTCTTCAATGGGGCTGAAATTGAGCGATACGTGCATTGTTTTGGTTGTAGCGCGTTGGTTTAAATTATTTCTGTTTTCAAGTGTTGCCAGTTTCTCATAAAAATTCAAAGCGTTTGCCGGTACAAGTATTCCTTTTGCGCCAATGCAATGTGCTTTTCCCTGTTGCTCCTTTTGCACATTATAATTCAATGCAATTGAAGCAGATTTGGGAAAGGTTATCCTTGCGACCATTGCTGGTAGAAATTGTTCGCCTGTGTAAGTATTTCATTACTCTTTCCGATGAACAGGTGATGGTACTGCCCATAGTCTGCGATCCATTGTCTGAACTCGGGTATTTTCTCAAGGGTGTGCAGTTTATGGACGGCCTGGTTGAAATTGTTTCCGATGGCATATAGCTCTTGTTTTAACTGTAACATTTCGAGTAAAAAATCATCCGCGGATTCATTTCGATAAAGGATGGTTACAGGTTCTGTTAAGGATACTTTTCTGATGTAAGTGCTGTTATTTTTTTCTAAGGTTCTCTTTCGCAACCTTATCAGTTTTTCATGTTCCGTTTTATTCATTCGGATCATGATCATAATATCCCTTATTTCTTTTCTGTTATTCGTCATTGGAGGGATTTAAAATGCTTCTCCCTGCGCGAGTTCCGAGTGCAGGGCAAGATGCCAAACGTAAAACGTTTGTACATCTTGCCGTAAGCCGTTAAGGCTGCTACAAGTTGCACAGGATTGGTATTCTGTTTAGATCGTGGAACAAAAATAGGATGGGAAAAAGGAGTGGGGATTGCCCTCCTAAATTTTGGGAAGGCTGAAATTGAGGATTGAAATCGATTTATATTCGACCTTCATCTGCAAAGGAGAAGTATCCTTCACTAGAGAGAATGATATGGTCGAGAATACGGATATCCAGGAAAGATGCAGCGGTTTTTATTTTTGTCGTTATGGTTTCATCCGCTACCGATGGGTTCAAGTTTCCACTGGGATGGTTATGGCATAGAATAAGGTTTGTTGCATTGGCTTTTAAAGCCGTAGACAAGATTAATCGAATATCTACCACTGTCCCTGTAATACCACCCGTTGAAATTTCAGCAATTCCTAACACCGCATTCGATCTATTTAGTAATAGCACTTTGAACTGCTCTTGTAATTCGATCTTATTAGGATTCCAATTGGATAATAGGATGGAATACGAATCTTTTGAACAGGAGATTTTAGTCCTTGCTGAATAGGGAACTTTGCATTTATAGATCAGCTCTACTTCCGCTATTCGATTTTCCTGTCTGTTTTCCATTTTTTCTACTTGGTTCATACTATTCAATTTTAAATAGCTATTACGTATCCGTTTTGACAAAACATGGCTTCTGTTGCTGCTTCGCGATACGTGTCAAATCTTTTGGGTTCTCCATTTTCGTCTAACACAAATGCAGGGAAATGAAATTTTTCAATGACATAGAAATTACCACGCGTTAAATCACAGAAGGCTGTTTCTTGCAGAAAGAATAAGAAGTCAGTCATACTATTTGGTTTTGATGAATGCTTTCTGTTTCTCTAAAGGTCTTTCGTTTGAGGATTCGGCAATTATTTCCCGGGAGGAGTTGGTACCCATAGTCGTAACAATAGATATAAGGGTTGCCTACCGGTTGAGAAATGTACTCTGTAGCATAGGAGAGCGTGAGACCATCCGATAATAAGTCAAAGAGTGAAACAGGGTTTCTTTTTTTGGATGACCATTTTTCCAAGATGCCTCGATTTTTTATGAGCTTGTTTGTAATGGATCGGATATAACTGTGTTTTTTCGAAGCATGTTTATTGTTGTAGGCACTTCTACAATAGTCATCACAAAACTTCTTATCTGTTCTTCCACGTATGATATGATCACAGGTTAAACAGGTCTTAAGGTGTGCCATTTCTATAATCTTTTTCATTGTTTGTTTATTTGATTGAAAGAGTGCTGCCATGAGCTGCACTCTTTTGGTTGTTTAGGATGTTTTTATGGATGCTTGAAGGATCTCTTGGGCTATACGGAATGCATGGCTTGATAAATGTCTTTGCCAGGCACCTTCGGAGGGAGTCCATCTAAACCCATTTTTTTTGAGTTGAATTCGCAGGGTTTCATCAGGTTTTTCTGGAAAGAAAATTTGAACCCTATTGGCTTCTGCATTTGCCACAATTCGGTAGTCGCCTATGGTGATTTCTGTAGTGGTCATGGATTCCAGCTTTTCAAGTTGTTGGATCCTTTCTTTTATCCTTCTTATATTGGCAGCATTATTCGTTAAGGAGAATTGTGGGAATCCTAACCTGTTGAGATAATCAGGTGTATTTAATTTTTGCCAAGTTTCTTCGGTTCCGTATTCCAGTTTTAGAAAGGCTTCTTTGTTCTTCATTCTAATGCATTTATTCGAATCTTTCATAAATGACTGAAGTTTTTCTAAGTTGGTGAGCTTCTCTTTCAACTTTGTAATCGCTTGTGGATCATCTGAAGAAATCGCAGAATTATTTTCAATGGTTTTCACTTTTTCATCATAGTAGTCTGCTTTTTCTGCAGCTTCAAAGGATCTTCCAAATGTGTTGTGAATTTTGTCTCTATATCGCCGATCTGATTTTTCACTGTGATGACCTACTAGAATGGGTTGACCAAAGGGGATCACTGCACTCATTTGTTTTGCTTTTGTATGCAACTGATCTGCCAATAATTTATTTTTTTGCGCCATTTGTTTGGCATTTTCTATTCTTTGTGCTTTTCGCTCTTCAAAATTGTTTTTCATACTGTTCATTTTAATGGATGAATAATTAGAATGGCAAATCATCTACCGGATCTGTGATATCAACAGATTCAGGCGTTGATTCTTTGGCTGTTGTTTTAGCGAATTGGATGATTTGGATTTTATTCGCATGGCAGTTGATGCTTGCTTTTGGATTGCCTTCCATATCGCTGTAAGCACGCGGATAAATCCTTCCTGAGATGGTGACGATTGCGCCCTTTCTTAGCATTTTACTAATCTCTGTGTTCATCCACCATGCAACATCGATATAGGTTGTGAACTCTTTGGATTCGGTACTTCCTTTTGGTTTGTACCGTTCGTTTAATGCCATTGAAAAGTTGACGACTTCTTTTCCGCCTTTTACTACGCTGGTTCTAGCGTCTGTTGTAATCCGTCCTGTGAATTCCATGTTATTTTGTTTTTAGTTAGAAAAAACTGAACGGGGTTTTCTAATCGAACCCCTCTCCATTCCAATGGAGGGGTTTGATTAGAAAATGATTGGACGTACATAGCGCAGCGGTGGGCATTATGATCATGGAACAGAATGATGAACGGAGCGTCGCAACAGCAGCTGCTACTTGTTCCATTCAGGCGATAACACACCTTCTCTTATAAAGCTTACATATGAAGCTTGCTGCGATAAGGTAATAGGTGAGGGGTAATGTTTACCGAACTTAAAATCTTGGATGAGCTGGTGATATTTTTTCTCGACTTCTTGCGATAAGTAGATTTGATCAGCAAATACGATTTCAAATGTCCAGTCGTAACCAAAGTATTGGATGAAATTTTCAGCTATTTGCTTTTTCCGTATTAATAGTCTATTGTCTTTAAAATGCTGAGGTTTTATCTCTATCAATTTAGCTTCACCCGTCTGATAATTACGAATTAAAAAATCAGGAGTATACTTTCTTAATTCTGCTTTTATACTTTCTGAATTCTTATTCACTGAGAAATAAATTTGTAAATCATCCCGTTGCCATGCATGTGTCTTTTCAATGGATAATACATATCTCAACTCTAGCAAGGAGTCCATCCAATGTCCCTGATAAAAACAGGGATAGGATATTTTTGTATACATGCGATTTTCCATTTGAGATATCTTTTCGGGTTACCAACCACGCATGAGGAAATCGAGTTCAGCATTTGTCTTGTATGCGGACATAGTTTTCGCACCCGTGATCCGCTTATAGTATTCCTCATACCAGCGAAGCCGATCTTTGGTGGAGTGTTTGAGGCAATCATTGTACTGATGCAGCTGTTCCTCTGTGAGAATGATCTGATCGTCAAAAATGATTTTGAATTGCCAATCAAATTTGAGGGTGCGGATGTAATTGTTGGCAATGTGCTGATGCATTTCAAGGGAGGACTCCTGCTCAAAAGCACGTGGTTTGATTTCCACTAGCGTGGCTTGTTTTGTTTCGTAATTGCGGATTAGGAAATCAGGGGTATATCGCAAAAAGCATCCTCGTGGAAAATGTGCTAATTGACCTGTACTAGGATGAAAATACATGGACACCGGTGATCTCATGAATGCATGGCCTTCCATTATTGAGATGGCAAAGCGAAGCTCTGTCAGCGAATCGAAATGACATCCCCATCCTTTGATAGGTGATGGTTTACGGTATATGAATTTGGAGGCTTTTGTATACATGGTTTAAGGGTTGGTTTAACGATCGAGGTTTAGAATAGTGTATGCTCTGATTTCTGTCACATAGCGTTTGTGTTCTTTCATATCCAGAAAAGTTCGGTATTGGATTTCTCCTTCAATGAGGACATGGCTGCCTTTGATGAAATTGCCGGGTAATTGCAGGGCTAGTTTGTTCCATGCGATGATGTCATGCCAGGTTGCATATTTTAATTTCGTGCCATCTTCCTGTTTGCGGAAGTAAGTAGTGGCTAATCGTAAACGCGCCAAAGTCTTTCCTGTCGTGGTTAAGTGGATCTCCGGGTCATTGCCGAGGTAGCCCATCAATTGAACAAAATTTTTTGATTTCATGCTGTGTGATTTGAGGAGCAAAACTTGAAAATGCTTGGGAGATAAGCCGTTTTTATCCATATCCGTTTCGTATAATATCCGTTTCAGATACGGGTAATTAGATTAGCTTTATAAGATGGAAAAACGATCTGCGGTACAACAGCGTCATTGTCTTTATGAAGGCTGCGGCAAAGCACTTGATCCGAAGATGCGGAAGGATGCAAAATTTTGTAATGAACAATGCAGAGCGGCACATCATAATCCCAAACGTTCTCAATTGCATCCGGACATTAAGAAGATCAATAAAATTCTACTGAAGAATTTTCTAATACTTGGTAAGGCTCTGGGGAATAAGGAATATGTAAAAAAGAAAAGGGAGCAGATTATCAAGCAAGGGTTTAATCCGGAGTACTATACACACCAACATAAAAATTTTATTTTCTGCTACCGCTACGGGTATCATTTAAAGGAAGAAGGATATATCACTATTTTTTTGGGCTATGATAATGCAGTGTATAAGTCTCTGGAGGATTAACCAAATAAATCCTGAAGGGTTTCGGAGACTGTTTGTAATAAATGCTGGTCTACTTTTTCTGCTTTTTTTCTATCCTGTTCTGAGACAATGGCTCTGTAATTTTTTTCTTCGTCCGGCTCAAACACAAATGGAAAATCTTCGATGTAAACGATGATGCGATGGGAGTATCCATAGGGCTGGAGTTCAGCCGGTAGCATGATTTCTTTTCCGTTGTACCATACGGGCAGGTCGAAGGTTTCGTGCATGTGGTAAAAGTAAGTGAATGTTTAAAAGAAATGGCAGGCT
>Ga0255056_10000703_pt1 | contig 10371 bp, 7 predicted proteins | sample Cases_109_1_MG_FD_183639 | JGI IMG/M metagenome (GOLD analysis project Ga0255056, IMG submission 183639) | Seawater microbial communities from Amundsen Gulf, Northwest Territories, Canada - Cases_109_1 | ecosystem: Environmental > Aquatic > Marine > Gulf | place: Canada: Northwest Territories... | reverse complement strand
AATCAGGCCACCATGACGGCTAAGCAACTCTTGCGCCGCCGGCAGGCCCAGACCGGTGCCATCCGGTCGGCTGGTCACTAGTGGATAAAACACTGAATCCTGCAAGTCCGGCGGTATCCCGGGCCCGTCATCCTCAATTTCAATTCCCGCCACCACGCGATGCCGGGTATCGCCTATGGTGAAGTTCATGATTGCGCGGGTACGCAGCGTGATCTGGCCGTGCCCCTCAAGTGCCGTGGCGGCATTGCGAACGAGGTTCAGCAGTGCCTGAACTATCTGGTCGCGGTCGAGGTTCATCATCGGCAATCCAGGGTCATAGTCGCGCCGAATTGTGAGTTTGCCGGTGGACTCTGGCGCAACGACCCGAATGACATATTCAACTAGTTCGTGAATATTCACAGGTTTTTTATTGGGTGGGCCACCCGGACCGAGCAGCGTGTCAACGAGGTCTGCGAGTCTATCCGCTTCACTGATAATGACCTTCGTGTATTCGTGGAGTTCTTCGCTATCGAGCTGCCTGTCGAGGAGCTGTGCCGCTCCGCGCAATCCACCCAGCGGGTTTTTTATTTCGTGTGCGAGCTGCCGAACCATTTGTCTGCCGGCACCGTGTTGAATAATGAGGGCATTTTCGCGGTTGATTTTTAAGCGCCTTGTTACGTCTGTCATTTCAACGAGCAACGCGGTGTCGCCCGCATCAGTCGAAAAGAGCGACACCCGGCAATCGATCATCCGATGCTCCGCTTGAACTTCGCTTGGCCCAAGACGAATTTCGTTTGCGTAGGTCACACCGGTTTCAAGTACTCGCGCGAGAACCTCGCTGAATTCCCTGTCATCATCAACCAGCGGCAATAAAGGCTTGCGCTCGGCTCGGCGCTGACTCACGCCAAGCAGGTTCTCGGCGGCCGGATTTAGATATACGACGAGCAGGTTCTCATCAAGCAGGATGATTGCGGTATTGAGGCTGTCGATCAGCCGCTGCGGGGAGGCGGCTGCCAGACCGCTATTGCCACCGCCTGCGGGTGACGAGCGTCTTAGTTCAGACTGGCGACCGAGTTCTGTTGCACGTAGAAGCGGTTCGGCAAGCTTCGGATCATCATCTTGCCGTTCTCGTCCAGAATCTCCGCCTGCAGATTGTGAACGCCCCGGTAGACCTCCTCTATCTGGAAGCTCGTTCCGCTCACAAAGCGTGCCGTCCCGTCGAAATATACCCGAACCTGGTGGCCCGTTTGCAGGGCCGGTCTGGCGTCGAGCGTGACGTTCAGAACGCTCTCGATATTCCACAGTGTTTCTTCTGCGGCCGGCGATGCGACGACGAGAGATTCATACGAAAATGGCTCGGCCGACTGTGCTGACCCGGACGTGTCGGTGCCTCTGGTTGAGCGACTGCTGCTTTGTGTGGGCCTGGTTGTCGGACGACTCGGCGAACGGCTCGTCGGCAGCTGCACCATTTCGGCGCCAGGATGCGGGCGATCGGAGTAATGCACCAGGCCGGTTTCGTCAGTCCACTTGTAGGCCTGGGCAAATGCCAGGCCCGCCAAAAGAATTGCGGCCGTTCCGATAAATATTCGCTTAAGCATCGGGTTAGCATAGCATTTACTCTGTTTTTGACCAGCCGTCCAGGCGCAAAAATGTCGTTCGGGTCACAGTTTTTGCCTCAAAATTTGATCGGATGCCGGTTTCCCGGGCAGCGGACCGCCCGAAATCCCGCTTATTCGCCGGTTACAGGCTGTAGTACATGTCGAATTCGACCGGATGCGTTGTCATTCGCAGCCGGGTGATATTCTCGTTCATCAGGTCGATGTACGCGTCGACCAAATCGTCACTGAAGACCCCGCCAGCCTTGAGGAACTCGCGATCGCTGTCGAGCTCGGCCAGCGCCTCCTCTAGTGAAAATGCGACCAGGTTCAGATTCTTTTCTTCTTCCGGCGGCAGATCGTAGAGATCCTTATCCATCGCATCGCCGGGATGAATCTTGTTCTGAATGCCGTCGAGACCCGCCAGCATCATTGCCGAGAATGCGAGATACGGGTTGGCCATTGAATCCGGGAATCGTACTTCTATACGCCGGCCCTTTGGATTGGACTCGAAAGGAATTCGGATGGAGGCCGATCGGTTACGTGCGGAGTACGCGAGAATAGTCGGTGCCTCGAAACCGGGGACCAGCCGCTTGTAGCTGTTGGTCGACGGATTGGTGAATGCGTTGAGCGCCTTGGCATGTTTAATAAGGCCGCCGATGTAATAAAGCGCCGAATCAGAGAGGCCGCCGTAGCCGTCACCCGTGAAAAGATTCTTGCCGTCCTTAAACAGGGACTGATGCACGTGCATGCCGTTGCCGTTGTCGTTCACCAGCGGTTTCGGCATGAATGTCGCGGTCTTGCCATAGCCGTGAGCAACGTTGTGTACAACGTATTTGAGAATCTGTACTTCATCAGCCTTGCGAACCAGGGTATTGAACCTTGCGCCAATTTCGCACTGCCCGGCGGTGGCCACCTCATGGTGGTGCACTTCGGTTTCAACGCCCATTTCTTCAAGCGCCAGGCACATGGCGGACCTCACGTCGTGCAGGGAATCAACCGGCGGGACAGGAAAATAGCCGCCTTTGACGGTTGGGCGATGTCCATGGTTGGTGAATTCGCCGGACTCATTATCATGATAGTTACGCCCCGAATTCCAGGCGGCTTCGCGCGAATCGATCTTGTAAAACGCGCCCTCCATCGAATCGCCCCACGCTACGTGGTCGAATACGAAAAATTCGTTTTCGGGCCCGAAGTATGCGGCGTCCGCAACCCCTGTAGAACTCAGATAGGCCTCTGCCCTTTGTGCGAGCGACCGCGGACAGCGATCGTAGCCCTGCATGGTCGCCGGCTCCACAACGTCACAGCGCAGGTTCAGTGTCTCGTCATCGGTGAAAACATCCACTACCGCCGACGCCGAATCCGGCAACAGGATCATGTCCGATTCGTTAATTCCCTTCCAACCGGAAATCGAGGAGCCATCGAACATTTTGCCGTCTTCGAACAGGTCCTCATTAATCACGTGTGAAGGAACGGTTACATGCTGTTCCTTGCCCCTCGTATCGGTGAATCGAAAATCGACGAACTTGATTTCTTTCTCATTTATCAGCGCAAGGACCTCTGCCGGCGTCATTGTCATATCCTCCAGATCGTATTGTTTGTGGGCCAAATCGCCCGAATTAGGTAGCGTATTGCACAAAGTGTGCCATTTTGGGGCATATCGTATCTTATTAAAAAATATCAGGTTTACGTTGCGACGACGAATTGCTGTGCGCGATTATGGTGCGTCGCGGTTTTGCTTCGCACTATCATAGTGCAAAGATCCGTGATTGCACAGACCTTCCGCGAGGGCATCTTTTAGCGGACGTTCGACGCCGGTACAACGCAGCTTTCGCTGTCGAGGCTTGCGCTTTGCGCGCGCCGAGGTTGCCGGTGTTACCGGCCCGAATCACAGGTATACTTCTGCGCCTCTCTTTTTTAGCACGAAACTGTTGATGGATAAGGAAAACCGGCCTGCTTCAAGCAGCTTTCAGGATCTCATTCTTGGGTTGCAGCAATTCTGGGCAGAGCGCGGCTGCGTCATCGCACAGCCGTATGACATGGAGATGGGCGCGGGAACCTTTCATCCGGCTACGTTTCTTCGTGCTGTCGGTCCTGAGCCGTGGAGCGCGGCCTACGTGCAACCGAGTCGCCGCCCGACGGATGGTCGCTACGGCGACAACCCGTTCCGCCTTCAGCATTACTATCAGTACCAGGTCGCTATCAAACCGTCTCCGGACGACATTCAGGAGATGTATCTGGATTCACTGCGCGCAGTTGGCATTGATCCGACCGTCCACGACATTCGTTTTGTAGAGGACAATTGGGAATCGCCGACGCTCGGCGCGTGGGGCCTGGGCTGGGAGGTCTGGCTCAATGGTATGGAAGTCACGCAATTCACTTATTTTCAGCAGGTGGGTGGCCTGGAGTGCAAACCGGTCACGGGCGAGATCACTTACGGCCTTGAGCGTTTGGCGATGTATCTGCAGAACGTCGAAAGCATTTTCGACATCGTGTGGACGGACGGTCCGCTAGGCCGAATTAGCTACGGCGACGTCTATCATCAAAACGAGGTTGAGCAGTCGCGCTATAACTTTGAGCTCGCCGATGTCGACGCCCTGTTCGAAACATTCGATCAGGCGGAGAAGGTTTGCGCCCGGCTGATCGAACAGAAACTTTCTTTGCCCGCGTATGAGCAAATGCTTACTGCCTCTCATACGTTCAATCTACTGGATGCGCGACAAGCGATATCCGTCAGCGAACGACAGCGTTTCATCCTGCGGGTGCGCACGATGGCGAGGGCCATTGCCGAGACCTACTACGCTGCGCGCGAGGATCTCGGATTTCCAATGCTGCAAACGGTTCGACCTTGCGCCGAGGGCGCGAGCTGATGGCGGCTGGCGGGAGAGCCGATTTCCTGGTCGAAATAGGTACAGAGGAGATTCCGCCGAAGGCCCTTGTGAATCTCATGACTGCATTTGCACAATCGCTGGATCGCTTGCTGGCCGATAACCGGCTCGCGCACGGCTCCATTCAACGGTTTGCCAGCCCACGTCGAATAGCGGCTATTGTCAGCGACCTCGCGCTCGAACAGCGCGAGAGAGAAGTCGACGCGAAAGGCCCGCCGGTCCAGGTCGCGTTCGACGGCGACGGAAATGCTACGCCCGCGGCAATCGCTTTTGCGAAAAAGTGCGGCGTTGAAGTCGGCGCACTGCAACGAATCCGGACGGAGAAAGGCGAGTGGCTGTTTTTTCGTTTAACGGAGAAGGGCCTCGCTGCGGCTGATTTGTTGCCGGGAATCGTCGATCAGGTATTACAGGCGTTGCCCATTCCGCGCCGTATGCGGTGGGGAAGTTCTGATATGGAGTTTGTGCGGCCCGTGCACTGGATTGTGATGCTGCACGGTAAAAAAGTTGTCGGCAGCAATATTATGGGCTGCACAGCCGGCAACAAGACTCGCGGGCATCGCTTCATGTCGACGGGTGACATTGTGATCGACACGCCGGCCCGATACGAGGCCCTGCTCGCGAAAAAGGGCTTTGTTGTCGCTGACTTTTTTGACAGGCTGCAATTAATCAGGGACCAGGTGCATGCTGCTGCGACGGAGGCTGGTGGTGTCGTCGTAGCGGATGATGATTTGTTTGAGGAGGTTGCTGCACTGACCGAGTGGCCGGTGGCAATGACCGGTCAGTTCGATAAAGAGTTTCTGGACCTTCCGCGAGAAGTCATCGTTGCATCGCTTACAGGCCATCAGCGGTATTTTCCTGTCGCTGAAGCGTCCGGCCGATTGCTTCCGGCGTTCATTGTGGTCGCCAATCTTGAAAGCAGGAATGCCGACGCGGTACGTGAGGGTAACGAACGCGTCATTCGGCCACGGCTGGCTGACGCGGCATTCTTTTGGGACGCCGACCGGAAAACGGCACTTGGTAGTCGCCGGGATGCGTTGGCGCAAGTTGTTTATCAAAAGGGGCTCGGCAGCCTGCTCGACAAAAGCGATCGTATTGAACGTCTGTGCACGGTGTTGGCCAGGCAGCTGGGTGTTTCGCCCGAGCCTGCCATGCGGGCGGCCCGGCTTTCCAAATGCGATTTGCTGACCGGCATGGTCGGTGAGTTTCCGGAGCTTCAGGGTGTCATGGGGCGTTACTATGCCGCCGCAGATGGCGAGACAGAGGCGGTAGCGGGCGCGATTGGTGATCAGTATTTGCCCAAGTTTGCCGGTGACCGGCTGCCGGCAGATATCGACGGCCAGATTCTGGCGCTCGCGGACAAGCTCGACACACTTGCCGGCGTATTCGCTATTGGCAAAAAGCCGTCTGGCAACAAAGACCCTTTCGGTTTGCGTCGCGCGGCGCTTGGCATTGTTCGCGTACTCATTGAGTGCAGGCTTGAGGTCGGTTTGTTCGACGCAGTGCGCGATGCCGTGTCAATGCAACCCGTCGACGGCAAGGATGCGGATGAGGTGGCGGGTCTGTTGTACACCTACATCGTGGAACGGCTGCGGAGCTTTTACCTGGACCGGGGTGATATTTCCTCCGAGGTTTTCGATTCGGTCTATAACGCCGAGGGCCGATCGTCGTTTTCCCTTCCGGATTTCGATCAGCGTATTTCGGCTGTGTTGATTTTTCTCGGTATGCATGAGTCGTCCAGCCTTGCCGCAGCCAACAAGCGTATTTCCAATATTTTGCAGCAGGTGACGTTCAGCGCGAATGCCCGGGTGGATGAGGCCCTGCTGGTGGAAGAGGCAGAGAAAGAGCTTTTTGCGGCGCTATCCGCTGCGTTGGGAGATATACAGCCACACCAGGCAAGCCGGGACTACGAAATCGTTTTGTCGAAACTCGCAGAGCTGAAAGACCCTATTGACCGATTTTTTGATGAGGTCATGGTGATGGCCGACGATGAAGATCTTCGGCGGAATCGACTGACCTTGCTGGCGAAATTGCGTGCCCCGTTTCACTCGGTGGCAGACATTTCACGCTTGTCGTCTGCGAAAAACCAGGGCTAATGACGAAACTCGTTGTCCTGGATCGTGACGGCGTCGTTAATCACGAGTCGAAAGCGTTCATAAAGAACCCCGCTGAATGGCGCGCGATTGATGGCAGCCTGGATGCTATCGCGCGTCTGACTGCGGCGGGATTCACCATAACGATAGCGACCAATCAATCCGGCGTCGGTCGGGGCTTGTTGAGCGATTCGGACCTCGCGTCGATTCACGAAAAGATGCTCGCAGAGGTTGCGGCTACCGGTGGCGTCATAGACAAGATCGTTTACTGCCCGCATTTGCCGAACGCCGGTTGCGATTGCCGCAAACCGCTACCGGGCATGCTGCGCATGTTGGGTAAATACTTTCGTGTGTCGATGGCGGGCGTACCGGTCATCGGCGATTCCGGGCGCGACCTGGCTGCCGCGCGTGCCGCCGGTGCGAGGCCAATCCTTGTGCTCACCGGAAATGGAGAAGAAACTCTTGCCGACGCCCTTCAGGCTGGCGAAACAGTCGAGTCCTATACGGATCTCGCGGCCGCTGCCGACGCACTGGTTTCCTGATTTCCCCGGATGATGTTGCGATGATTCTGATTCGGTCGTTATTGTTTCAAGTCTATTTCTTTACTACCGTTTGTTTTATTGCGTTGGTGGTTGCGCTGTCTTTCTGGCTGCCCTATCGATTCCGCTTCATGTTAGCGCGGATCTGGGGTCGAAGTATGTTGTGGGTCGGTCGTTGGCTATGCGGCTTCCGTTATCAGTTTGAGGGCGAAGAGAATATCCCCAACGAGCCGAGTGTCATTCTCATAAAGCACACGACCGTCTTTGAAACCTACGCACAGCTCGTAATATTTCCCGCGCAATCCTGGGTATTGAAACGGGAGTTACAGTGGATTCCGATATTTGGCTGGGGCCTTGCCGCAATGAAACCAATTGCGATAAATCGCAGGGCCGGGCATCGGGCGGTTAACCAGGTTATCGAGCAGGGCCAGCAACGGCTCGCCAACGGCATCTGGGTTACCGTTTTTCCGGAAGGAACACGAGTGCCACCGGGCCGGACACGAAAATACGGTATCAGCGGCGCGGCCCTGGCACAAAAAGCCGGTGTCAGTATTGTTCCGGTTGCGCATAATGCCGGTGATCTGTGGGGGCGGCGCGGTGTCCGCAAAAACCCGGGGTTGATTCGCTTTGTCATCGGCCCGCCTATTGATGCATCGGCACAGTCGCCAAGAGATACCAGCCTCATCGTGCAAACGTGGATCGAAGACAAAATGAAGGAGATAAGCCCTGAGGCTTATCGGAATTCAGAATGCGAAAAGAACTCAGACGTCTAGATTGGCAACGGTCAGGGCGTTTTTTTCAATGAATTCGCGGCGGGGCTCGACGTGATCTCCCATGAGGGTCGTAAATATCTCATCTGCTTTCACGGCGTCGTCAATTTTCACCTGCATTAGCCTGCGCGTTTCCGGATTGACTGTTGTGTCCCAGAGTTGTTCCGGATTCATCTCACCAAGGCCCTTGTAGCGCTGAATGGACTGGCCCTTGCGGGCTTCGCTCATTAGCCATTCGACCACTTCGGAAAACGCGGTGACCGGAAGTGTTTTTTCGGCACGTTCTATGTACGCGCCTTCGCCGAGCAGATCGTCGAGCTTTGCAGACAGCGCCATGATGTGCCCGTACTCGTTGGAATCAAAAAACTCTCGCGGCACGTATCGGGTTGCGCCGGTTCCGTGTTGCGTTTTAAGTATGGCAACACGCACGCCCTCGCCCTCACCGTCGCCTCGATCAAGTTCCGCTACATACGATCCGCCACCATTGCTCGCTCTGTCTCCAGTCGATTTCGGCAACGCCGACGAAAGCGACGCTGTCCAGCGCTCGAGGTCGTCCAGGTTGGCAGACATTTCCGATGTGACCGGAGGCTGCGCGGCAATCGCGCGTAAAACCGGCTCCTCATAGCGGTTCGCCAGTCGCGAGATCATGCTTTCAACGCTGATGTGTTCGGTGGCCAGCGACTCGAGCGCAGCACCCGATAGCGGCGGCGCGCCTGCGTTGACGTAAAGAGCCGCGCCGTCCAGGGCCGCATTCAGCAAATGCGCGTGCAACTCGCTATCGTCCTTAACGTAAACCTCTTGCTTGCCCTTTTTGATTTTGTACAGGGGTGGCTGTGCGATATAGATATGCCCGCGCTCAATGAGCGCCGGCATCTGTCGGTAGAAGAACGTCAACAGCAATGTTCGAATGTGTGACCCGTCAACATCGGCGTCGGTCATGATAATGATGCGGTGATAGCGAAGCTTATCGGGATCGAAATCTTCGCGGCCAATGCCGGTGCCAAGCGCCGTGATGAGCGTGCCGACTTCGACCGACGACAGCATTTTGTCGAAGCGCGCTTTTTCTACATTAAGTATTTTTCCCTTCAGCGGCAAAATGGCCTGAGTTCGTCGATCCCGCCCCTGTTTCGCAGAACCGCCGGCGGAATCGCCCTCGACAAGAAACAGCTCCGACAATGCCGGATCTTTCTCCTGGCAATCTGCAAGTTTTCCGGGAAGTCCGGCAATATCCAGCGCGCCTTTTCGTCGCGTCATTTCGCGCGCTTTGCGCGCGGCTTCGCGAGCGCGGGCAGCATCGACGATCTTGCCGACGATAGACCTGGCTTCCTGCGGGTGCTCGAGCAAAAATTCCTCCAGCCGGGCGGCCATTGCCGATTCAACGATGCCTTTAATTTCAGATGAAACTAATTTGTCCTTGGTCTGCGAGGAAAACTTGGGGTCCGGCACCTTGATCGATAGCACCGCCGTCAGGCCTTCCCGCGCATCGTCTCCGCTGGGCGTGAACTTGTCCTTCTTGCCGGAGGTTTCTTTTTCAATGTAGCTGTTCAACGTGCGCGTCAGCGCGCTGCGAAAGCCGGCGAGGTGGGTTCCGCCATCGCGTTGCGGAATGTTGTTGGTGTAGCAAAACATATTCTCCTGGTATCCATCGTTCCACTGCAGCGCCACTTCTACGCTGACGCCTTCTTTTTCGGACTGGAAGTGAAATACGCTGGGGTGCGCCTGTGTTTTGTTGCGATTCAGGTGCTCGACGAAAGCCCGGATGCCACCCTCGTACTCGAATGTTTCTTTTTGCTCATCGCGCTCGTCGATCAGGGTGATTCGAACGCCGGAATTCAGAAACGACAACTCCCTCAGGCGCCGGGCGAGTATCTCGTAGTGGAATTCTATGTTTGTGAACGTTTCCGCGCTCGGTTTGAAGCGGAGTGTTGTGCCGGTTTTGTCGGTTTCACCGATAACCTCGAGCGGCGCGACCGGATCACCATACCGGTATTCCTGCTGGTGGGACCGCCCATCGCGGTGAATTGTCAGCACCAGGTGCTCAGACAGCGCGTTCACGACTGACACACCTACGCCGTGCAGGCCGCCTGATACTTTGTACGAGTTGTCGTCGAACTTGCCGCCCGCATGCAGCACGGTCATTATGACCTCCGCAGCGGATCGGCCTTCTTCCGGGTGCAAATCCACCGGAATTCCGCGACCATCGTCGGTGATCGTGACCGACTCGTCAGCATGAATTGTGACCGTAATAACGCTGCTGTGGCCGGCCAGTGCTTCATCGATCGAGTTATCGACAACCTCGAAAACCATGTGGTGCAATCCGGTCCCGTCATCGGTATCTCCGATGTACATTCCGGGCCGTTTGCGAACCGCTTCAAGGCCCTTTAACACCTTGATATTACTGGAGGTATATTCGATATCGTCGGTCATTCTATGTCCTTTTGATTTAGCCGACGCAGTATACCATTCGGGCCTGCATAAAGGGCCGCGCAAAGCGCCTTCAAGAGCCTTTC
>Ga0255056_10000702_pt1 | contig 10375 bp, 10 predicted proteins | sample Cases_109_1_MG_FD_183639 | JGI IMG/M metagenome (GOLD analysis project Ga0255056, IMG submission 183639) | Seawater microbial communities from Amundsen Gulf, Northwest Territories, Canada - Cases_109_1 | ecosystem: Environmental > Aquatic > Marine > Gulf | place: Canada: Northwest Territories... | reverse complement strand
GCGGGGCAGTAAACTTTGTCCTAGGTTTTTCTGGAAAAGACGTTGGTGTTGCATTTAAAGAGCGAGTAGGACACGGTATTTACGCAGTATCCATTCGTGGTTCTAGAACATGCAAGACTCATCTTGGGAGATTAGTAAATTCGCTTGCAACTAGCTTTGGAGGCTCTGGTGGAGGACATGACAAAGCCTGCGGAGCCGTTATTCCAAAGCCAAAGATAAAACAATTTCTAAAGGAATTCGATTCAAAACTAAACTAGTAGATATGGCTGGGATTGGAATTATTGTAATTATATTTGGAGCAATTGTCGGCTCGATGGTATTTGCATCTTACATGTATTTGGAATATCAACCAAATTTTATTCTGGTCGAATCAGGACAACCTGTCCAAGTTGGACCTGTAATGTACACCATAGAGCCACTTGGCATACATGATGGTGATTCTGATACAAAACCTGAAGGAAAATTTTTTCAAATTCAAATATATGCTGAGAACATTGATTCAGATGAAACTCGAATGGGTGGAGGACAATTTTATCTCTTAGACGAAAGTGATAAAAAATTCCAAGCGGTATACGGAAACTTTACTGATATGGATCTTTTTGCTGACAAATTACAACCAAACATGCCCGCAACTTGGGTGACACAATTTGATATCCCATATGATGAGGAAATGACTTACAGAATAGGAATTTTACCAACAAAAGTTCAAGCTTCTCGAGACATTGGAATAATTTGCGTTCAAAACTGTTAGACTTTGTCTTTTGACTCTTCGTAACTCTTGCTCGTAGCCACATTATGCAATTTCAACTATCAAATCTATTTCCACGGTAGAATCAAGCGGCAAACTATTGACCCCAACTGCTATTCTAGAATGTTTTCCTATATCACCAAATACTTCGTACAAAAAATCAGACGCTGCATTGATAACTTTTGGATGCTCAGAAAAATCTGGGTCAGAATTTACAAAACCAGACACTCTAATTATTTTTTGAATTTTATCAAGATTACCAAGTTCTGACTTTAGCTGAGATAAGGCATTAATTATGCACAATTTTGCTGCCTTTTGGGCATCTTCAATTGACTGTGTAGTTGGAACCTTTCCTCTAAATACGACTTTTCCATCCTTAATTGGAATCTGACCTGAAACAAAAGCCCAAGATTTTGATACTACAACAGGAACGTACGAACCAGCAGGTTTTGGAGGAGTTGGCAATGAAATATTTAATGATTCGAGTTTTTCTTCAATCATGAGATTGATATTTTTTAATAACCCGTTTTTAATTTTTGTTTATTTTGAATTAATTTTGATATGAACTCGTTCGCCTTTATGAGAGTTTGTTTGTAAAACAAGCCTTGTTTTGTATCCCTGTCTATGCAAAAACCCATCCAGAATTGAAACCCAAGGAAGCGAATGTCCACTATTTAGCTTTGATTCTATCGTAATGTTTTTGCGATTTGCATCAAAATTTGCATGGCCCGAACATGTTGCCTGCAAACTTGAATCTATTAATTCAATCATGTCTGTCAATGTTTTAGATTTTAGACTAATTCCATTTTTTTCCAACAACTTTAGTAAATCTATTTCAGTATTTTTTGAAATAAATGCTGTTCCTAAAACATACCCCAATCCATTTTGATTAATAACATTAATTATTCTGCATACTTCTTGTGCTTCTGATTTTGTCATATCTGCAAGACTATCAGTTTTTAATGCATTTTTCCATAGATGGTTAAACACTGCACTCTGGTTTCCTGCTAAAACGTCAGTTGATGAAAATATTGCTCCTTTTCCATTTTGATTATCAATGATCAATAACTCGGTCTGATCAAAAATAAAACAATTTTGAAAAATATCTGACATTCTCAGCTTTGCACCATCAGGGATTTTTCGAAATTCTTCACTTCCTATCAAAGCAGATGGCAAGATTATTTTTATATCCAAGTCTCGTCTAAGGATTCCCAGAAGTTGTTCTTTACATTCTGCAAGAAGGTTTAATCCCCATTGATCAACCATTATCTGAATTGATGATTTTGAGCCTTCAATCATTAATCTAAGCTGATCCAAAACATTGTTTGCATTAAGATGAAAGTACCTTTTCTCTTCAGCACCTCTTGTCTTTTTACTCTCTTCACTAACGTGTTTTAAGTCAGATACTAGAGTATTCATTGCATTTACTTTGTTGATTTGCTCATGAATGATATCATCAAAGGCATCTTCAGGTGCAATAGGAGTACACATTATTGGTTTAGTTTTTGAAATTATTGCAAGTTTCTTTTTTTCTAGTTTTAACAAAACAGGATAAACTTTGGTTCTTGGCAATTCAGCATAATAAGAAATCTCGCTTGCAGAAATGGTTCCTTTTGAAATCAGAGCAACATATGCCCGAGCTTCATATTTACTTAATCCAAATTCCTCAAGACTAACAGTAGCATTATGCTCTTTGACCATATTTTTTATGACTCATGATTAGGTAAGATCAAAAGCCAAATTCCTTTACACAAATGCTCAAAAAAAAGTGCAAAATGTAACTCCAGCGTTAAGTAACTGTGGTTAAAAAGTACCCTGCTACAAGGGGCTGATATACCAAAATAGTGAGTTTTGAGAGAAGGATGACTATCAAGTTCGAAAAAATTACCTACCTCCATAGGAATATCTACCACAGAATCTGAATTTTTGAAAAAACAAGGAACTTGATGGCATCCTGTTTTTTCTACTAGGTTCCAAAAGCGGAAGTGTTTGAATGAATCAAAATTGATGACCGACTCTAAAATAACAACATGGTTACTAATCAAATGCATAATGAAATTGTTGCAAGTTTATGGACCTTAAAAAACAGAGAAATCTTATAAAAGATTTTAAAAAGATTGAAAAATTCTCATCTCTTGTAGAAAAAAGGTTGTTGACTTTTGACAAGGACAAACAACGAATAGAAAAACTCTCCTTTGAAGAATTACAAGATTTAAACGAGCTTTTACGTCTAGCAGACTACATTTTAACAAAACACGAAGACAAAAAGGAGGTTTATGCCTTGCTAAAAGATTTTGTTGCTATGATTAATAATTCTTCAAATTCGATGGATTTAGTAAATGATAAAATCACTGAGCTAGTGGTCTCCGCAGAGGCAGCCATCTCCCGCATCAAAAATCTGCAAACTGACATATCAGAAAACTACTCCTTAAAAGGTACTAAAGAATCAGAAATCAAAGCCAGTTTCTAAACCTAGGAAGAACCTAGTAAAATTATTTTACAAAATCAGTCATACCAATTTACACTAGTGAATACCTTTGAAAATCTAGAGTTCAAATCGGTTAGAAATTTGAGTTTAGCACCACAGGAACTGGAGAATAGCGCAAGCAGATATGCTTCTGAGGCAATAAAATGCGATTCCCAGGGAGCAAGAGGAATGGCTATAGCAAATTATCAAAAAGCCATAGATTCACTCGTTAAATTAATGAATCTTTATCCAAACAATAAACTAAACAAAATCTATACAGAAAGAACGACATCTTATCAAAAAAGAATAAAGGCACTTCAAATGACGCGGGGTTCAGACTTGGAACCAGTAGTTGACCCAAAAGCATCTCCTTCAGAACAAAGGACCTCTATTGATAGAAAGAAACAAGATGATTTTGAAGATCTTATTTTGAAAGAAAAACCAAACCTTAGCTGGAAGGAGGTAATTGGTTTAGATGACGCAAAGAGTGCCTTGAGAGAATCTATTGTATATCCTACCAAAAGAGCTGATTTATTTCCACTAGGATGGCCTCGAGGACTGCTTTTTTATGGTCCACCAGGGTGTGGTAAAACAATTCTTGCAGCAGCTACTGCAAGTGAAATAGACGGTTATTTTGTAAACGTTGATGCAGCCTCGATGATGAGTAAATGGTTAGGTGAAGCAGAGAAAAATGTCTCAAAGCTTTTCAAAATGGCTCATGCCCTTAATGAAAAGGAAGGAAAACCAGTAATTTTGTTTATAGATGAAGTTGATTCACTTTTAGGTTCTCGTAGCAGTGAGATTGGTGGAGAAATAAGGACAAAAAATCAATTTCTTTCTGAAATGGACGGAGTAAACAGTAAAGGAAAGGATGTAAAGTTGTATGTAATTGGGGCAACAAACAAACCATGGAGTCTTGACTGGCCATTTTTGCGTAGATTCCAAAAAAGGATTTATGTTTCTCTTCCAAGCCTGGAGGCAAGACAGAATCTATTTGATCTATACACTGCTCCTTTGAAAAAAGATATGAGAATTAAAACACATGAGCTTGCCAAACTCTTTGAGGGATACAGTGCAAGTGATATCAAAGACGTTTGTCAATCAGCCCAGCTCAAAGCTGTTCACGAACTTTTTGATTCTACAGCCTATCAAGAACCTGTACAAGGCCAAGAATTACCTCAACCAAAAAATCTAACCATGTTAGACTTTAGACAGATAAAGACTCAAAGAAAACCCAGTGTTTCAATGGAAATGATTCGAGCCTATTACAAGTGGAGCGAAGACTTTAAGGCGCTCTAATTTTTTTAATATCTTTTTGCGATCAAATTTCATAAAACTTAAATCAGTAATCAAGATGACTTGTCGAGGGTCACAATTACCACAAAAAAAGCCCAATACGCAAAAAAATTTGGAAAGCTGATCCTTGATGATGGGACAGTTCTTGATGGGATTGGGTTTGGCTATTCTACTGTCGTTTTTGGAGAAATAGTCTTCAATACAGGAATGGTTGGCTATCCTGAAACTTTGACAGATCCTTCCTATAGTGGTCAAATTCTAACTTTTACTTATCCTCTAATTGGAAATTATGGTGTCCCCGATCCAGCAATAAAAGATGATGATGGTATTTCCAGCTATTTCGAATCTGATAAAATTCAGGTAAGAGGGCTAGTCATTCATGAGCTTTCAATGATTGCCAGTCACTGGAACCTTTCAATGACTCTAGATGAATGGCTTTACAAAGAGAAAATACCTGGAATATCAGGAATTGACACAAGGGAATTAACAAAAAAATTACGAACTAGCGGAGTAATGATGGCAGCTCTTGTAGTGTCAGATTCTGAAATTGATGAAGAGAAGGTTAAGAAACAACTTTCTTCGGCACAAAACTATACTACAGAAAAATTCATGGATGTAGTGTCAACAAAAGATGAACAAGTTTTTGGAAAAGACAAGAAAACAGTTGTTGTAATTGATACTGGAGTTAAAAACGCGATTTTGCGAAATATTAGAGAAATAGGATACAAGGTTGTAAAGGTTCCATGGAATAGTTCTATTGAAAAAATCCTATCTTACAAACCAAAAGGAGTTGTTGTTAGCAACGGTCCAGGGGATCCCCAGAGTTGTCCTGACACAATTAAGACGGCAAAATCCTTAATCGAAAAAAACATCCCAACATTAGGAATATGTCTTGGAGCCCAAATTCTTGGCTTAGCAGGAGGAGCAGATACTTACAAACTAAAGTATGGACATAGAGGTCAAAACAAACCTTGTGTTAATTTAGAAAATGATCAAGTATATGTTACTAGTCAAAACCATGGTTACTGCATTAGTCCAGACACTTTAAAAAATTCAGAATTTAACTTGTGGTTTTCTAATACTGATGATAAAACCGTTGAGGGAATAAAACACAAAAAACAAAAATGCATTGCAGTTCAATTTCATCCAGAAGCATCACCTGGACCTTATGATTGTAAATTCATTTTTGAAGAACTGAAAAACCTAATGGAGGAGGCAAAGGCTGCCAAAAAATGAGTCACTAAAAAAAATTCTAGTGTTAGGGAGCGGGGCATTAAAAATCGGAGAAGCCGGCGAAAGTCGCTAAAACGACCGCCAATTTGACTACTCCGGAAGCCAATGCCTCAAGGCAATTCGCGAAGACGGACTGAAAAGTATTCTTATCAATCCAAACATTGCAACAATTCAAACCGATACCAGATTTGCAGACCAAGTTTACCTCTTACCAGTTACGCCAGAATATGTGACATCAATTATTGAAAAAGAAAGACCAGATGGACTAATGCTTGGGTTTGGAGGCCAAACCGCTCTAAACTGTGGCGTAAAACTTGACGAGCAAGGAATCCTACAAAAATATGGAATCAAGGTACTTGGGACACAAATTTCAGGAATTAAATCGACTGAGGATAGACAACTTTTCAAAGATTCTATGATGCAATGCGGAGTTCCTATGCTCAAAAGTAAAACCGTTTATTCATTTGAAGACGCAAAAAAAGTTGCTAGTGAATTAGGTTATCCAGTGATTGTGAGAGTTGCTTATACTCTAGGAGGAAAAGGTGGCGGGGTTGCCTTTAATGAAATCGAGTTGTATGAAATTGTTGGTAGAGGACTTAGTGCAAGTATGGTGGGCCAAATACTGATTGAAGAATATGTTGGAAGCTGGAAGCAAATTGAATATGAGGTAATGCAAGACTATTCAGGAAATAATATCACTGTATGTAACATGGAAAATGTTCTTTCAATGAAGGTACATACTGGAGATAACATTGTAGTTGCTCCCTCTCAGACAATTAACAACCGAGAATATCATTTATTGAGATCAGCTGCTTTAAGGGCCACAAAACATGTTGGTATAGTTGGTGAATGCAACATACAATTTGCATTGGATCCTGAATCTGAAAAGTATGTTGCAATCGAGATAAATCCGAGACTTTCTCGTTCTTCAGCACTTGCTAGCAAAGCAACCGGTTATCCACTTGCCTATATGTCTGCAAAATTAGGTATTGGTTATTCATTGCCAGAACTGGTTAACAAAATTACCAAAGTTACTACTGCATGTTTTGAACCATCCCTTGACTATATCGTATGCAAACATCCTAGATGGGACTTTAGCAAATTCGAGCTTGCAAATAGAAACCTTGGTCCGAGCATGAAATCTGTGGGAGAAGTCATGGCAGTAGGAAGAACGTTTGAAGAATCGCTTCAAAAATCAATTAGGATGCTCGATATTGGTAATGACGGACTAGTTCTAAATCGTATGAATGGAAAAACTTACGATGAAGAAGAAATCGAAAATCATCTTTTATCTACAGATGATTACATTCTATTCTATGTTGCTGCTGCACTTAAGAAAGGAATTTCTGTTGAAAAAATTTACAAAATATCTGCAATTGATCCATGGTTTATTGAAAAAATAAAAAACATTGTAGATACAGAAAAGAAATTAAAAGAATCAAAGATTGAACCTAATCTTTTACGAGAATCTAAAAAACTCGGGTTTTCTGACAGGCAAATTGGAAGAGCTTCAGGTATCGATGAAATGGAAATTCGCCAAATAAGAAAAAAGGAAGGCATTGTTCCGGTAGTAAAACAAATTGATACGCTAGCTGCTGAATGGCCTGCAAAAACAAATTATCTATACCTTACATACGGTGGAGACAAAAACGATTTTGAAATATCACCTCAAGAAGAAGGAATTCTGGTTTTGGGTGCAGGACCATATCGAATAGGAAGTAGTGTAGAATTTGATTGGGGCACAGTAAACATGGTTTTGGGCTTGCAAGAAAATGGAGAAAAAAATGTTGCTGTGGTAAATTGTAATCCAGAAACGGTATCAACTGACTATGATATTTGCCAAAGGCTTTACTTTGAAGAATTAACTCTGGAGCGCATTTTAGATATTCAGGAGTTTGAAAATTGTAAGGGAATTGTGACTTCGGTTGGTGGTCAAACTGCAAACAATCTAACTCCAAAACTTGCTAAAAACGGAATCCAACTACTTGGAACTTCTGCAGAAGATGTAGATAGAGCAGAAAACCGTTCAAAATTCAGTGCAGTACTTGATGAGTTGCACATTAAACAACCAAAATGGCAGGCTTTTTCGAACATCACTGAAGCAAAAAATTTTGCGATTGAAGTAGAGTATCCAGTGATTGTGAGGCCATCCTATGTCCTAAGCGGATCTGCAATGAAGGTTGTGTGGTCGCAAGGAGAATTAAAAAAATTTGTTAACGAAGCAACAACACTATCTCCTGATCATCCAGTTGTTATCTCAAAATTCATGCTAAATTCCTTAGAAGTTGATGTAGATGGTGTTTCAGACGGTGAAACCATAATAATTGGTGCACTCGTAGAACACATTGAAAGTGCAGGAGTTCATTCAGGAGATGCTATGATGTGCATTCCTCCCTGGCGTCTTAACAACAAAATTATTGAAACAATAACTGATAATACCAAAAAAATTGCTAAATCATTTAACATCAAAGGACCATTTAACTTACAATTTCTTATCAATGAAGACCAAGTTTATGTTATAGAGTTAAACATCAGGGCATCACGTTCAATGCCATTTGTTTCAAAATTCGTTAAAACCAATTTAATCAGCTTGGCATCTTCTGCAGTTCTCGGTAAAAAAATTCCACAAATACCTGATGATCAATGGAGAAAAGTAACCCAATATGGAATCAAAGTTCCACAATTTTCTTTTATGCAGTTAGAAGGAGCAGATATGATTTTAGGAGTTGAAATGCAATCTACTGGAGAAGCAGCTTGCTTTGGAATTAGTTTCTATGACGCGCTCGCTAAAGGATTGATATCAGTAGGTTATTCTCTCCCTAAGAAAGGAACTGTGTTAATCACCATCGGAGGAGAAGAAAATAAAGAAAAACTTTTACAAACTACTGCATCACTCAAAAATCTTGGCTTTAATATTATTGCAACAGAACATACTGCTGAATTTTTGCAGGAAAAATTTGGCGAAGTTGGAGTTGTCTATAAAATCAGCGAACCCGATAGAAAACCAAACATTGCTGATTTGCTCTTTGAGAGAAAAATTGATTTTATTATTAACATCCCAAGTACTTCTACCTTAGAAAAATATGTAGGAATGCTTTATGATGAATACCAAATTCGAAGAAAATCATTAGAACTTGGAATTCCGGTTCTTACCACGATTGAATTGGCTGAATCCTTTGTAAAAACTCTTGAATGGCTACAAAAAAACGAAACCACAAAAAAACCACTAGAACCTTACAACCCAATAAACTAGAGGACTTGTTTTATCATAGATTCATTGCCAATAATAGTGCCATCTAGTGTAACTATTTTGGCCGAAGAAACCTCTTTGATTTTTTCAATTATTGGGGAAATTGATTTTTTGTATTGTTTTTTGTGTGTTGCATAGAAATATTTGTTAAATGATGGAATTATGGTAATATCTAACTCTCCAGTTGTTGAAGAAAAAATCTGTTCTTTATCTGTCTTTATTGATACCCAAACTCTCTGCCCATTTACAACTGACTCATCTTGGAAAAATACTGGATGCACATGACCCATTACTATTTTATCTACATGTGAAAAATTTTCAGAAGGCATTGTGTGACCATGTGTTAAAAGAACGTCTTCAATAACTAACCCTGCTGATCCCACTTCAGTAATGCCTTCTGGAATAAGTTTTTGTATATTGGCATCATGATTTCCAGGAATTAAAATCGTATCAATTTTATCACTCATTTTTTTAAAAAATAAAGGAACTTCATCCCATTCATTTTTAGAAATAGATTTGATGCTTGATTTCACATCTCCCAATAAAATTAATGATTTTGCTTTTGTTGATTCTATAATTGATTCTAGTTCTGTGATTGTTTCGTTAATGGTAGTATTTTTTCCAACAAAAATATTTTTCAAAGCTAAACTGCTCTCAAATCCTATGTGCAAATCAGTTACAACAATACTTCTCTTTTTATCATCTAAAATTAGAACCGGCTGAAAAGGAACTATTTTTGTTTTGACCACCAAAAATATACTTGGCATTGGAATTAAATCCTTGTGAGCAAAGATCCTAACAAAATTGAATCAGTAATTTCAGAAAAACGCGTTAAACTTCACTTGTTTGAGCCAAGTAACCGTAAAATTTGGACAGTTGTAGGAAAAGGAAAAGAACATTGGCTTGATCCAAATTTGGAATTTTGTTCCTGCCCGAGTTATTATTTTAATTCCTCTGATGGGAAAAAAGGATGTTATCACTTAGAATCTCTCATGTTGGCACAAAAACAAAATAAAGTGGAATTAATAAAATTCTCAGATGAAGAGTTTGGAGATTTTATTTCTGGTTTAATCTCGGATTTGTAAATTACTCCAATTTTATCTCAAACAGATCATCTTTTGAGACTCCCTTCCATAATCCAATCATACCATCTGGTTCAACAGGTTCAATTTTTGTAATTTTTTGAATTTTTATGTGGTCAGGATTGGGCGGCATCCACAACATTGCCATATAGTCTCCTTCATTTCCAACTTTATCTGGCATTGCCATGATGATTTTATCTTTTGAAAACCCATTTGATACAAGTGCATCAACTGATTTTTGTTGAAGGTCCATTTTACCATGCAAAAAAAGATACACGTCTTTGTCTTTGTCGATTTCT
>Ga0255056_10000701_pt1 | contig 10375 bp, 6 predicted proteins | sample Cases_109_1_MG_FD_183639 | JGI IMG/M metagenome (GOLD analysis project Ga0255056, IMG submission 183639) | Seawater microbial communities from Amundsen Gulf, Northwest Territories, Canada - Cases_109_1 | ecosystem: Environmental > Aquatic > Marine > Gulf | place: Canada: Northwest Territories... | reverse complement strand
GCGTAGAGAGCTACGACGCCTTCACCCGGCTCGACGGCAAGCCCTGTGCGATGATCGCGCTGTACCAGGCACCTGGCTCCAACGCCGTGGTACTAGCCGAAACGGTAAGGACAGCGATGGTCGAAATGTCTGCTAGCTTCCCTAAGAGCATGCGTTACGACATATCCCTGGACACCACTCTGGCTATTACCGCAGGCATAGATGAAATCGTCGTGACCCTGATTATCGCGCTGATACTGGTGATATTGGTTGTATATATATTCATCCAGGACTGGCGTGCTGCACTGATTCCCACCATCGCTATCCCGGTTTCCCTGCTCGGCGCTTTCATTGTATTCCCGATCATCGGCTTTACCGTCAATGTGCTATCCCTGCTCGGCCTGGTGCTGGCGATCGGAATCGTGGTCGATGACGCGATCGTCGTGGTAGAGGCCGTACAGGTGAATATAGAAAAGGGAATGTCGCCAAAGGAGGCCACGCAGGCTGCCATGCAACAAGTCACCGCACCGATCATCGCAACCACTCTGGTACTGGTAGCGGTATTTATTCCAGTGGCCGTGATGGAAGGCATTACCGGCAGTCTGTACCAGCAGTTTGCTATTACCGTGGCGGTATCGGTGGTGTTTTCTTCGATTAACGCACTCAGTCTTAGCCCAGCGCTTTGCGCGCTGTTGTTGCGTAAGCATAAGCCCATGGGGGGCCCGCTCGGTCTTTTCTTTAAGGGCTTCAACAAGGTGTTCGATAAAACTACCCAGGGTTACACCAGCCTGACCCGAATCGTGGCCCGAAAAATAGCCTTCGCCCTGGTGCTGATGTTGGTGTTGACAGGCGGAATGGTTTACCTGGGGAAATTGCTGCCGGGCGGATTCATGCCCAGCGAGGATATGGGCTATCTGATGGTGAATATTCAGCTACCCGACGCGGCCTCGCTGCAGCGATCCGATGTAGTGGTCAAAAAGGTGGAAAAGATTATCCGGAGTCATAGTGAGGTCGAGTACATTACCGCAGCCACTGGTTTCAGCCTGATATCCGGCAGTATGTCTTCCAATGCCGGATTCGTTTTCGTGGCGCTTCATAATTGGGATGATCGTGAAAAAACTGCCAATGAGGTTGTGGCGGCACTAAACCGGGATTTTTTCCTCGGAGTGAACGAGGCCCAGGTGTTTGCCTTCGCCCCCCCACCAATCCCTGGATTGGGCAGTGGCTCCGGTTTCACCATGATGATTCAGGACCGGGCAGGCAACAGCGCGCAATACCTGGCCAATCAGGCAACCCACTTCATGCAGGCTGTACGCCAACGACCCGAAATCGGGTCCATTTTCACCACCTTCCGGGCCAGCGTACCGCAGCGATATATGGAAATTAACCGCGACAAACTACTTAAAGCCGGCGTCAGTTTAAACGATGTTTATACCACCGTGGGTGCTTTTCTGGGCGGTTCTTACGTCAATGACTTCAACCGCTTCGGTCGGCTCTACAAGGCATATATCCAGGCTGAACCCGAATATCGGATCAATGAAGAAAAAATCAACCTGTTCTTCGTGAAAAACAGTAATGGTGATCAGGTCCCGTTAAGCGCCTTTGTCACAATCAGGGATATTGTCGGGCCAGACTTTACCAATCGCTTTAACCTGTTTCGCTCCATTGAACTGACCGGCGGTCCGGCGCCAGGCTATACCTCGGTTCAGGCCCTGGACGCCCTCGAAGCGGTAGCCCGCGAGTCTCTACCCGCGGGCGTAGGTTACGCCTGGAGCAACATGTCGTTCCAGGAGAAACAATCCGCGGGGTCGGCGGGCGTGGTACTAATTTTCTCGCTGCTGTTTGTTTTTCTGATCCTCGCGGCACAGTACGAAAGCTGGTCGTTGCCATTTAGTATTTTACTCGGAACCCCGTTTGCCATTTTCGGCGCTTTCCTGGCGCTTTATCTGGCTCGTATGACCAGTACCAGTTATGAGATGAATGTGTTTGCCCAGATCGCCCTGGTGATGCTGATCGGCATGGCGGCCAAAAATGCGATCCTGATCATCGAGTTTGCCAATATTGAATTTGCCAAGGGTCTGTCTCTGTTTGACGCAGCCATCAACGCGGCCGAAGCACGCTTCCGGCCAATCATGATGACCGCGTTTTCGTTCATCCTGGGTGTGATGCCCCTGGTGGTGGCCTCAGGCGCCGGTGCCGAAGCGCGGATTGTCATGGGTGTGGCCCTGTTGGGCGGCATGACCCTGGCGACCCTGCTCGGGGTATTTTTCTACCCGATGCTATTTGTTTTCATTGGCAAGCTTGCCGGGTATGAGAAAAAACGCGACCTTGAAAAGGCGCGGGCGTAGGTAACCAATGAACACAACATTTAAATTCAGGGGTTTAACCTCACTGGTTTTGACTTTGTCACTGGCTTCAGGTTGTACCCTGGGTCCAGACTTCGAGGAACCGGTAGTAGACAGTCCTGAAACCTATCGGTCCCCGGTGGCGCAGTCCGAAGACCTCGCCGATCTCAAGTGGTGGGAACTGTTTGATGATCCGTTACTGGTATCCCTGGTAACTAATGCGTTGTTAAACAACCGTGACATCCGTATTGCAATTAGTCGAATCGCGCAGTCACGGGCCGCTCTCGGCTTTACCGAGGTAGATGGTTACCCGCGCCTGGACGTTGAAGCGGGCGTATCCAGGGGTAATTTCACCGGTACAGGTATATCCCCGAACACCGGCACCAGCGCTTTCATCGCCGCGCCGCTGAGTTGGGAAATCGATTTTTGGGGGAAATTCAGTCGTGCCACGGAGGCAGCGCGCGCCGATTTGATCGCGTCTGAATACGGATACAAGACGGTGCAACTGACCCTGGTGTCTGATGTGGTATCCAGCTATTACCAGTTGCTTGATTTTCACCGGCGCCTGGCCATTTCCGAGAACACGCTCAAATCACGCATTGAAAGCCTGAATATAATCCAGCATCGTTTTGACAAGGGCATCATCTCTGAACTCGATGTCAACCAGGCTCAGATACAGAGAGAAATTGCCGCCGCTGCGATTCCGCTGTTCCAGCGCTCGATTTCAATCACCGAGAACAGTCTCAGCCTGCTGCTGGGTCGACTGCCGGGTGAAATCAAGTTGCGCGATAATATGTCCGGTCAGACGCCGCCGCCCGTTATTCCGGTAGGGATGCCCGCGCAAATTCTGGAGCGTCGCCCAGACATTATCCGGGCCAGTTTCCTGCTCAGGGCGCAAACCGCAAGTATCGGCGTTGCCGAGGCCCTGCGCTGGCCGGCCATTTCCCTCACTGGAACGCTCGGCGTAGCCAGCACAGAGCTGGACACGATTACCGTTGACGGCGGTGTCTGGTCAGTAGGCGGGCAATTATTGGGGCCAGTTTTCAATTTCGGCCAGAACAAGCGCCGGGTCGAAATAGAAGAAGCGATAACACAGCAATTTCTTTTCGAATTTGAAAATACGGTTTTGACAGCCTTTCGGGAAGTGGAAGACGCGTTAGTGGGAATCCAGACCTACCGCATGGAACTTGCTGCCCTCGACCGCCAGTTGAAAGCTGCCAGAAACGCCAATAACCTGTCCAAGGAACGATACGATAAAGGTGTTAGCAGCTACCTCGAGGTGCTGGATACTGAACGAACCCTGTTTAACACAGACCTGAAGCAATCCGAAACCCATCAGCTGTATCTCAACACCTATGTCAGTTTGTACAGGGCCCTGGGCGGCGGCTGGGTTACCGAAACTGATCGCGAGCTATTGCTTGAAATCGCAAATCCCGATCAGGATCAGTATTGATTGAACTCTCCAGAAGAAAAAGGAATTGAGATCCCTCCTCATCGAAGCGTAATTTAACAGTTCGTGTAATCGACCAGTAGGTCTTCCAGTAATCATCTGTGTTTACCCGGGGTCTAACGATGAAATTGACCCAAGAATCTCCAAGCTCGTGTACAGGGTGTATAGAGGATATAAACACCCTATTTTCACTATTCCACCAAGTAAAGAAAGAGATTCGCAAAGCCGTCCAGCCCGAGGGCAGTGAAAATTGGCACTTATATCTGCTTTGTTGGCGGGCCACGAACGACCGCTTTGTGCCGGAAGCCGAAGTTGATCTATGAATTATGAACGTCTGCTATCGGGCAGACTGACCTTCAGAATCGAAATGCCAGGGGTTGTAAAGTCCTTAATAGAGATATTTGTAATTCAGCAGTTTGTGCGGTCTTTACCAGACAAGCGACCGGGAAGTTTCTGTAAACAGTGTTGTGAGACCGGGTGACGTAGAGTTGGGGAAAAGACTGAATTTTAACTGAGAAATAATTACAAAATAATTGATAACCTGTCTATAGTTGGGGCTAGTGTAAAGTGATAGGTTTTCCAGATTGGGTAACAAACGACAGGGTGTAATATGGGTTTGTCGATTCTTAAATACTTATGGTTTTTATTTGCCCTTGCCAGCGGATTAGTAGCGGTACTACTCGGTTCGTTACAATATGGCGTCAAAATTGATTTAGCGGCATGGATCAGAATCTCGAATGATATCGTAAACGAGATTCCGGTATTGGTTAAATCTCCGATGATAGAGTCCTATGGGTTTTATGGTGGGGTGGTTATATTCCTGATCTTTCTGATTTTATTTGTTAATGCATCACGCGCTGGCCGCAATATTAGTAGTGAGCCAGAGGATACATTCGATACCAGCACCGATGATTCGGTTGAAGTACCAACTTCTGTACCTGATGATAGCGAGCCAGACCCCGGCTATTTAGCCGATTCTAAACTAGAGACTGAATCATTTGATCAGCCTCCAGAATTGCTTTCCTTCGAGACCGACAACCCTGTCAGCGAGATTGGGAGTACTGGTGAATCGGTGGAATATGCGAGCGAAGAAGAATGGATAGAGACATTGCAGAAATTTAAGGAAAGGGAAACATAATATCAAGCAGCCCTTGACTTGAGGAAGTAATAACACCCAATATATACTATTCCCCTGGACATAAATCAGCAACGATCGTTACTGGGCAATGCTTGCCGATCCGATCTGGCAATATCGATGGCACTAAACCTGACGAACTGAATCAGGCCCTTTGTTCAACTCCCTGTTCAATTTCAGCTAGATCTCGGTCCGGATAAGGGGGCCATATAGCAGATTTACAAGGTAAATCTGCTTTACCCCGGATCGCGTTTTAGTGCCTGGCACATGCAATGCACACCGCCACCACCGGGCGTAATCATCGAAACATCCGGATCGTAAATTTCAAGCCCAAGGGCGCGCGCCTTTTCCTTTATTACAAGACTTTTTTCGGGTAATAAAACCCTGTCGTTGCCAAGCGCAACAACATTGCAGCCGAGGTCGAGCGTGTCTTTGAATGGCACCGCAACTATCTCAATCGATTTCGACTTTAACCATTCGACCAGGTCCGGATCGGTTGATTCCAGGCATACCGCTGCCAGCTTTGGTGCCAGCATCACTACCATTAAATCGATATGCACGTAGAAGGGGTCGATATCGGTTAATTTGACCTCCCATCCTTCGGCCTCAAACCAGGTCTTCAATTGTAGGGCCGATGACTCCTGGCTGCGGCCCTCATCACCTTCCCAGCCGATCAGCACCGTACCGGGTTCGATCACATTAAAATCGCCACCCTCGAAAGTTCCGGCCGTGACATAGTCATAAACAGGGATTCCGAGTCTTTCGTAAGTTTCTATTGCGCGATAGGTTTCACCACGCCGCCACCAGTTGGCCATGCTGGTAATTATCGCCCCGAACGGCGTCATCACCGACGAGTCGCGCGCAAATATCTGATAGGGTAAGGCAGGGTCGGGCGCATGCAAGTGTACTGTGACCCCGGCTGAATCATAGGCAGCCACCATTTCCGCGTGTTGTGCGCGGGCGACCTCGCCATCGAACTGGTAATTTCTACGAATACTCTTTTTTGAAACCGAACTGGTTTCTAACCACTGATAGTGATCTGCCGGTCCAAGCAACACATCCCTGAGAACCCCATATTCGCAGTCGACTCCCCATTCCTTGAGTGGAGGTGTACCACCCTTCTCCTGCCTTGTGCGTAAACTGAATGTCGGATTCATGCGGAATACCTGTATAAATTTATGTGATCACCTTTGATCGGTAAAATCTATCACAGGCGAGATTAAACTGTCAATTGGCAGTCTCGTTAAGCCTTATTTTATATAGCCAATTGCCGGTGTTGACTTCTCGATCTTTTGTGATCACAATATAGCAATAACGTTGAAATTTACCCCATTCCACGTGCTTCATTACTCTGAAATAGTCGGTCTAAACAGGAGACAATCATGAACCAGCAATCCGCAACCCTGTCTGCCAATAACACCGAGAGATGGCAGGGTCTCGACAGTGCTCATCACCTCCATCCCTTCACCAATCCGAAGGATTTGAAGGATAATGCCGCACGTATCATCGAATCGGCACAGGGTATTTATCTAACCGATTCCGACGGCAACGAATACCTCGACGCGATGGCGGGTCTATGGTGTGTGAACATGGGTTACGGTCGACAGGAATTGATCGACGCCGCGCATAAGCAGATCCAGCAGTTACCCTTTTACAATGCGTTTTTTAAAACCTCTCACCCACCCGTGGCAGAGCTGGGCGCATTACTCGCCGAAGTGACTCCCGCGCACATGAATCATACGTTTTTCACCAGCTCCGGTTCCGAAGCCAACGACACCGTGCTTCGCGTGGTCTGGCGTTACTGGGATATCCTTGGTAAACCTGAAAAGCGCGTCATCATCAGCCGCAAGAACGCCTACCATGGCAGCACAATCGCCGCTTCGAGCCTCGGCGGTATGGCCGATATGCACAAGCAAGGCGGCATAATTCCGAATATTGTCCACGTTGAGCAGCCATACTGGTTCGGTAAACGCTGCGAACTGGGTAAAGACCTGGACAGCGAAGCGTTCGGCCGCGAGGTGGCACAGTCGCTCGCCGACAAAATCGAAGAGCTTGGGGAAGACCGGGTTGCGGCATTCATCGCCGAACCTATTCAGGGCGCTGGTGGCGTGATAGTACCGCCCGATAGTTACTGGAGCGAAGTGAAGAAAATTTGCGCCCAATACGAAATACTGTTCATCGCAGACGAAGTGATATGTGGTTTCGGCCGCACCGGCCACTGGTTTGGCAGCGACCTGCTGGATCTCAAACCCGACCTGATGCCGATGGCCAAGGGTATGTCTTCGGGTTACCTGCCGATTGGTGGTGTGATGGTTTCTGACCGAATCGCCGATGTACTGGTTAACCAGGGTGGTGAGTTCAACCACGGCTATACCTATTCCGGTCATCCGGTTTGCGCAGCCGTAGCTGCAGCCAATATCCGCCTGATGCAACGTGAAAATATCGTCGAAACCGTGCGCGAATCAACCGCCCCCTATTTCCAGAAACGCCTGCGCGAACTGGGCGACCACCCACTGGTGGGCGAAGCTCGTGGCGTCGGCATGCTGGGTGCACTCGAATTGGTTGAAAACAAGGCCAACTTCGTTAAATTTAATAAGGACAGGGGCGCCGGCATAATTTGTCGGACACATTGCTTCGATAATGGTCTAGTCATGCGAGCAGTTGGCGATACGATGATTGCTTCGCCGCCGTTGGTGATGCAAAAATCGGATATTGATGTTTTCTTCGAGCGTGCCTGGAAGAGCCTGGATCAGACCCAAAAAGACCTGAATTAATTGTGACCGATGATTCATGGCATTTAAACTCACGCAAGATAGAAGCGATACGGCCGACTATCCGAACTCCTATTATCATGCAAGTCGGAATCGAGGTCCCGATACTAACCCGCTAGACGGATCCAGTCGTGCCGATGTTTGCGTCATTGGTGGGGGCTACACCGGGCTGTCCACCGCGCTGCACCTGTCAAAAAATGGCTATAAAGTTATACTGCTCGAGGCCCGCAAGGTAGGCTGGGGAGCCTCGGGTCGAAACGGCGGGCAGCTTGGCAGCGGGCAGCGTAAAAAACAGATTGAACTGGAAAAGTTGCTCGGAAAAACCACCGCGCGAGCGCTCTGGGACCTGGCACAGGACGCCAAGGCAATCGCCCGGAGTTTGATCGCCGACTATGAAATTGACTGCGATCTGAAACCAGGCGTTGCACATCCCGATCATAAACCGGGCTACGCCGGCCATACACGCGCCAATGTCGACCACCTCCGCGAGCATTATCAATACGATTCGATTGAATATCTTGAGCGCGCGGAAATGGCAGCACTGGTCGGCAGCGACAACTATTACGGGGGCAGCCTCGACCTGGGCGCCAGCCATTTGCATCCACTTAACTACGCACTTGGAATAGCCGAAGCGGCGATAAAAAATGGCGCGATCCTGCACGAAAACACCGTGGTGGAGAGCTATCAGGAAGGCAAAATCACACGCGTACTGACCAACCGCGGCACGGTGGAAGCCGATTCGATTGTACTGGCCTGTAATGGATATCTTGGCGGGCTGGACAAGCGTTTATCCGGTAAAATCATGCCAATTAATAATTTCATCGTCGCCACCGAACCATTGAGTGAGGAACGTGTGAATGAAATTAATCCGCAGGATATTGCATTCGCCGATTCCCGCTTCGTGGTAAATTACTACCGCCTGTCCGCGGACAAAAGATTACTGTTTGGCGGCGGTGAAAACTACAGTTCCAGGTTCCCCCGCGATATCGAATCATTTGTACGCAAGCCTATGCTGAAAATTTACCCCCAGCTGGCCGATATACCGATCGAATACGCCTGGGGAGGCACCCTAGCGGTGACACTCAACCGCATGCCACACTTTGGCCGCCTGGGCAGGCACAACACCTATTTTGCACAGGGCTACTCCGGGCATGGTATCGCGTTATCGACTCTGGCCGGAAAGCTCATCGCCGATGCAATTGCCGGTGAAACCGAGAAATTTGACCTGTTTGGCAAACTGCCGACGCGATCTTTTCCAGGCGGCGACTGGCTACGCTGGCCCGGACTGGTGCTAGGTATGAGTTACTACGCCCTGCGTGATCGTCTCTGAGACGGCAGTCGTCCTCAGTTAACCGATTTTATCGCCAGCATCTGCTCTACCAGTACATCACTTTGTAATTGCAGGTGATAACCCTGCGACTTCAGATTCTCCAGTACCTCAGCCGTGTCCTCCCTTGCCAGTTTTTTATCGACTGCCAGTTCGAAGCTGAAGCTGAATTCGGGATCACCGAACAGGCTAAGCAGGTTATCCGGCAAGATCGAAAAATCGTCCTTGTCTACCAGGTATAAATAGGTATCGACTTTACGGCTGCTGCGATAAATATGACAAAACATTGGATATCCGATGCGGTCTGGGAAAATGACAAAAAAAGGGAGTACTGGCTACCCGGCACTCCCCAATCATCATAGCAAAGGAGCTAGCTATTGAATATTCACTATTTACCGGCGCTGGTGAATTCAGGGTAAGCTTCCAGTCCGCATTCGGTTAAATCAACACCGTCATACTCTTCCTCGGCCGAGACACGAATTCCCATAATACCCTTGATCGCTAACCAGGCGACGAAACTCGCGCCGAATACCCAGACAAATATAGTCAATGCGCCGACCAGTTGGCCAATAAACGTGGCCCCGTCATTGGTCAAAGGCACAGCAAGCAAACCCCATAGACCAACCGTACCGTGAACTGATATCGCGCCGACCGGATCGTCAATTTTTAACCTGTCGAGCGCGAGGATCGAATACACCACGATCACACCACCGACTGCGCCAATTAACGTCGCGGTCAGGGCTGAGGGCGTAGAAGGTTCGGCTGTAATCGCTACCAGGCCTGCAAGTGCACCGTTCAGTGCCATCGTCAGATCGGCCTTGCCAAACATTAAACGTGCGATCAGCATCGCCGCGATCACGCCACCCGCCGCCGCGGCATTAGTATTCAAAAATACCATGGCCACAGAGTTTGCGCTGCTGATATCGCCAAGCTTTAGCACCGAGCCGCCGTTGAATCCGAACCAGCCCATCCAGAGGATAAAAGTTCCGAGCGTTGCCAGTGGTAAATTAGCGCCGGGTATCGCGTTAATCTGGCCTTCCTTGCCGTATTTACCCTTACGTGCTCCGAGTAACAATACGCCTGCCAGAGCTGCTGCTGCTCCAGCCATGTGTACAATTCCGGAACCGGCAAAATCTGAAAAGCCGAAGTCGTCGCCCAGGCTATAGAGTCCGAATACGCTCTGTCCACCCCAGGTCCAGGCACCCTCCAATGGATAGATGACACCGGTCATCACCACTGCGAACAGTACGAAGGCCCAGAGCTTCATTCTTTCTGCCACCGCACCCGAGACAATTGACATTGCAGTCGCAACGAACACCACCTGGAAAAAGAAATCGGACGGTGCTGAATAGACCGAATCACCTTCGA
>Ga0255056_10000698_pt1 | contig 10394 bp, 7 predicted proteins | sample Cases_109_1_MG_FD_183639 | JGI IMG/M metagenome (GOLD analysis project Ga0255056, IMG submission 183639) | Seawater microbial communities from Amundsen Gulf, Northwest Territories, Canada - Cases_109_1 | ecosystem: Environmental > Aquatic > Marine > Gulf | place: Canada: Northwest Territories... | reverse complement strand
TATACCGCCAGCCCATCACCGTCGTCCCGCCGTCGATCACCAACGTTTGCCCGGTCATGAAGTTGCCGGCACGTGATGCCAGGAAGACGGCGGCGCCGGCGATGTCCTGGGGTTCGCCGATGCGGCCCAGAGGGTAGCTTTCCAGCGCTTGGGCGAGGCGGTCCGGGTCCTCCCAGAGCGCGCGCGCCATGTCGGTGCGCACCAGGCCCGGTGCTATGGTGTTGACCCGGATGTTGGACCGACCCCACTCGACCGCCAGGTTGCGGGCGAGCTGCATGCCGGCGGCCTTGGAGAGTGCGTAGACGCCGAGGTTGCCGTGGCCCTTGAGCCCGGCGATCGAGGACACCAGGATCACGGCGCCCCCTGGTGCGCCCCCTGGTGCGCCCCCTGGCGCGCCACCCCTGCGTTCGGCCATCTGCGGGATCACCATGTTGCAGAGCCAGAGGTCGCTCTGCAGGTTGGCGGTCATGGTCTTTTCGTAGGCCTCGTCGGGGATTTCGGCGAGTGGGCCGAAGTAGGGGTTGACCGCGGCGTTGCAGACCAGCGTGTCGATCTTCCCCCAATGCTCGAGCGTGCGGTCGACCAGGCCTTGCAGCTCTTCCTTGTGGGAGATGTTGCAAGCGAGCGCGATGGCCTCGCCGCCGCTTTCGTTGATGGCGCCGGCGACTCGTTCGCAGGCCTCTAGCTTGCGGCTCGAAATCGTCACCTTGGCGCCGGCGGCGGCCAGGGCCTCGGCGATGGCGCGGCCGATACCCCTGGAGGCGCCGGTCACCACCGCGACCTGGCCGTGGAGGGAAAACAGGTCTGGGTCGGTCATGGCGATTCCTCGGGATCGGCGGTGGTGGCGGAGCGGGCGCCGCGGCACTGGGCGCGAGTGTGCAACGCAGGGTGCCGGGGGTAAAGCCGTGTCCCGGGGCGGGGGCCCTTTACCCGGGCCGCCGGGATCGTGCTAGAAACAAGGGGCGCCGGGCCCGCGTTGGGGTGCTGGCACAGGGAGGACCCACTGCCAAGTTCCGCGCCCAAGACCGCCGCGCCGCCGGCCGTGCCCGATCTTGGGCCGTTGCTCAACCCGGCCGCGGTGGCGATCCTGGGTGCCTCCAGCGATCCCTCCCGGATCGGCGGTCGGCCGCTGCGCTATATGTTGGAGGCGGGTTTCGCCGGGCCGATCTATCCGATCAATCCGAACCGGAACACGGTGCAGGGCCTCAAGGCCTATCCATCGATCGGCGAGGCGCCGGGGCCGGTCGACTGCGCCATCGTGGCGCTGCCGGCGGCGCTGGTGGCGGACGCGCTCGAAGCCTGCGCGGGCGCGGGCGTAAAGGCCGCGGTGGTGTTTTCCTCGGGCTTCGCCGAGGCCGGTCCAGAAGGCGAAGTCCTGCAGGCGCGGGTAAGCGAGGTCGCGCGGCGCAGCGGCCTGCGGGTCGTGGGACCCAACTGCCTGGGCATCTTCAACGCCGCCGCCAACTTCTATGCGACCTTCTCCTCGAGCATCGACGGCGGCCCGCCGCCGCCCGGCCACGTCGCCATCATCAGCCAGAGCGGCGCCTACGGCAGCCACGTCTTCGCCCTCGCGCGCGCCAAGGGCCTCGGGGTGCGCTACTGGATCACCACCGGCAACGAGGCCGACGTCGAGATCGGCGAGTGCATCGCCTGGGCCGCGCTGGCCGAGGACGTGCGCGTGATCGTGGCCTACGCCGAGGGCGCGCGCGACCGTGCCGCGCTGCTCCACGGCCTGGCATTGGCGCGGGCGCGGGGCAAGCCGGTGATCTTCATGAAGGTCGGGCGCAGCGCGGTTGGGGTCGCGGCCGCGGCCTCGCACACCGCGGCGCTGGCCGGCTCGGATGCGATCTACGAAGCCGCGTTCCGTCAGTACGGCGTCTACCGCGCACGTTCGACCGAGGACATGCTCGATGCTGCCTACGCGTGCAGCGGCGGCATCTATCCCAAGGGCCGGCGCCTCGGGTTGGTGACCATCTCCGGCGGGGTCGGGGTGCAGATGGCCGACGACGCCAGCGATCTGGGCCTCGACGTGGCGCCCATGCCCGCGGCCGCCCAGGCCAAGCTAAAGCAGATTCTGCCCTTCGCCGCGACCCGAAATCCGATCGATGTCACAGCCCAAGCTTTCAATGATATCAGTCTTGTAGAGAAAAATTTTGAAATTATGATCGAAGAAGGCGGCTACCATGCCATCGTCGCCTTTTTGACCATGGTCGCCGCGTCGCCCTACATCGTCGACGACTTGCTGGCCACCCTCAGCGCGCTGCGCGCGCGGCACCCCGAGCACCTGATCGTACTCTCGCTGATCGCCCCGCCGGACATCGTGGCGCGCTACGAGGCGGCCGGCTACCTGGTATTCGAGGACCCCTGCCGCGCGATCGCGGCGACCGCGGCCTTGGTTGGCTTCGGCGAGAGCTTCGCTCGCAAGCCCGAAGCGCCACCACCGCTGCCGGGGCGGTTGCCGCGATTGCCGGACGGCCCCCCGAGCGAGCGCGATGCCAAGGCGCTGCTGGCCGCGGCCGGGATTCCGGTGCTCGGTGAGCGCCTGGTGGACAGCGCCGAGGCGGCAGAAGCGGCGGCCCGGGACCTGGGGGGGCCGGTGGCGCTCAAGCTGTCGGCGCCGGGCCTCGCCCACAAGACCGAGATCGGCGGCGTGCTGCTGAACCTGGATACGCCGGTGGCCGCGCGGACCGGCTTCGAAACGTTGTCGGCGCGCGCCGCCGCGGCCGGCATCTCGCCCGAGGGCGTGCTGGTCGCGCCCATGGTGGCGGGCGGGGTCGAGACCATCCTCGGCGTCCAGCGCGATCCGCTGTTCGGCCCGGCGGTGATGTTCGGGCTTGGCGGCGTTTTCGTCGAGGCGCTGGGCGACGTGGTGTTTCGCCTGGCGCCCTTCGGCTTGGGCGAGGCGCGCCGCATGATCCGCGAAATCCGGGGCTTCAAGGTGTTGCAAGGCCTGCGCGGCGCGCCGCCCGCCGACCTCGAGGCCCTCGCCGAGGCGTTGGTCCGGCTTTCGGTGTTGGCGGCGGCCGAGGCAGCCCGTATCGAGAGCATCGACGTGAACCCCTTCCTGGTACTGCCCGAGGGCCAAGGCGCGGTCGCGCTCGATGCCGCCATCGTGGTCCGCCAAGGAAGCGGGACGCCATGACCCCGGCGCGCTACCAGACCCGGATGACCGACTTGCTCGGCATCCGCCACCCGATCCTCTGCGGTGGGCTGATGTACCTGGCCGACGCGACCTACGTGGCCGCGGTGGTCAACGCCGGCGCCATGGGTTTCATCACCGCCAAGACCTTCCCCGATCCGGCTGCGTTCCGTGCCGAGCTCCAGCGCTGCGCCGCGCTGACCGGCGGCAAGCCCTTCGGGGTCAACCTCTACTACTCCCCGCGGCCCGAGGCCAACGAGGTGTTGCGCGGCCATACCGAGATCCTGCTCGGGGAGGGGGTGCGCATTCTCGAGACTTCGGGCCTGCCGCCCAAGGAGGTGTTGCCGGTCCTGAAGGACGCCGGCTGCACGGTGATCCACAAGGTCTCGACGGTGCGCCACGCGCTCTCGGCCCAGAAGTTGGGCGTCGACGCGCTCTCGGTGGTCGGCGCCGAATGCGGTGGCCATCCCGGGATCCAGTTGGTCGGCACCATGGTCCAGGGCCTGGTGGCGGCGCAGAAACTACGCCTGCCGCTGGCCATCGGCGGCGGCATCGGTCACGGCGCGCAGATCGTGGCGGCGCTGGCCTTCGGTGCCGACGCGGTAATCCTGGGCACGCGCATGACCGTGGCCGAGGAAATCTGGGCCCATGCGGCCTACAAGGAGCGCCTGATCGAATCGAACGAGACCGACACCCTGCTGGTGCTGCAGACTCTGCGCAACACCTACCGGGCGCTCGACAACGACACGGCGCGCGCGGTCGCCGGTGTCGAGGCCACGGGCGCGACCGAGTACGAGCATTACGCGCCGCTCATCGCCGGCGCGTTGCAGAAACAAGCCTACCAGACCGGCGACTGGAACAAGGGTATTCTCTCGGTCGGCCAGTCGGCCGCCTTCGCCGATGCCGTGCAACCGGTCGCGGCGATCCTCGACCAATTGCTGGCCGAGGCCAATGAGGCCGAGCGGCGCCTGGCCGGCGTCGCGGCACCTGGTTAGGGGAGAATCCTCGTGAGCCTGGATTCGGAAACCTTCGGACAACTGCTCGATACCGTGCGGCGCTTCGTTAGAGAACGCCTGGTGCCGCGCGAGGCGGAGGTCGCGGCGAACGACGCCATGCCTGCCGACCTGATCGCGGAGATGCGCGCGCTCGGCCTGTTCGGCCTGGCGATCCCCGAGGAATACGGCGGCATCGGCTTGAACGTCGAGGAGGAGGTGCGGGTCGCAATCGAACTGGGCAAAACCTCGCCGGCGTTCCGCTCCACCTTCGGCACCAACAACGGCATCGGCAGTCAGGGCATCGTCATCGACGGCACCGAGGCGCAGAAGCGCCGCTATCTGCCGCGCCTGGCCAGCGGCGAACTGGTCGGCTCCTTCGCCCTGACCGAGCCCGACTACGGCTCGGACGCGGCCTCGCTGCAAACCTCGGCGCGGCGCGACGGCAACCTTTTTGTGCTCAACGGCACCAAGCGCTTCATCACCAATGCGCCCCAGGCCGGGCTGTTCACGGTCATGGCGCGGACCGGCGCCAAGGACAGCGGCGCCCGCGGCGTCACCGCCTTCCTGGTCGAGGCCGATACCCCGGGGCTCGGCTTGGGCAAGCCCGACGCCAAAATGGGCCAACAAGGCGCCCAGGTCTGCGACGTGATCTTCGAGGACTGCCGAGTGCCCGGCGAGGCGATTATCGGCGGCGTCGAGGGCCAGGGCTTCAAGACCGCGATGAAGGTGCTCGACCGCGGCCGTTTGACCATCTCGGCCGGCTGCGTCGGTCTGGCCGAGCGGCTGATCCGGGATTCCCTGCGTTACGCCGGCGCGCGCAAGCAGTTCGGCAAGCGGATCGGCGAGTTTCAACTGGTCCAGGCCATGCTGGCGGACTGCGAGACCGAATGCGCCGCCGCCAAGGCGCTGGTGCTCGACGCCGCGCGGCGCAAGGACGCAGGCGAGAAGATCACCAAGGCGGCGGCCATGTGCAAGTATTACGCTTCCGAGATGGTCGGCCGGGTCGCCGACCGCGCGGTGCAGATTCACGGCGGCGCCGGCTATTTGACCGAGGTCGGTATCGAGCGCTTCTATCGCGACGCGCGCCTGTTTCGCATTTACGAGGGCACCTCTCAGATTCAGCAACTAATCATCGCGCGCGAAATGCTCAAGGAACTCGGCGGGTGATCGAAGCCGGGGTCGCGTTGGGAGAGCTCGCGCCCGATCCGCCGCCGTTGACCGCGGCGGGCAAGCCGCGCAAGCAGGCGCTGAAATCGGAACTGGAGGGCTGAGGTAACCATGGCCACCGGGAGCAACACCCGCCGCGCCGCCGATGTCATGGTGGAGTGCCTGCGCGCCCACGGCGTCGAGCGCATTTTCTGCGTGCCGGGGGAGAGCTACTTGGCGCTCTTGGACGCACTGCACGACGCGCCCGACATCGATTTGGTGTCCGCGCGCCACGAGGGCGGGGCCGGCTTCATGGCGCTGGCCGACGCCAAGATCACCGGCCGCGCCGGGGTCTGCGCGGTCAGCCGCGGTCCGGGCGCGACCAACGCATCCATTGCGGTACACGTGGCCGAGCAGGACGCGGTGCCGTTGGTGCTGTTGATCGGCCAAGTTGGGCGTGCCGACCGCGGCCGCGGCGCGTTCCAGGAGATCGACTATGGCGTTATGTTCGGCGACATCGCCAAGGGGGTCTGGGAGGTGTCCGACGCGGAGCAGTTGCCGGAGGTAGTGGCGCGCGCCTTTCACCTGGCGCTGAGCGAAACCCCGGGCCCGTGTGTCATCGCGCTGCCCGAGGACATGCTCACCGATGCGGTCGCGGCCGAGGTGATCGCGCCGCTGCCGCGCGCCCAGGCCGCGCCGAGCGCAGGCGACATCGATGCCGCGGTCGCGCTCTTGGCCGAGTCCGAACGGCCTTTGGTGATTGCCGGCGGCCGCGCCACCGAGCCCGCCGGCCGGGCCGCGCTGCAGGCCGCCGCCGAGGCTCACGGCCTCGCCGTCGCGCTGGCCTTCAAACGCCAGGACGGCTTCGCCAACGATCATCCCAACTTCGCCGGATACCTGGGCTTCAAGATTCCCCCGGCCCAGGTCGACGCCATGGCAGAGGCGGACTTGATCCTGGCCGTAGGCGCCCGGCTCAACGACACCACGACCCAGGGCTACCGCCTGCCGCGCGCGCCGGAGCCCGAGCAGCCGTTGATCCACGTTTATCCGGACCCAGATCAGATCGGAACCGTGTTCCAGACCGCCCTCGGCCTGGCGGTCGATCCGGTCGCGTTCCTCGCGGCGCTGGCCGGTCGCGGCCACGAGCCGGTGCCCGCGCGCACGGCTTGGCGCGCGGCGCTCAATGAGCGGGCGCGGGCGCTCGCCGCCTATTCGCCCACGCAGCCGAGCGACGGTGTCGACTTCGGCGCCGTGGTCGATGCCTTCGCGCGGCGGGCGGCGGCGGATGCGGTGGTGATCACCGACGCCGGCAATTTCGGCTCCTGGGTGCACCGACACTGGCCCTGGCAACCCGGCAACCTGCTGCTCGGCCTGGTCGGCGGCGCCATGGGTTTCGGCGTGCCGGCTGCCGTCGCCGCCGCGCTCAGGTGTCCCGGGCGTCAGGTGCTGAGCTTCGTTGGCGACGGGGGTATGCTAATGACCGGCGGCGAGCTCGCGACCGCGGTTCAAGCCGGCGCGGCGCTCAAGCTGATCGTCTCGAACAATCGAAGCTACGGCACCATCCGCCTGTATCAGGAGCGCGACTACCCGCGCCGCATCAGCGGCACCGATCTCGCCAATCCGGATTTCGCCGCCTGGGCCCAATCCTTCGGCGCCGAGGGTATCGCGATCGCACGCGAGGACGAGATCGAGGACGCGGTCGAACGGACGTTGGCGGCCTCGGGCAGCGTCGTGCTCGAAGTACGTTCCAGCCTGGAAGCGATCTCCGCCTACACGACCCTGGAAAAACTGCGCGGCGGGCAGTAGTCGGGAGCCGCGGGGAATAAGACAGAGAGGACACCACCATGACGCACGCCTTCGTTTGCGACGCGGTGCGCACGCCGATCGGACGCTTTGGCGGGGCGCTGGCGGCGGTCCGCACCGACGATCTCGCGGCCCATCCGATCTCGGCGCTGATGGCCCGCAACCCGGGCGTCGACTGGGCGGCGCTCGACGACGTGATCTATGGCTGCGCCAACCAGGCCGGCGAGGACAACCGCAATGTCGCGCGCATGGCGAGCCTCATTGCCGGGCTGCCGGTGAGTGTGCCCGGCGCGACCGTGAACCGGCTCTGCGGCTCGGGGCTGGAGGCGACCAGCCAGGCGGCGCGCGCGATTCGCTGCGGCGAGGCCAGCTTCGTGCTCGCCGGCGGGGTCGAGTCCATGTCGCGCGCGCCTTTCGTCATGGCCAAGGCGGAAGCCGCCTTCTCGCGCAAGGCCGAGGTCTACGACACCACGCTCGGCTGGCGCTTCGTCAACCCGATCATCGAGCGCGCCCACGGCGTCGACGCCATGGCCGAGACCGCGGAGAACGTGGCCGAGGAGCACCAGATCGCGCGCGTGGACCAGGACCGCTTCGCGCTGTGGAGCCAGCGCAAGGTCGCCACGGCCCAGGCCAGCGGCCGCTTGGCCAAGGAAATCGCAGCCGTCACGGTGCCGCGCCGCAAGGGCGATCCCGTCGTGGTCGCGGCCGACGAGCACCCACGCCCCGAGACCACGCTCGAAGGCCTCGCCAAGCTGCCGGCGCCGTTTCGAAAGGACGGCCGGGTCACCGCCGGCAACGCCTCGGGCGTCAACGACGGCGCGGCGGCGCTGTTGGTCGCCTCGGAAGCCGCGGCCAAGGAACAGGGGATCGAGCCCCGCGCCCGCATCGTCGCGGCGGCGGTGGCCGGGGTCGCGCCCCGGGTCATGGGCCTGGGTCCCGCGCCGGCGACCGAGAAGGTGCTGGCGCGCGCCGCCCTCACGCTCGAAGACATCGACGTGATTGAGATCAACGAGGCCTTCGCCGCCCAGGTGCTGGCGGTGCTGCGCCTCTTGGGCCTCGCCGACGACGACCCGCGGGTCAATCCCAACGGCGGCGCCATCGCCCTCGGCCACCCCTTGGGCGCCAGCGGCGCGCGCCTGATCGCCACCGCGACCCAGGAACTCCACGAGACCGGCGGCCGCTACGCCCTCTGCACCGCCTGCATCGGCGTCGGCCAAGGCATCGCCGTGGTGTTGGAGCGGGTGTGAGGCGGGGGCGGGTCCGGGTTCGCGAAATAACCGAAACACGAATACCCGATATCCGATATCGGGCGGAAACCCGGTCACTCTTGACAGTTCTCGCTGGCCGGACCAAGGTTTGGAGCCGCAAACGAATTAAACAGGGAGGATAGAATGAGCACCAAATTCGGATTGTCGTTGGTCAGGCGGGTGGCTTTTTTGTGCCTCACGGCATCGCTCGTTTTTTACGCCGGCACGAGCTATGCGTCCGGCTGCAAGGCGCCGGCGGGCCTGAAGGGAACTGAGCGGCACATCGTAAAATTTGCTTTTGACAGCACCAAGATAGATGAGAAAGATAAGAATTCTCTGAAAGCTGCGGCGGAGCGCTTTAAGAGCAATCCGAACATGCAGATCTGCGTACTCGGTCAGGCCGATAGGACTGGTAATGCGGACTACAACGAGAAGCTGGCCTTGGATAGAGCCGAGGCCGTGGCCGCCTATCTCAAAGAGTCCGGCTTGGCCGGCAAGAAGTTCCAGGTCGTCGGCCGTGGCGCGGTATTCAAGAAAGATTCGTTCCTGGGTAAAATCCTCGGCGAGGATGTCGCGGCGGACCGGCGGGTAGAGATCACTTTCTATCGCTGATTCCCGCGGGTGCTCACCAAGCGTCGTCCTAGGTGTTGTTGCCGAAGCATCGCTCAACGATACCTATGAAGCAGCCCGTAAGCGGATACAGAATACCATAGACGGCGATTCACGGAGTTTCCCCGACTTCCGCTTACCGGGTTGCCGCTTCTAGCGCCGCGAGCACGCCGTCGCCCATGGTCTGGGTGCCGACCGTGGGCGCCCCTGGGGGCGCCCCTGGGGGCGCGCCGGCGGGCGCGATATCGGCCGTGCGCAGGCCGCTCCCGAGCGCCGCCTCGACCGCGCCTTCCAGTAGGGCCGCCTCGGCTTCCCGGTTCAGCGAGTGGCGCAGCATCATGGCGACGCTCAAAATTGCGCCGAGCGGATTGGCCAGGCCGCGCCCGGCGATGTCCGGGGCGCTGCCATGCACCGGCTCGTAGATCGCCTTGCGCCGGTCTTCCGCCCCGGGCGCGCCGGGGGTGCCAAGGGGCGCGCCGAGGGACGCGGACGGCAGCATGCCGAGCGAGCCCGCGATCATCGCCGCGCCGTCGGATAGCAGGTCGCCGAACAGGTTGTCGGTGACGATGACGTCGAACTGGCGCGGGTTCCGGATCAACTGCATGGCGCAGTTGTCCGCCAGCACGTTTTCGAGCGCGACGTCGGAATACTCGGCCCGGTGCAAGCGTTCCACTTCCTGACGCCACAGCACGCCGGTCTTCATGACGTTGGCCTTCTCCACCGAATGCAGGCGCCCGGCGCGGCCGCGGGCCAGATCGAAGGCAACGCGCGCGATGCGTTCGATCTCCGGCGTGGTGTAGACTTGGGTGTCGACCGCGCGGCGGGTGCCGTCCGGCAGCTCCTCGATGCCCCGGGGTTCGCCGAAATAAACCCCACCGGTGAGTTCGCGCAGAATCACGAAATCGACGCCGCGGATGACCTCGGCCTTGAGCGGCGAGTCGCCGGCGAGCGCGTCGAAGACCCGGATCGGACGCAGGTTGGCGTAGACGTCGAGCTCGCGGCGCAGGCGGATCAGGCCGCCGCGCGATTCCGGTCCGCTGCCGGCGCGAATACGCGCCCACTTGGGGCCGCCCTCGGCGCCGATCAGCACCGCATCCGCTGCCCGCGCCCGGGCCTTGGTCTGCTCGGTCAGGAAGCTGCCGTGGCGGTCGTGGCTGGCGCCGCCGATCAGGCCGTCCTCGATCTCGATCGCCAAACCGCGGCGGGTCACGAACCAGTCCAGCACGCGCCGCGCCTGGGCAATCACCTCGGGCCCGATGCCGTCACCGGGCAGCACCAGAAGATGGAACGTCATGGTGTGGTTCCTCCCGGACGTTCCCTGCGCGCGCCCGCGTCGTCGTCGCCCGAGGGCTACGGTAGGGCGGCCCAGGGTCCGCTGCAAGCCGCCTTGGCCCGGCCCAGCCAAGGTGCCGATTCACCGCTGCTTGGTCTGCCAATTGGGGGCGATAAAGACCG
>Ga0255056_10000695_pt1 | contig 10411 bp, 8 predicted proteins | sample Cases_109_1_MG_FD_183639 | JGI IMG/M metagenome (GOLD analysis project Ga0255056, IMG submission 183639) | Seawater microbial communities from Amundsen Gulf, Northwest Territories, Canada - Cases_109_1 | ecosystem: Environmental > Aquatic > Marine > Gulf | place: Canada: Northwest Territories... | reverse complement strand
GCGGCCCGCTCTTCGTCGAGGTCTTCGATATCAGCGAGCTCGTCCACAGCCTGCTCGGCAAGGTCTTCCCGAGTTACAACACCGCGACTCGCCAGCACGAAAGCGAGAGCGCGGTCCATCCCATCAAGGCTAAGCAAATCCTCGGCCGGCTCGGCCTCATCAATTTTTTCTTCGCTTGATATGGCACGAATCAACAAGACATCCCGCGCCCGACTGCGTAGCTCTTCGACGATCGTATCGTCAAACTCCTCGATTCCCACCAACTCACTGGTTGGCACGTAGGCAATCTCCTCAATCGTAGAAAATCCTTCCTGAACGAGGATCAGCGCAACTTCCTCATCAACGTCGAGGTGCTCCTTGAACGCCTCCAGTAGCTCTTTGGCCTCGTCTTCGCCCTTTTCTTCGGCGTCCGCCTCGGTCATGACGTTCAACTCCCAGCCGGAAAGCTCACTGGCAAGCCGAATGTTCTGCCCGCCCCGACCGATCGCCTGAGATAATTTGTCTTCTTCAACCGCGATATCCATGCTGTGCAGCTCTTCATCGGCCACAATCGAGGTGACGTCGGCTGGCGACATGGCGTTGATAACGAACTGGGCCGGATTCTCGTCCCACAGAATAATGTCGACACGCTCGCCGGCGAGTTCATTGGAGACGGCCTGGACTCGCGATCCTCTCATGCCGACGCATGCGCCGACGGGATCGATGCGCGCATCGTTGCTTTTGACCGCGATCTTGGCGCGCAGTCCAGGGTCTCTGGCCGCACCGAGAATTTCGATCAGGCCCTGCCCCACTTCGGGGACTTCGATCTTGAACAGTTCAATCAGAAACTGTGGCGAGGTGCGGTTCAAAAACAGCTGGGGGCCACGCATCTCACTGCGCACCTCGTAAAGCAATGATTTGAGCCGATCCTGCGGGCGAACCGGTTCCCTTGGAATCATTGCTTCCCGCGGAATGAACCCTTCAGCATTGCTGCCGAGATCGATAAATATTCCGTTGCGATCTACTCTCTTGACGATTCCTCCCAGTAGTTCACCGACTCGCTCCTCAAACTCCTCGACCACCTTCAATCGCTCAGCCTCGCGAACTTTCTGTACGATCACCTGCTTGGCTGTCTGGGCCGCAATCCGGCCAAACTCGACGGACTCTATAGGTTCCTCAACGATCCCCCCAGGAGTTGCATCGGGATCGATGTCCACTGCATCGATCATGCGCAACTCACGCTCCGGGAACTCGAGTTCATCGGAGTCGTCCGCAAATACCGTCCATTGCCGGAATGAATCGTAGTCACCGGTTTCCCGGTCGATGCTTGTGCGCACCTCCACGTCTTCGCCGTAGCGTTTCTTGGTTGCCGACGCAAGCGCCGCCTCCATGGCTTCGAAGATGATTTCTATTTCGACACCTTTCTCATTCGAAACGGTCTCGATTACCATCAGCATTTCTTTATTCATCGTCCTAACTCACTGGCTGCGTATTTCTCGTTCCTACGTGCCTAAACGTCTGGAACTAGACGCGCCGTATCAATCTCGTCTAGCGGTATAGATATGTCCTTATCACCAACCCGCAAAAATACCGTTTCACTATCCCGGGAAAGGAGCAATCCCTTGAGCCTCCGTCGGCCCTGAACCAGACGCTTCAGCCTGACCTTGATCAAACTCCCGGCATACCTCTCGTAGTGTTCCTGCTTCGACAACCGACGATTGAGACCCGGCGACGAAACTTCGAGCCTGTATTCGCCGCCAATCGGATCGGCCACATCCAACACGCTGCCGATCTGCCGACTGACTATCTCGCAATCCTCCAGCGTTATCCCGGCGTCAGCGTCAATAAAAAGCCTCAGGACACCATGCGGGCCACCCAAGTGCGCCTCGAGATCAGCCAACTCGTAGCCCAGAGCCTTCACCGTGGGCTCCAGCAGCTCGACCAACTCGTCATAACTTGGTTGCACCGGTCAATCACTCCATTCGACCCGGGTCAGTTCGCCGGCCAAACAAACAAAAAATGGGCCATTGGCCCATTTTCTAAGTCCATCGGCGTGCGTGAGCCTGCAGCCAACAGGTTCGACGCAAACGCGCGATTCTTATAAAGAAAAAGCCCCATGCGGGGCTATTCCTACCAAAATTTTGGTAGCGGGGGCAGGATTTGAACCTGCGACCTTCGGGTTATGAGCCCGACGAGCTGCCAGACTGCTCCACCCCGCATCCGCCGGCGACGAATACTAACGATTTCTCAGTAACTTGGCAACCTGAGCGGCATAAGCTGAGCTACTTCCCAGGTCTTATAAATAATATGTTTTTCAGATATTTATAGATGAAAATTAAGCCATTACGGCAGTGCACATCCGCAGCAGCCAGTCCGGAAACAGGCCCAATGCGAGCAGCACCAAGCCATTGAGGCTCAGCAAGATACGCAGGTCCAGTCCGGCTTCGGGCGCAGTCCGATCCAGCCCTTGATCGAAATACATCAACCGCACGATTCGCAGATAGTAAAAAGCTCCGATAACGGAAAATAAAACCGCCACGGCCGCTAGCCAGATTTTGCCGGCGTCCACCAGTGCAGCCAGGATGCTCCATTTGGCGAAGAAGCCTGCGAACGGCGGCACGCCAGTCAGGCTGAACATCAGGAACAGCATAATGCCGGCAAACCAGGGGCTTCGTGCGTTCAATCCTTTATAGTCGTCGAGCCGGTCCGCTTCAAATCCCGTCCGGCTCATCAGGATCACCATGCCGAATGCGCCGGCTGCCATAATGACGTAAATCAGCGTATAAAAAAGTGCCGCTTCTCGTCCGGCCTGATTACCGGCGACCAAGCCCAGCAGAATAAAGCCCACGTGCGCAATGGTTGAGTAAGCCAACATGCGTTTGATGTTGGTCTGGGCAATAGCGAGGATATTGCCAACCGCCAGCGAAAGGACTGCCAGAACCGTCAGCATGGGTTGCCATGTCGCGGCTTCGGGCCCCAGACCTTCCACTAATAGTCTTATTGCCATCGCGAAGGCGGCTATTTTCGGCGCCGTACCGATAAACAGAGTGACCGATGTTGGCGCTCCCTGGTAAACATCGGGCAGCCACATATGAAAAGGCACTGCGCCAAATTTGAACGCCACGCCGACCAGGATAAAAACGAGCCCGAGCAACACACTCCATTGTCCAGGATCACTCGCCATCAATTTAGTGGCGAGCTGATCAAGTCGCAGACTGCCGGTCACGCCATAGAGAATTGACATGCCATACAACAGGATTCCCGATGCTATCGCGCCAAGCACGAAATACTTCATGGCGGCCTCCGCCGCAATCGGGGACTCGCGGTCGAATGCAACCATCGCGTATAACGCCAGCGAAAGCATTTCCAGACCGAGATACATGGTCAGCAGACTGAAAGCCGAAATCATGACCATGATTCCCAATAACGCAAACAGGCCGAGTACGTAATATTCGCCTCGATAAATTCCGCGCTCCCGCAAGTAGTCTCTCGAGTAGACAAAGCCAACGCTGACGATCGCGATAGCAAAGATTTTCAGAAACTGGCTGAGGGGGTCGGCTATAAACGAACCCGAAAACAGTATCGTGGGGCTCGCGTCCAATTCGATACCGGAACTGATCCAGGCTGTGCCCACCAGGCATAGCAGCGCCAGTATGTAGGTAATGTCACGCCGAGCTTGTGGCAAGAACAGATCCGTAATCAATACGACGCAGATACCCACGGCGAGAAATATTTCGGCGAATGCTGGTGCAAATTCCGGCATGTTCAGCGCAAACCTGTCACAGCTTTGACTGCGTAATATGCGCGACCAGGTTGTCCACCGTCGGGGACATCAGGTCTATCAGGGGCGCCGGCCACAGGCCCAACCCGAGCACAAAGACCGCGATAGCTGCAAGCACAAGAGTCTCGCGGAAGTTGACATCGTAGAGCGCCGCAACACCCTCATTGGCAACTGCACCGAAGATCGTGCGCTTGACCATCCACAGCGTGTATGCCGCACCCAATATCAGGGTAGTGGCGGCAATGAAAGCGTACCAGAAGCTCGCCTTGAAGCTCGCAAGTATGACGAGGAATTCGCCAACAAATCCGGATGTACCCGGTAAACCGACATTGGCCAGCGCAAACAACACCATGAAAGCTGCAAACACCGGCATGGTATTGATAACGCCACCGTAATCGCTAATTTGGCGCGAATGTAAGCGGTCGTACAATACGCCGACGCACAGGAACAGTGCTGCAGATATCAAGCCGTGCGATACCATCTGCACCATACCTCCGGTTATACCCATGGAAATCCCAACGACAGAGTCAGTTTGGTCTATTACGCCCCAGGCAATGAAGAAACCCAGTGTCACGAAACCCATATGTGCAACGGACGAGTAAGCAATGAGCTTTTTCATGTCATTCTGGACCAGCGCGACGAATCCAATATAGACCACCGCAATCAGCGACAAGGTGATCATCAACCCGGCCAGTAGTTGGCTCGCATCCGGTGCGACCGGAAGACTGAAACGTACGAATCCGTAGCCCCCCATTTTTAGCAAAACCGCTGCAAGAATCACCGACCCGCCGGTCGGTGCTTCGACATGGGCGTCAGGCAACCACGTATGCACCGGCCACATCGGTACCTTGACGGCAAAGGCAATGAGAAAAGCCAGAAATATCAAGGTTTGCTCAGTCAGACTCAGCGGTAGCTGATGAAAATCCAAAATGCTGTAGCTGTCAGCCTGAAAATACAGGTAAATAAGCGCCACCAGCATCAGGACCGAACCGAGGAATGTGTAAAGGAAAAACTTGATGGTTGCGTACACGCGCCGTTCACCACCCCAAACACCAATGATGATAAACATCGGGACCAACATCGCTTCCCAGAAAACGTAGAACAGAAGTGCGTCAACGGAGCAGAAAACTCCGATGAGCAGCCCCTCGAGAATCAGAAAAGAAGCAAAATATTGAGCCGGGCGATCTTTGACAGTATCCCAGGCGGCGATCACGACGAGCGGTGTCAGGAAAGCGGTCAAAAGAATCAGTGGCGCTGAGAATCCGTCAACACCGAGAAAATATTCGATTTTATATGCGCTTACCCATGGCAGGCGTTCCACGAATTGCATTGAAGAGGTCGTGGTGTCAAAGCGGCTGTAGAGAAGCAGGCCAATCACAAAGGTCGCAGCGGAGACCGCCAACGCGATCCATCGATCAATGCGCCACATGCTGCCACCGACCGTCCGGTCACCGAACAGCAGCATCAGCACCCCGCCGCAGATTGGCAACCAGATTAATGTACTGAGCAAGCTCATCTACCCACCATGATCAGATTGCACACTCGGCCTAAGCGCCCAGCAATATCCACCCGGTCAGGGCGCAAAGCCCAATGACCATCGCAAACGCATAACGGTAGAGATACCCGGTCTGGATTCGGCTTAGCGCCTCCGAAACCCATCCGATAAAACGTGCTGAGCCGTTGACGAACGCACCGTCGATGACAACGACATCACCAACGCGCCAAAATATATTTCCGATCGCCAGACTCCCGCGCGCGAACACCTTGTCGTTGATTTCATCGAAGTAATACTTGTTCAGCAGCAGCTGATACAGGTGGCTGAAACGGCGTTGCAGCGCCGGAACGATGGCCGGGTTACGCAGGTAGAGGTACCAAGCGACGAAAACACCTGCCGCCGCCAAATAAACTACAGGTGACATCAGTCCATGTTCGACAAAACCCAATGCACCGTGAAAATCCGTGCCAAGTTCGCGCAGCACGTCATGTTGCTGAAGAATAGTTAATGAGCTACCGAAATAATCGCCAAATAACACCGGCCCGATCGTCGGCCAACCGATAAACAGCGACGGGATAGCAAGTAGTATCAGCGGTAGCGTGACCACCCAAGGAGACTCGTGCAGGTTTTGGCGAGCATCCTCATCGACGCGCTCCTGGCCATGAAAGACAAGAAAGAACATTCTGAATGTGTATAGGCCTGTAACGAATACTCCGGCGACGACACAGATGAATGCATAACCGGCTCCCGGCGTTGTCGAATGACCCACCGCTTCGATCAGGGCATCCTTCGAGAAAAATCCGGCAGTGCCAGGAAAACCGATCAGGGCCAATGCACCGGCCAGGCAGGTCCAATAGGTGATCGGCAGATATCTCTTTAATCCGCCCATCCTCCGAATATCCTGTTCGTGATGCAGCGCTAAAATGACCGAACCTGCCGCGAGGAACAGAAGCGCCTTGAAAAAGGCATGCGTCATCAGGTGGAAAATACCCGCGGCGTACGCGGATGATCCCAAGGCGACGGTCATGTAACCGAGCTGGGACAGTGTCGAATACGCAATGATGCGTTTGATATCGTTCTGTGCAATTCCAAGCAAGCCCGTGAACAGCGCGGTGGTGGCCCCTACAACCAGCACTACACTCAATGCCGCTTCGGAATATTCGAACAGAGGCGACATGCGGACGACCATGAACACACCCGCCGTAACCATCGTTGCGGCATGGATCAGGGCCGAGATGGGGGTTGGCCCCTCCATGGAATCGGGTAGCCATACGTGCAGCGGCATTTGCGCGGATTTGCCCATCGCACCGACAAACAACAGTATGCAGGCGACGGATACAGCTGACCACGGAATGCCCGGGAACACTTCGATGTACTGATTCTGCAGGAACTCAGCGTCGGCAAATACCTCTGTGTAATCCAGGCTGCCGGTGAAGAAAAACAGTGTCGAAATTCCGAGCAGGAATCCGAAATCTCCCACCCGGTTAACAAGAAATGCCTTTAGGCTTGCAACTATTGCCGTTGGCCGCGTGTACCAAAATCCGATTAGTAGGTAGGAAACAACGCCCACCGCTTCCCAGCCGAAAAACAATTGCAGAAAATTGTTCGACATAACCAGCATCAGCATTGCAAACGTAAACAACGAGATGTAGCAAAAAAACCTTTGGTAACCGGGATCATCATGCATGTAGCCCACCGTATATATGTGGACCATCAATGACACAAACGTCACCACCGCCATCATCAAAGCTGACAAACGGTCGATCAGGAATCCAATCTCCATGTTTACGCCGTCTACCACCATCCAGGTGTAAACACTGCCATTGAAGACTTCGCCGTTGCTTAGCTGGCCCTGCAACACCAGAACCGATAGAGCAAATGACAGAGCGACTGCAATAATCGTGACCCAGTGCGCGCCCGCTCGCCCAATAATCCGCCCGAATAGCCCGGCAATGATTGCAGCTGTAAGGGGCGCTAAGACAATTGCCAGATAAATCGTTTCCAACGTTTACCCTTTCAGCGAGTCGAGATCTTCGACATTGATGCTTTGTCGCGTTCGAAACACGATAACGAGGATTGCAAGGCCAATTGCGGATTCAGCCGCCGCGACGGTAAGGACGAAAAACACGAACACCTGGCCGGCTGTATCCTCCAGATACCGGGATAAGGCAATGAAATTGAAATTAACGGCAAGCAACATCAGCTCAATACACATGAGCAGAAGGATTATGTTTTTACGATTGATGAAAATGCCGGCTATGCTGATAGAAAATAAAATCGCAGAAAGCGTGAGAAAATGAGTCAGCGTCAACATCATTCCGATTCCGCGTCCATGCTGACCAGCGTAATCCGGTCCTCCGCCCTGACTGATACCTGCTCGGAGATGTCCTGTACTTTCAAGCCCTCCCGATGACGCAATGTCAGCATGATGGCCGCCACGATGGCCAATAACAGAATAAACGCGGCCAATTCAAAAGCGTATACATACTCTGTATACAAAACAGCGCCGAGTTCTTTGGCATTGCTGTACTTCGGCCCGTGAGGCGCCGGTTGCGCCAACACCGGCAGTCCCTGGCTGCGCAGCCATATAACACTCAACAGCTCACCGATCGTGATCGCCGCAACCAACACTCCAACCGGTGCATACCGAGTGAAACTGGCGCGCAAGCTAGCTACATCTATATCGAGCATCATGACAACGAACAGGAACAGAATCATGACCGCGCCGACGTAGACGAGCACGAGTATCATGGCCAAAAATTCCGCCTCCAGCAGCACCCAAATCACGGCACTGGTCACAAAAGCCAGCACGAGAAACAAGGCCGAGTAGACTGGGTTTCGCGACGTGATCACACCGATTGCCGCCGCTATAAGCACAAAGGCAAGCCAGCCGAAAAAAATCAGCTCGAGCATATAGATGTCGCCCCAAGTTGCGGCGCGGAACCGCGGTATTCGATGGCTGGCACGCTATGTTTTCCTGTTACTTATACTCGGCATCCGCAGCCTTATCCGCAGCAATCATCGCCTCATACTTGTCTCCGATCGCCATTAGCTTGTCCTTGTTCATGATGTTTTCGCCCGGCTCCTCCATGTGATATTCATGGATACGGGTTTCAACAATCGCGTCGACGGGGCATGCTTCTTCACAAAAACCGCAATAGATGCATTTGAACAAGTCGATATCGTAACGGGTCGTGCGCCGGGTACCGTCTTCGCCAACATCGGATTCGATCGTAATTGCCAAAGCCGGGCATACTGCCTCGCAAAGCTTGCAGGCGATACACCGTTCCTCGCCGTTCGGATAGCGCCGGAGTGCATGCAGGCCCCGAAAACGTGGCGATTGCGGCGTTTTTTCCTCTGGGTATTGAACCGTTACCTTTTTGGCGAAAAAATTCTGCAGAGTAACCCGGAGCCCCTTAAACAATTCCCACAGCGTAAAGGTCCGGATGATCTGGCTAGCTTTGCTCATCTCACGCGCTCCATGGGCCAAGCCTTAGAGTAAACATACCCGCCTCGACCACGATCCAAACGATCGTGATCGGAATAAATACTTTCCAACCAAGCCGCATGATCTGGTCATACCGGTAACGGGGGAAGGTCGCGCGAATCCACAGAAAACAGAACAGGAAAAAAGCCATCTTCGCCACCATCCAGAACAATCCCGGCTCGCGAAGAAATTCCAGACCGGTTCCGTCGAGCCAGCTCCAACCTGAAAATACAGACTCCCAGCCGCCGAAAAACAACACTGATGTCAGGGCCGCAATCAAAATAATATTTGCGTACTCGGCCAGAAAGAAGAGTGCAAATGCTGCCCCCGAATACTCGACCATAAATCCGGCAACAATTTCTGACTCTCCTTCCGCCACGTCGAACGGGGCGCGGTTAGTCTCTGCAACTCCCGATATAAAATAAACCAGAAATAGCGGCAGCAACCAGATAAAAAACCAGTTGCTCAAGCCACCTGTTTGAGCGGCAACAATATCGCCAAGGTTCAAGCTGCCGCCGGCCATCACGACCCCGACCAGAGCAAATCCCATGGCAATCTCATAGGCAATCATCTGGGCGGCTGAGCGCATTGCACCCAGCAGCGCGTATTTCGAATTCGACGCCCATCCCGCCAATATGACGCCGTAAACGCTAAGCGAGGTTAGGGCCAGGACGTAGAGCAATCCTGCATTCAGGTCGGCAATGACGAATCCAGGAAACAACGGGATGACTGCCCAAGTCGCCAAGGCTGGAATAATCGATAGCAGCGGAGCGATCAGAAACAAAAATCGATTGGCTTGGCGCGGAACGATTATTTCTTTCAACAGCAACTTGATTACGTCAGCAAAAGGCTGCAGCAAACCACGCGGGCCCACCCGATTGGGCCCGATGCGATTTTGCATATAACCAATGATTTTTCGCTCGAAATAGGTCAGGAATGCGACACACAGAATGACAGCGACCGTCAATATGACGATCTGGATCGCAGTGATAACGGCATTAGCCCAAAATTCGGGCAAGAACCCCAACAGATCTTGCAACTGTGCGGTCACCGGCAATACGTCCCTTAGGCGGTCTCGCGCCGCTCAGTCGCGCCGTGCTGGGCTTGCCGACCGTCTCGTGTAAGTTGCAGCGAGCGGGCCCTGCGTACCACTGCATCGACCTGGTACATTGGTACGTCCAAATCCTCTGCGGGGATTTCGGCTGGGCCGTCCGCCCGGGCGCTCGCTTGGGCGGAAAGAAGATTGTCCGATTCAAGATTGCCTGCAGCGGCTGCCAATTCATCCCGGATTGCTTCGCTCGTCAGATAGTGGCAGTCGGGCAGTTCGAGCAGGTTGCCGAGCACTCGTAGCACCTTCCACGCCGGCCGTGCTTCCCCGAGTGGCGCGGCGACTCCAGCAAAGCTTTGCCAACGACCCTCCACGTTAACCAAAGTGCCAGAGGTTTCCGCAAAGGTTCCGATCGGCAGCACCACGTTAGCATGCTGCGCCAGACTGCCGGCGAAGTACGGAGACAGTGCCAAAACAAATTCGGCAGATTTGACCGCAGCGATCGCCCCAGCAGCATCCGCGCAATCCTTTTCGGGTTCAGCTCCGATCAACATCAGGCCCTGGGGCGGCGTCGCGATCATGTCAGCAATTGTTTGTCCGGGATCGTCTAAACGGGCGCCC
>Ga0255056_10000694_pt1 | contig 10412 bp, 9 predicted proteins | sample Cases_109_1_MG_FD_183639 | JGI IMG/M metagenome (GOLD analysis project Ga0255056, IMG submission 183639) | Seawater microbial communities from Amundsen Gulf, Northwest Territories, Canada - Cases_109_1 | ecosystem: Environmental > Aquatic > Marine > Gulf | place: Canada: Northwest Territories... | reverse complement strand
CAATGTTATTTGTAATAATGGTGGGATTGGGAACCTTTGCAGGAGTTTTGGCAATTATTATGTATACTGTGGGTTTTGTGGCAAAGTTACAGTATGAAGTAATTGAGACAATTGATTCAGATCCAATGGATGCTGTAAGCTCAATTGGAGTATCTAAATGGCAGTTAATTCGTTATGTGGTTTTGCCTGAATGTGCATCTCACTTTCTAAGTCAGCTGTTGTACATGTTTGATTACAATGTTAGGCAATCAAGTATTTTGGGAATTGTTGGTGCTGGTGGAATTGGTTTTTACATCATTAAACATATCGAATTTTTTGAATACGGAAAGGCTACTGTATTTATGATAGTTGTATTAATTACAGTTCTTGTAATTGATTGGGTAAGTGTAAAGATTAGAGACAAGTATATCGTAAAGTCTCAGCACGGAATGGAAGTTAACGCAAAATAATTTTACTTAGGTTGTAATTTTATCTAATTGATTTGCTTCTTTTGCATTTTTTATTTCTCTAGCAATTCTTCTACCCATACTCATAGGCTCATTATACAATAAAGAATAGTATGGAGAGCCATCCATGTAGATGTTAGTCCCTGCAACTATTCGTGCAGAAAATTCAAAGGATGTAAAATTTGCATTCTCGTCATACACTCCCTCTATACAAAATGGTCCATTCATACCAGGTTTTACAACTCGTTTAGCAGCTTCAACAAAATTTTCGCCCATTATATACACCTCATCTAAAAGCGACTCTCTTAAAACAAGAGGACTGTTCCCAATTACGTTAAATGAAGGAACCTTGTTATTTTTTAGCTGCTGCTCAGATGGAATTCTTGCTAACCCCTCAATGTCTGACTCGTGTCTTTGGTCTGCACCAAAAAATTCAAGTTCCTCTTTTAGTGGTGAGTAAAAAAATTGCAAGTATGCCAAGACACCTGCTGCATATTCTTGAATGTAAAGTGTTTCATCTGGAGAAATAATTCCTTTTGATACTAGTTCGTTTCTTTTTGTATTGTAATCTGCCTCGCTTGTTGCCATAAAGTAGCCCTTGCCACCAGCTGCTCCTTGTCTTTTTACAATTACAAGACTGTTAATCTCACTAGGACTAGATACTTGTTTTGGCATTGGAAGTTTTGCTTCTCTCATCAGTTCTTCTTTTTTATCTCTGTCTGATTCCCATTTTAGAATCCATTTGTTTCCAAAAATTGGAGTCTTTATTGATTCGATTTGCTCAGAGCTCATTTGTGCAATTAGAGTTCCATGAGGAATGAGTACTGCATCATTTTGTTCCAATACTTGTTGAGAATTTTGGTCTAGAACTTCTGCAAAAGAATCAACTAAAATAAATTCATCAATGAATGAAAATCTCTTGTAAAGTTTCTCTCTTTTTTTCTCACAGACAAGAATTGTCTTGATACCCTCGTCTTTTGCTCCTTTTAGAACCTGTAACGCGCAATGTGAGCCTAGTGTTGCAATTGCAGTCATTGTATATTTTTCCTAGGGGTTTGGACTTTATGAACTATGTGCGGATGAAACGTATTCAAAGACCTCATCAATTATCTCTGGATTTAATTCTGATTTAATTTCTTCAGGTATTGCCTTTAAGATAAAATCAAACATCGTGGTGTTCTCAGGCAAACTATCTCTTTCTTGATAAAGAGAGTAAACTGCAATTCCGTTGGAGATTAATGCAATTAGTTTTTCTTTGTCAGTTAGTGTCATATCAAGTAGGGATTTGCTTTCTAATTTATTTTAGACTAGACATTTTTGATTTATTGTAATAGAGAAAAATTAATTACACCATAAAGTAGCCAAATTAGTTAAATTATGATAGAAACAGAGCTTGGAAGTTTACGTAGATCTCACTATTCTGATGAATTGAATTCCTCAATGGATGGAGCAGATGTCACCATAATGGGTTGGGTTTTGACAGTTAGAGGTCATGGAAACATTAGTTTTGTAACAATACGAGACAAAAATGGAGATGTCCCAATAGTTGCAAAAAAAGGAGATTGTCCTGATGAGGTTCGTGAAAAACTATCCTCACTAAAGCCACATTCTTCTATTGCAGTATCTGGTAAGGTAAAGTCATCTGAAAAAGCACCTGGTGGATTTGAGATGGTCCCAGCTGAAATCAGAGTGTTTTCTGAGGTTCAAAAAATTCCTCCATTTGAGCCATTAGCAAAAACTGTAAAAAATATTGATACAAGACTTGAGGTAAGGCCAATTGACTTGCGACGAAAGGTTTTACAAGATATTTTCAATGTTAGAAGCCAAGTTCTAGCCTCAATTCGAAATTATTTTCATGATCAAAATTTTTTAGAAATCAATACTCCTAAAATGATTGCAACTGCAACAGAAGGTGGAGCTGCACTGTTTCCGATTTTTTATTATAATAAAGAAGCATTTTTAGCTCAGAGTCCCCAATTATACAAAGAGCAACTTACGATGAGTTTTGAAAAAGTATTTGAAATTGCACCTATTTTTAGAGCAGAACCATCCAGAACCAATCGACATTTAGCTGAGGCAATCTCTATTGACTTGGAGGAGGCCTTTGTTGACTACAATGATGTAATGAATAGAATTGAGGAAATTATCAAAATATCTGTTGACACTGTAAAGACGTACACAAAAGAAAACTCTGATGTAGAATTTATTACTCCAGAAACTCCAGAAAGTATTCCAAGGTACTCTTATGATGAGTTGGTAGATAAAATGCTAAAAGCTGGAGCAAAGGTAGAGTGGGGCGATGATCTATATCCTTCAAATTTGAAAAAAATTGGATTGGATGGATTTTACTTTATCAAAGATTGGCCAATGGGTCCTAAACCATTTTACGTAAAAGAAAGCAAATCAAATCCAAAAATATCAGAATCATTTGATTTAATGTTTGGTGATTTGGAACTCTCATCTGGCAGCACAAGAATTGAAAAACGAGATGAGCTAGAGCAGAGAATGAAAAACAAAGGAATGAAAACTGATGCATTTGATTATCATCTAGGGGCATTTGATTACGGTGTGCCACCACATGCTGGATGCGGTATGGGACTTGAGAGGCTAATTATGGCCTTAACTGGGACTGAAAATATTCGTGATGTCACATTTTATCCTAGAGACGTTGACAGACTAACACCGTAGTGTGGAAATTGAAATTTCTATTTTTATTATTAATTTTTGTCGGAATATTTTCATTTTCAGTTAATTTTACTGCTCAAAACGCATATGGCGCTCCCGAATTGTTTGATGAGAATCTAGTTCTTGAAGAGTTCACACAAGAGTTTGGGTGGGGATACACTACAATGACTTTTGTAGGTGATGATATCTTGATTTTGGAAAAAAATGGTTTTGTTAAACTAATTCGAGATGGTGTACTACAACATGAACCTGTTCTTGAAGTTTCTGTAGAACAAGCAGGGGAAAGTGGTTTGTTGGGAATTACAAATGTTGGTTCTACTGTTTATTTGTATTTCACAGAAACTGATGAAGACAGAAAAACTTTAGGAAACAGAATATACAAGTATGATTGGAATGGCGAGGCTTTAATCAATCCAGTGTTACTCAAAGAACTCCCATCAAACATCTATCATAATGGCGGAGTAATGGTAACAGGTCTAGATGATCAAGTCTATGCAGTAATTGGTGATACGGGAATTTATGGTCCTCTTCAAAACAAACAACTTGAAGATCTTTTTCCTCCGGAGACACCTGAATACCTGGATACCGGTGTAATTTTACAAGTGGATCCTGAAGGGCCATACCATGCTATGGGAATACGAAATAGTTTTGGAATGACTATAGACCCTGCTAATGGAAATTTGTGGATTACTGAAAATGGCGATGATGATTTTGATGAAATTAATTTGGTTCCAGAAAAATTTAACAGCGGATGGAACAAAATCATGGGTCCTGCAACCGAATCTGAATTGGATAGCCTTCCAGGTTATGAAGATTATGTTTATGGTGATCCTAAATTTACTTGGGAAAAAGTAGTAGCTCCTGTCGGATTAAACTTTGGAAAATTTAAAGAGACTAGTAATTATGACAATTCATTATTTGTAGGGGATTGCAATAATGGACATCTTTACAAATTTGAATTAAATCAAAATCGAGATGGATTTGAATTTTCAAGTCCAGATTTACAGGACAATATGGTTAACAAAAATGAAACAATGGAGGAAATTATAGTTGGAACAGGTTTTAGATGTATTACTGATATTGAGAGGGGACCTGATGGTTTTCTATATCTAATATCTCATGGCGAGAAAAATATTTACAGAATTTTGCCAGTAGAAGCCTTAGCTGCAGATGAGCAAACCACTACTGAATCAAAACCTACTGAAGGTGGAGGGTGTTTAATTGCAACTGCTGCATTCGGAACAGAGATGTCACCTCAAGTACAATTACTTAGAGAAGTTCGTGATAATATGGTATTGAGTACTATTGCAGGTACTTCTTTTATGACAGGATTTAACCAAATGTATTATTCATTCTCACCAACAATTGCTGATATGGAAAGAGAAAATCTAATCTTCAAAGAATCTGTTAGGCTTTTCATAACTCCAATGATGTCAACTCTTTCTATAATGAATTTGGCTGAAGAAGGATCTGAAAATCAAGTTATAAGTTTAGGAATTTTGGTAATTGCTCTTAATCTGACAATGTATGTGGCAGCTCCTGCAATTGCAGTCAAAGTAGTCAAAAGCAAAATTAGATGATAAAAGCAAAAAGAATTACTCAAGGATTTTTTTTTAATTTATTCAAATTTTTAACAATAAACGGTAATATATCGAAAATCGACCACTTTAACTGTGTTAGAATTCTGCTTATTTGTGCCTAAAATTACTTATTACATTAAAGATAATGGCTTGAAAATTGGGGTTGGCCCATTAATCTTTAAGGTGATTTAGATGGTAACTGAAGAAGAAATTGAGCAGGTTTCAAAATTAATGAAAATTGATGTTCATGATCATAAAGAATTTGTTGAAAAGGTTCATGACATGATTAACTTTTTTGATATTTTGGATTCTGCAGGAGTAGAAGATGAGGAAGTTACCATGAGTGATTTACCATTGTCTAGTTTGAGGGAAGATAAACACATTCCATTTGAGGACAAATTAATTGAAAAGCTAAACAACTACAAAGGAAGTTTTGTAAGAGCTCCAAAGATGGTCTAATTGAATCTAAAAATCTCTGCCTTAGAATTTGTTGATGAAGTAAAGAATGGAAATATCTCAGCTGAAGATTTTGTTTCAGCAACAATTGATAGAATTAAAGATGTTGATGAAAAGTTACACGCATTTTTACAGGTCAATTCAAAGGCCGTAGAGCAGGCAAGAGAAGTTGATAAAAAAATAAAGTCTGGTGAAAAAGTTGGGGGTTGTTTTGGAATGCCAATTTCAATTAAGGATAACATTTGCATAAAGCATTCTAAAACCACATGTGCATCAAAAATGTTAGAAAATTTTGTTGCGCCATATGATGCAACTGTAATTTCAAAACTAAAACAACAAGATGCAATTTTTGTTGGAAAAGCAAATCTTGATGAATTTGCAATGGGATTAACTACAGAGTTTAGCGCATATGGCCCAAGCAGAAATCCATGGAATACTGATTATGTTCCTGGAGGATCATCTGGAGGAAGTGCTGTTTCAGTTAGCGCTTTTGAATGTATCGCATCATTGGGTTCTGATACAGGTGGGTCTGTTAGAAATCCTGCAAGCTTTTGCTCTACAGTGGGATACAAGCCAACCTATGGATTGATTAGCAGATATGGTTTGATTTCATATGCAAACAGTATCGAGCAAATAGGTCCAATTACAAGAACTGTTAAGGATACTGCATTTTTGCTAAATATTTTAGCAGGTCTAGATCCCAATGATAACACAACAATCGATAATGGCAAAAAAGACTATCTTTCAGGCATAGATTCCGGCATAGAGGGGAAAAAAATAGGCATAATACAAGAAATGATGGGTGATGGGATTGATTCATCAGTTCTTTCAGCAACAAATGATGCTATTTCAAAATTAGAAGGATTGGGAGCTGTTTGCGAGGAGACATCAATTGACATGGTGAAATATTCTGTGGCATCATACTACACAATAGCTGCAACTGAAGCTGGGAGTAATTTGGCACGTTATGATAATCTAAGATACGGGTATGATTTTCCTGTAGAGGGATTTGAATTTAATTCATACATTTCCAAAGCAAGAACAAAATTTGGTCCTGAAGTCATACGAAGAATGATCCTTGGAGGATTTGTTCCATCATCTGGACATGCAGGAAAATATTTTCTCAAAGCTCTTAAAGTAAAAAGCAAACTAACTAAAGAAGTAACTGAGGCTTTTAAAAAATATGATTATCTAGTTGCACCAACTGTACCAATTCTTCCGTTTAAAATTGGTGAAAAAATTGATGACCCCATTGCTTTATTTCTAGTTGATATCAATACTGTAATGTCTAATCTCACTGGAATACCATCAATCTCTGTACCATATGCAATATCAAATGGATTGCCAATAGGAATGCAATTATTATCAAAACAAAATGAAGACAAATCATTATTGAAGGCAGCTCATGCACTTGAAACTACAGTAAAATTACCAGAGGTACCAATTTGACAAAGATTGGATTGGAAATACATTGTCAGTTAACAAAGCTTGAAAGCAAGCTATTTTGTTCTTGTAAAGCAAACTATAGAGAAAATGAACCTAACACAAATGTATGTCCAATTTGTATGGGTCTTCCTGGAACACTTCCAAGGTTAAATCAAAAAGCAATAGAAAAAGCCACTCTAATTGCAATGGCATTGAATTGTAGCACGCCAGAAAAAATTGCTTTTTTTAGAAAAAATTACTTCTATCCTGATCTTCCAAAAAATTTCCAGATAACTCAGCTAAACATCTATGGGGATACTAGTGTTGGTGGAACTGGAAGTATAATGGTTGGAGATAAAAAAATACGAATCACAAGGATACAGCTAGAAGAGGATCCTGGGAGGCTAATTTACGAAGGAAGTTCTTCAAAAAACCAAATTACGCTTGTAGATTATAACAGAGCAGGCACACCTCTGGTGGAAATTGTCACAGAGCCTGACTTTGAAAATCCAAAAGAGGTTAGAGAGTTTCTCAATATTTTATCTGATTTGCTTGAAAACCTTGATGTTTCAGATCCTAGCTTGGATGGTGCTATGAGGGCTGATGCAAATGTTTCAATTGAAGGTGGCAATAAAGTTGAAATTAAAAACATCAATTCATTTCATGATTTAGAAAAAGCAGTTCATTTTGAAATTACAAGACAACAAAGTCTTTTTGCAAGAGAAATTTCAATTGCTCAGGAAACACGACATTGGGATGACAAAAGAAAAATTACAATTTCTTCTAGGTCAAAAGAAGAGGATCTAGACTATAGATATTTCCTAGAGGGAGATATTCCTTGGATAAAAATTGGAAAAGACATTCAAGAGAAATTAAAATTAGAAATGCCAGAAAGTATTAGTTCTAAAAAAGAAAGATATGTAACAAAGTATGGCATTTCAAATCAAGTTGCAGATGTTTTGTCCTCAGACAAATTTTATTCTAATTTGTTTGATAAATCCCATACTGATAAAAATGCCAAAGAAATTGCAAATATAATTACTACAGATCTTATGGGGTTGGTAGATACTACAGCAAAAAGAGAAAATTCAAAATTACAACCATCATATTTGAGTGATCTTGCTGATGCAATACAATCCGGAAAATTAACTAGAACTTCTGCTAAAAACGCACTATATGAAATTGTAAAAACAGGAAAGGAATTATCTCAAATAATCTCTGAATTAGATTTAGGAAATGTATCAGACCAAGATGAATTATTGAAAATTGTTAAACAAGTAATCTCTGAAGAGCCTCAAGCAGTAGAGCAAGCAAGATCAAACCCTCAGACAATTAATTTTCTAGTAGGTAAGGTAATGCAGAAAACAAAAGGAAAAGCAGATCCACAATTAACATTGGATTTGCTAAAACAAAACATTGAGTAAAAATTGAAAGATCTTTCTTTAGAAGATATTGAATTTATCAAAATACTTGCAAATTCTGACTCTACCATACTGGAAAAAGGCATGAATTCTGCCACAAAAGACCGATTAGACTCACAAATAGGCGTGATTTTGCGTGAATATTATAAAGAAAATACAATGCTCACATCAGACTCTTGGACTAAACAATTTGAAAAAGCAGGTATTACAGAGGATGACGGAAAAGCAGCCATTGCTTGTGCTAGAAGGTTAGGGATTGATATTTCTTAAAATTAAATATTTTTTACCTTTGGATTCTTCAAATAATTAATTGTCTGATTTTGAATTTATTCCAACTGAAGATCAAAAAATAAATTCAAACATTTACAGATTTATGAAAAAACATGACATCTCTACGTTAGAACAATTAACTGAAAAAGCTAACAATGATTTGGAATGGTTTTGGAAAGAAGTTGAAAAATACTGTGAAATTGTATGGGACAAACCATATCAAAAGGTCTTAGATTTATCTAAAGGATTGCCATGGCCTAAATGGTTTGTTGATGGAAAGACTAACATTTACAAATCAAGTGTAGAAAAATTCTCCAAACTAACTCCCAATAAGGTTGCATATACTTTTGTTTCTGAAGATGGGAAAACTTCTCAAGTAACTTATTTGGAATTAGATAATAAAGTTTGCAAACTTGCAAATTCCTTAAAATCATTTGGTATTCAAAAGGGAGACGTAGTTGCAATTTATCTCCCTATGATTGAAGAATCTATAATAGCAATTTTAGCATCAGCCAAAATTGGAGCAGTACAGACTGTAATATTTTCAGGCTATAGTTCTGAATCATTACAAATCAGATTACAAGATTGTAAAGCAAAAATCTTGTTTGTCTGTGATGGGTTTCAAAGAAAAGGAAAACTAATTTCTCAAAAAGATACAATTGAGAAAGCCACTCAAAACACCAACATTGAAAAAATTATTGTTGTTCCTTACAAGGGGGCAGATGTCTATAAAAAATCTGATGAAATATTATTTTATAATGAAATAATATCTGCTCAATCTGAATCCTGTCCCACAGAAGTTACAGATTCAGAGGATTCATTATTCATTCTATATACATCTGGAACCACAGGAATGCCAAAGGGTGTGGTTCACGCTCATGGGGGATTTTCAGTTTTTGCGGCTCATCAGGCAGCTTTTTTGATTGATACAACCCAAAATGACGTGATTTTGTGGCCTGCAGATATTGGATGGATTACAGGATTAGTATGGAATGTTTATGGGCTTTTAATTCGCGGAGCAAGTGCTGTAATTTATGACGGCGCATTAAATTTTCCAAATTTTGACAGAATTTGGGATATGCTACAACAATACAATGCCACAATCTTTGGTATATCGCCAACTGCAGTAAGGTTGTTTAAAAAAAATAATGTACATCCTTTACAAAGTCATTCTTTAGATAAAATCAAAAATATTCCAACTACTTGCGAGCCTTTAGATGAAGATTCATGGAGATGGTTATTTGAAAATGTTGGAAACAAAAGAATTCCAATTATGAATTTATCAGGTGGAACAGAAATTGGTGGCGCAATGTTATCTGTATTTCCTGGGATGAAACTAAAGCCTTCTACTGTAGGAATTCCATGCCCTGGAATTAATTTAGATGTTTTTGATGATAATGGAAATTCAATTAGAGAAAAAGATGGCTATCTTGTAATTAAATCACCTTGGCCAGCAATGACTAAGAGTCTTTTAAATGATGATCAAAGATATATCGAAACCTATTGGTCCCGTTTTGAAAATATTTGGTTTCATGGAGATTATGTTTTTGTGGATAAAGATGGTCTTTGGTACATGAAAGGAAGAACAGATGATGTCATAAATGTTTCAGGTCATCGTATGAGTACCGCAGAAATAGAACATACTGCAATTAGCCATAACAAAATATCTGATGCAGCTTCAATTTCAATTCCAGATGACATAACAGGTGAATCAATTATTTTATTTGTTGTTCCAGAGGAAAAAATTAATGATTTAGACATTGAAATATCTAATTATATTTCTGAAAAAATTGGTAAACTAGCAAAACCAAAATTTGTTTATGTTTTATCAGACCTTCCAAAGACAAGAACAGGAAAAATCATGCGAAGGCTCTTACGAGCAAAATTACTGGGATTGAAATTAGGCGATTTGTCTTCGCTTGAAAACCCCCAGGTATTAGATGAAATCCCAAAATTAGGTTGATAAAATCTAACTTTTTGATATTCAATGATTAACATCTCTTGGCTTTATTGAAAAATTACAGGTAAATTGTTGAAATTTATCGTAGATCAACAGGTAGAGGATATTGAGCTTCCTGAAAATCTCAAATTAAACACATTTTTGCAGGAATTTCACTCAGATTGCCCTC